>APMI01036358.1_pt1 | contig 11794 bp, 5 predicted proteins | sample 667938 | NCBI WGS metagenome assembly APMI01 (sample SAMN01084076, study PRJNA167559) | wastewater metagenome | biome: Wastewater | place: Denmark: Ejby Moelle, Odense | collected 2011-11-28 | reverse complement strand
CAGGGGCCGCGGGCCCGGCGCGGCTGGACTCACTGCGCCGCCTCCTCCGCGCCCGCGCCGGCGAGGACCGCAGCGACCGCGACTGACCCGGTCCACCCCCGCGCGTACCTCTAGCGCATTTCCTTCGCATGAGCACCGATCTGCCGACCTTTAGGGTCTTAAACTTCCGTAGAGGCGGCCGTGAGGGAAGGAAAACCCGGATGGGTAGCTGGCACCCGGCGTTCTGGGACAACGACGTGACCGGGATGCCCCGCCGAGAGCGCAGGTCGGGTGAGTACCGGTGGTACAACCCTGACCATGTGGTGGGCCGCGGCCGAGTCATCGACGCCGACCTGGCCCGACGTATCGCCGGTGTCGAACGACGAATCAGGTCCCTCGACGGTCCTGGCGCCGACATCCTCTCGTCCGTCGCCCGTTTCCTGCTGCGATCCGAGGCGATCGCGTCCTCGCACATCGAGGGAGTCGCGCCCTCAGCCAAGCAGGTGGCGCTGGCTGAACTCGGCACGACCGAGCTGGTGCAAGGCCTGAGCGCCCACGCCAAGCTCGTGGCCAATAACCTGACCGTCGTCCAGGTAGCCGCCGGTCGTCTCGCCGATGCGGACGTCATCACCATCGCCGACCTCGAAGAACTCCACGCGGCCCTTCTCGCCGACGAGCCTCGGTTGCACGGAATCCGGTCCCGGCAGAACTGGATCGGCGGTGCTGACCATCACCCGCTCGACGCCGACTTCGTGCCGCCAGCTCCGGACCGAGTGCCGTCCCTCGTGGCGGATCTTCTCGAATACACCACCGGCGCCGCGGATTCTCCCCTGGTGCAGGCGGCGATCGTGCACGCCCAGTTCGAGACGATCCACCCGTTCAGCGATGGCAACGGCCGCGTCGGCCGGGCTCTGATCCACACCGTCCTCACCAGGCGCGGTCTCACCACCACCGCAGTCCTGCCCATCAGCCTCGTGCTCGCGTCTCGACGTCCCGATTACATCAACGGGCTGACGGCATACCGATTCGAAGGGGCCGCCGACGCCCCGGCGGCGGTGGCGGCCGTTACCGAGTGGATCCGCGTCTTCATCGATGCTGCCGACGACGCAGTCACCCAATCCCAGCGCATCGTGAACGACATCCAGCAGGTGCGTCAGGAGTGGGAGGCGCGGCTCGATCAGCATCGTCAGGCCGGCGGCCGCCGCCGCGCCCTGCGCTCCGACTCCACGACCGCGCACATTCTGGATACCCTCCCGTCGGCTCCCGTCCTGACGGTGAGGACGACCGCCGCGCTGTTCGACGTGAGCACGAAGGCGGCCGCCACGGCGCTGGAGGAACTGAGCGCCGCTGACATTCTCTCTACCCGTTCGATCGGTCGCGGGGCCCGCGCTTACCTCGCCGACGACCTCCTCGACCTGATCACCGTGGCCGAACGTCGCCTGGCGAGCACCCGGTTCGACACACGTGGGTCGTCCCCGGTGCGCCCGGTCCCCGCCAGGCCGCAACCGTAGGAGCGTGCGCAGGCCGAACACGTGGCGTTCGCGGGGTTCGGCGGCCGGAAATGTCACGATGGCGTCGTGAGCAGCGGCGGGGGCGTATCTGATCGGATCGGCACCCGGCGGGATGGCGCGTCACGGCTGGACGACATCGCACCCGGCTCGCTCGTCATCGTCCGGGACGAGGAGTGGATCGTCACTCAGGTCGCGCAGACCCGCGATGGCACGCTCATCACGGGGCAAGGCGTGGGCGAGCTGGTCGCCGGGACGACGGCGCAGTTCTTCTCCGGCCTCGACAAGATCACCCCGTTCGACCCCCGCGACACGAAGGTCGTCGCGGATAGATCGAGCAACCATCGGCAGGCCCGACTGTGGCTCGAGGCGACGCTGCGCAAGACGGCGCTGCCCGCCGACGATCCGACGTTGGCGGTCACGGGCGACATGCTCGCGGACGCCTTGGACTATCAGCGGGCCGCGGTTCGCAAGGCCCTCGATCCGGAGACGTTGCGCCCGCGCATCCTCCTCGCGGACGCGGTCGGCCTGGGCAAGACGCTCGAGATCGGGATGATCCTCTCCGAGCTCGTCCGCCGCGGCCGCGGCGAGCGCATCCTCATCGTCACCCCGCGGCACGTGTTGGAGCAGATGCAGCACGAGCTCTGGACGCGGTTCGCGCTGCCGTTTGTCCGGTTGGATTCGCTCGGCATCCAGCGGGTCCGACGCAGGCTGCCGGCGACCCGCAACCCGTTCGGGCTCTATCGCCGCGCGATCATCTCCATCGACACGTTGAAGAACGACCGCTATCTGGCCCACCTGCGCGGCCATCGTTGGGATGCCGTCGTCATCGACGAATCGCACAACATCACCAACAGCGCGACGCAGAACAACCGCCTGGCCGGGGTCCTCGCCCCGCAGACGGACGCCTTGATCCTCGCGAGCGCGACGCCGCACAACGGCAAGAAGGAGTCGTTCGCCGAGCTGGTGCGGCTGCTGGAGCCGACGGCGGTGACCCCCGACGGTGACATCGATGCCGAGGAGCTGGAGCGGCTGGTCATCCGCCGGCACCGGCACTCCCCCGACGTCGCGGCGGCGGTGGGCGCGGACTGGGCGGAGCGGCAGGAGCCGGTGAACCGCCTCGTCCCGGCCTCCGGCGAGGAGGACGAGATCGCCGCCGAGCTGGCGTCGTACTGGCTGTACGGCGACCGCTCCACGACCCCGGGCGCCGGCAACGCCGCCGATGCGCTCTTCGGCTGGACGCTGGCGAAGGCGTTCCTCTCCTCCCCCGCGGCGCTCGCGGAGTCGGCCCGCAACAGGCTCAAGCGACCCGGCGGTGTCTCCGTGGCGGATCGCGCGTCGTTGGAGAAGCTCGAGGCGCTGGCCGCCCGGGCGGGCACGACGACGACGGGCAAGTATGCCGCTCTGCTGGAGGAGCTGGCCCGCATCGGCATCGGCAAGACCAGCCCGGAGCGGGTCGTCGTCTTCGCCGAGCGCGTGGCGACGTTGACGTGGCTGGCCGACCGCATCCGGCGCGATCTGGGCCTGTCCGGGAAGCAGGTCCGCATCCTGCACGGCGGCCTGTCGGACATCGACCAGCAGGACATCGTCGAGCAGTTCAAGCAGGAGAGCTCCCCGATCCGCGTCCTGGTCACGGGTGACGTGGCGTCGGAGGGTGTCAACCTGCACCTGCAGTGCCACGAGCTGATCCACTTCGACATCCCGTGGTCGCTCATCCGCATCGAACAGCGCAACGGCCGCATCGACCGCTATGGCCAGCGCCACTCCCCCCGCATCACGACGCTGTTGTTGGAGCCCAGCGACGAGCGGTTTTCCGGCGACCTGCGCGTCTTGACCACTCTGATGGCTAAGGAGCACGAGGCGCACCGGGCGCTCGGCGATTCAGCGTCGCTCATGGGCGAATACAGCGTGGAGGCCGAGGAGCGGGCCATCAGGGACGTGCTCGCGCACCGCACGTCGCTGGACGACGTCGTCGCCTCACCGGAGCAAGTGAGCGCCGGTGATGACTTCATGGCCGTCCTCGCCCGCCTGACCCAGGCGGCGGCCGCGGCGCCGCATCAGAGCACGGCGAGTACGTCGTGCGCCGGCTCCGGTCTCTACGCGCGCCACGTCGACTTCCTCCGCGAGGCGGTGCACTGCATCTATCAACGGCCGGAGGAGGCGCCCGGCCCGCACGGCTCGGGAGGGATCGGCTGGCGTGAGCACCCCAGTGAGCAGCTCGTCGAGCTGACGCCCCCGGCCGACCTGCGCAACCGCTTGTCCGTGTTGCCGCAGAGCTATCTCAAGGACCGCGAGGTGACCCAGCGCCTGCTCCTGGCGACGAGCACGGCGAAAGGTCAGGCACTGCTCACCGCGGCTCTGCAGGACGACACGTCGAGCTCGTGGCCGTCGGCGCACTACCTCGGCCCCTTGCACCCGGTGCTGGACTGGGCCGGCGATCGCGTCCTGTCGAGATTGGGGCGCGGGGAGATCTTCGCGGTCCGGGGTGAGGTGGACAGCCCACAAGTGCTGCTCCTCGGCACGCTCACCAACCGCGCCGGTCAGACGGTCGCGGCGTCGTGGATCCAGGTGCAGTTTCCCGACCTCGATATGCCCTCGCTGACCCTCGCCCGTCCGCTCGCGTCCGCCGCGGAGATGCTGGCGGAGGTCGGCATCGGCCCGGAACTGACCAATCCTGGTCCGGTCGCTGACGTCGAGGCGCTGACGGCGCTCGTCCCGACCGCTGTCGCGAAGGCGGAGGGCGCATTGGCTCTGACGTTCGGCCTCGCGGAGCAGGCGGCCAGGGAGCGTGTCGACCGGTGGGCGCAGCGGGTGCATCGGTGGGCCAAGGAGGCCGACGTGCTCATCCAGCGTGACGCGCTGCGGACGCGGCGGGTGTCCGTCGAGGAGGAGCGGCGCCTCGCGCAGGAGCGGCTGCCGGAGCGCCGCCACCTGCGGCCCCTCCTGGTGGTCGTGCCGAAGGATCACCCGGTCGCAGGCGAAGGAGCCGGTCATGCCCCCAAGTGACGCCCTGATCGTCGGCGAGGACTGGATCAGCGAGCACTACTTCACGACCGATTCCACGAAGGAGTCGTTCCAGGGCCGTGTCCTCGAGCGCCGCAAGGCGTGGGACGCGGAGGAGCAGGCCAGTACGACGCGCAGCCGGTTCGCCGCCGCGCGGGGAGACATCGAGAGGCGGCTCATCGCCCTGGCCGACTGTGCGGGCTCGGATCTCGGGAGCATGATCGGCGAGGACGGCGGGAGCGGTACGTCGTACCGGCCGCTGTCCGACGACGACCGCGCCGCGGTCGCCGACCTCGACGACCTGCTGCTCACGGTCCTCGGCTACCGCACGGGCGAGTTCACGCTGCGCGACGAGGGGCCGCTGACCTGGGTGGCGCCGCCCGCCCTTCCGGACAACCCGCCGCTCGTGATCGTCCGGGCTCGGCCGACCGCGACGGTGGACGACCTCATCGCGAAGCACGCGCCGACGCTGCTCGCCCCCTGGGCCGCGCTGGGCGAGGACGACCCCAGGCCGTTGACCTCGGTGAGCGCGACGCTGTCAACGCTGATGACGGACGCGGACGGGCCGTCGTACGCGCTCGTGCTCGCCGGCCGCTGGTGCCTCGTCGCGGAGAAGGAGCGCTGGCCGGAGGGTCGCTGGCTCGCGGTGGACCTGCAGCTCGTGTGCGAGCGCAACGACGGCAAGCGGGGTGGCGAGGTCGATCGGGCGCTGACGATCCTCGACGCGGCGTCGCTGGCGCCGGACGCGGCGGGGGTGACGTGGTGGCGCGAGACGCTCGAGGATTCGGTCAAGCACACGGTCGGGGTGAGCAAGGACCTGCGCGAGGGTGTGCGCCTGTCTATCGAGGTCATCGCGAACGAAGCGTTGGCTCGCCGGGCCGCGGCCGGGCTGCCGGAGCTGCCCGCGGACCAGGCGCAGCCGCTGGCGAAGCAGGCGTTGCGCTATCTCTATCGGATCCTCTTCCTCCTCTATGCCGAAGCGTCGCCGGAGCTGGGGGTGCTTCCGGTGGGTGCGCAGGAGTACGACGCGGGCTATGGCCTCGACCGCCTGCGGGACCTGGCGCTGACGGAGATCCATTCGGAGCGGGCGCGGGGTGGCACGCACCTGTATGAGTCACTGGACCGGCTCTTCGTCCTGGTCGACAAGGGGCATTCACCCACGGGGGCTGAGGGGCTTGGCGAGGGGTTGACGTTCCACGGCTTGCGCGCCGACCTCTTCCGGCCGGAGCGGATCGCGCTCATCGCGGAGACGCAGCTCGGGAATGAGACGCTGCTGAAGGTGCTGCGCAAGCTGTTGCTGAGCAAGGAGGGCAAGGAGCAGCGGGGCTTCATCAGCTATGTGGAGCTGGGCATCAACCAGCTCGGCGCCGTGTATGAGGGCCTGATGTCCTATACGGGGTCGTTCGCGACGGAGGACCTCTACGAGGTGGCAAAGGGTGGCGACCCGACCAAGGGTTCGTGGGTCGTGCCGGTGACGAGGTCGGATCACTTGAGCCCGGACGACTTCGTCAAGGTCGAGGACGAGCGGACCGGCGAGATGAAGCCGGTGCTGCACCGCAAGGGCACCTTCGTCTTCCGGCTCTCGGGGCGGGATCGGCAGCGCTCGGCGTCGTATTACACGCCCGAGGTGCTGACGCGTTTCACCGTGCAGCAGGCGTTGGAGGAGTTGCTGGATCAGGACGGGCGGGCGACGTCGGCCGAGGAGATCTTGCAACTCACGGTGTGTGAGCCGGCGCTGGGGTCGGGGGCGTTCGCGATCGAGGCCGTGCGCCAGCTCGCGGAGGAGTACCTTTCGCGGCGCGAGAAGGAGCTGGGTCGCCGAGTCGATCCCGAGGAGCGGCCGACCGAACTGCAGAAGGTGAAGGCGCACATCGCGCTGCACCAGGTCTACGGCGTGGACCTCAACGCGACCGCCGTCGAGCTGGCCGAGGTGTCGCTGTGGCTGGACACGATGGTGGCGGGGCTGTCCGCGCCCTGGTTCGGGCTGCGGCTGCGGCGCGGGAACTCGCTGGTGGGGGCGCGGCATGCGCTCTATGCCGTTGACCAGCTTCCGAAGCGGGCATGGCTGACGACGCCACCGACGGACGTGAAGCTGAGCGATCTCGCGGTGGCCGTCGATGCCGGGGTTGTGCTCGGACTCGATGGCGGGATCCACCATTTCCTGCTGCCGGCGCAGGGCTGGGGGTCCGCGGTCGAGGTGCCGAAGTCCGTGAAGGACCTCGTCCCCGAGGCGACGATGAAGCGGCTCAAGACGTGGCGGACAGGGGTGCGCAAGGCCCCGAGCAAGGGGCAGGTCAAGCAACTCCAGGCGTTGTCCGTGCGCGTCGAGGCCCTGTGGGGGCTCGCGTTGCGCCGCCTCCGTATCGCCGAGTCTGACTCCTCCCGCGCCATCGACCTCTGGGGCCGCGAGGCTTCGCCTATGTCGTCCACCGTCACACGCGAGCAGATCGAGGCGTCGCTGTCGGACCCTGACGGCGCTTACCAGCGCTTGAGAACCCTCATGGACGCCTGGTGCGCCCTCTGGTTCTGGCCCCTCACCCCAACTCCGACCGAGCCGCCCACGTACGAGCAGTGGCTCGACGCCTGCCAGATGATCCTCGGCACGCCGCCGAACGCGAGGTGGTCGGCCTCGGGCAAGACCGGCGAGGACTCGATCTTCACCACCCTGACCTGGGCCGAACTGAACGACTTCGAGGCCAACGACCTGAACTTCGCCCAGGCATTTTCGATGGGCCACGTCCGCAAGAAGCACCCCTGGCTGGACGTCTGCAAGAACACCGCCGACGACCAAGGCTTCTTCCACTGGGAACTCGACTTCGCCACCGTCTTCGCCCGCGGCGGCTTCGACCTCCAAGTCGGCAACCCCCCCTGGGTCCGGCCCCGCACTGACGTCGAGATGCTGCTCGCGGAGTCCGATCCCTGGTGGGCCCTCGAGCTAAGACCGAGTGAGGCCGCCAAGGCCGCCCGCCGGAAGGAGACACTGGCCATAGGCGGCGCCTGGAAGACCCTCCTCGAGGGCACGTCTGAGGTCGTCGTCCTAGCCGAGCTTCTCGGCGACTCCACCATGTACCCACTACTGAGCGCGCAACCCGACCTCTACCGCGCCTTTATGACCCAGGTGTGGTCACATGCTTCCATCCGTGGGATGGCCACCCTCATCCACCTTGAAAGCCATTTCACCGACGACAAAGCCGTCGATCTGCGACGCCAAACGTATCGCCATCTTCGCAGGCACTGGCAGTTCATCAACGAGCTGAAGCTCTTCGAGATTCAGCACCAAAAGACATTCGGCGTTAACGTCTATGGGCTCACCCGAGCCCCCAGGTTCCGTAATGCTGCTTCTCTCTACCACCCGGACACGGCCGTCCGTTCGCTTGTCCACGATGGATCGGGCACGGAACCCGGCTTCAAGGACACCGATGGGAACTGGGACACCCGACCGCACTTTGCCCGCATCCAAACCGTCGATGCGAAAACCCTTGCACTGTGGTCGGAGATCCTCGACTCGCCTGAACCTTTGGCGCCGCCGATGGTCTACACCGTCAACTCAGCCTCGATGAACACCCTGCGTCACCTCGCCTCCGCAACTCGGATCGCTACCCTGAACCTGCAGTTCTCGCGCGGATGGGATGAGTCGATCGACCGAAAGGCGGGGCGTTTTATCAAGGAATGGGGACCAACTATCTGGCCGGACGCCATCCTCCAAGGTTCGCACTTGGGTGCATCTTGCTGTTTCTACAAGTCCCCGAATCGCACACTGCTGCATAACACGGATTGGACGGGCCAGGATCTTGAAGGACTCGCCCTCGACGCATTGCCTGTAACGGCATACAAGCCCGCCGGCGACGGCCATACGTACGACGCGGCGTACACCCACTGGGACCTGCCCAATGGTGACCGCGTACCCGGGCGCGAATACTGCCGCGTGGCCTGGCGTGCAATGGCAGCAAATACTGGTGAGCGCACGCTCATCCCCGCGATCATCCCTCCGGGCGCGGCGCACGTCAACGGCATCTTCTGCGTCGGACTTCCGGACAAGCCAGCTCCAGTTCTCGTCGCCCTCCAGGGGGCGCTCAGTAGCCTGCTCGCGGACTTCAGTATTCGAGCGGCCCCCAAGAGCGGGATCTATATGCAGAACCTCACCCGTCTTCCTATGATCCCCCTCGAGCACCCACTCTTGCCCCCGCTGATCCTTCGGACGCTCCGGCTCAACTGCTTGACGGAGGCGTACGCGGACCTGTGGGCGGAGTGTTGGGAGGAAGGGTGCGCAGCGGACGAACCGATCCTGCAGAGGTTCGACGAGCACCCGATCGGTCCAGTGTGGACGCCGGACACGCCGCTGCGTCGTGCGGCGGACCGAAGGAACGCGCAGGTGGAGATCGACGCGATGGTGGCGATCATGCTGGGGGTCCCGATCGAGGACCTGTGCACGATCTACCGCACGCAGTTCGCGGTCCTGTACGGCTACGACCACCGCGAATACACTTATGACATCAATGGTCGCCTCGTCCCCTACGAGGTCCTCAACCGCTGGCGCAAGCAGGGCGAGCCTCAGGACCCGTCCCAGATGTCCGAAGAGGACCGCACAGCCACCCACCCCGGAAGCGGCGTCGCCTACACCTACATTCCCCCATTCGTGAATTACGACCGCGAAGCCGACTTCCGCACTGTCGCGGATGCGCTCGCCGACCACAACACAGTCACAAGACCCGCTTAGCTCTGACCTTGCGTGGACAAACTGGCAGGCCAAAGGAGGTGTCGGCGAACGGCCATACGGTGACGACCGCCGGCTCGCAATGTGCGAACCCTTGTGCAAAGGAGCGTTGAGAAGACCATGAAGCGATTTGCTTTGTGGGCCACCTTCTGGGTCAGCCTCAGCGTCACGCTGATCTTCCTTGCAACAGCTGTCTCCCTGATGGCGAGCGGAGAGGTTGGCGCGGGGGTGTTTGCGATCGCGCTCGTCGCGCCCGTCGCGGCCCTCGGGGTTTGGGTGCTCCCCCGGGCGCGGCGGCGGCCGGCCGATCCGCCACGGACCTCGGCGGGCCCTCTCGCCGATAGTCGCCCGCTGCTGCCGGACGTGCAGGACGTGCTCCACTGCCTACCACCGTCGCCCCTGCCGAACGCCCGCAAGCCAGCAGCGCCGGACTCAACGCGAGCGGCGCAGACCGCCCCAATGACGACGGCACTCCCGACGTCACCAGGGCCCCTCGACCCCAGCATCCGATCGGCAGCGCCCGCGGTGCCCCCTCCGCCTCCCGACGAGTCACGACCGAGCGGGACTCTCAGCCCGTCGGAGACCTTGCCGACGCAACTCGCGCCCCACCCCACGCACAGCGTGGAAGACCCCGCGAATACGGTCCTGGCAGCAGCTTCGGCTCTGGCGGGTGCTGCCGCGAAAGCGGCCCAAACCGTCCATCGCGGCCGTTCGGGCCTTCAGCGTGTGTCTCTGACGCGCGAGATCCGGGGTCGTCCCGCTGTCGATGAGACGTTTGTGGCTCTCGATCTTGAGACGACAGGGCTCGACTCTGCGCGCGACTTCGCCATCGAAGTGGGAGCGGTACGCTTCCGCGGGGACGGCACCGTCCTCGACGAGTTTGCGACCCTCGTGGCGGGGCCCCCGACGTCCGCGGAGGCGTGGGAATGCCACCGAATCGACGACGACGAGCGAGCTGACGCACCGCCCCAGGAGGAGGTGTGGCGAGAGCTGTTCGCCTTCCTGCGGGGCAGTGTCGTCGTCTGCCACAACGCCGACTTCGAGCAGGGTTTTTTGGAGGCGGCTGCGCGGCGCCATCGGCTTCACATCCCCGACCTGCCGATCGTATGCACACTGGTCGACTCACGACGCCACTTCGACGGCAGAGCCTTCAGCCTCAAGTCACTTCACCGCCACGCCACCGGCGCTTGGCGCGACGACACCCACCAAGCTCTCGGGGATGCCCGCGCCACGATGGAGGTGCTCTTGTGGATGACCGGCACGAGCCCCACGCCACTTCGGGTGACGGGTCACCCGCCCACCCTTGAAGGCGATCCGTATTCGGAGGGCTGCGCCATCCGTTGTCGGCCGGCGCCTCTGCAGGGCGCGTCGGTCGCGTCAGTGTTGGCGTCGCTGCCACGGTCGCGCGTACAACGTCAAGGGGATCCGCACGAGGTCGACGCCTACGTTCAGCTGCTCCATCAAGTGATGGACGATGGCCGACTCACTTACGACGAAGCGCAGGCGCTCGCCAGGCAGGCTGTCCGCACCGGCCTGGGCGGCCCCCAGCTCGCGGCAATGCATCAGGTGGCTTTCGAGGAGGCCTTCGGAGACGTCGGTGCGGAAGCACCCCCGGTCTCCCAGCTGCGCCAGATGGCAACTGCGGCAGCGGCACTTGGGCTCGACGATCTGGCCGACGAACTGCGCGCTCGACTTCCTGTGAGCGGAGCCGTGGAGGCTGAACCGCCTCGCTTCCTACGCGGCAGGCGCTTCGCCTTTTGCGGTGACAGTACCGAGTTGCTCGCGCTGCGCGCGAAGGCGTTGGCGCACGGCGCGCCGGAGGTCAAGAACATCACGAAGACCGTGGTTTGGGTGGCGGCCGATGAGGTCGACGGAACGTCTCGTCAACATGGGAAGGCGCGAGAGCTCGGCCTGCCCATCCTTGCGATCCGCGAAGCCGACGTGCGGCTGTCCGAAGAAATCGCCATCGCACAACACGAACAATTCGAACGCGAACAGGTCCTTGCCGCGCAGGAAGCTGAGCGAGCGCGTTGGCGTGCGGAGCGAGAGCGACAGCAGGAAGCGGACGACGCCTACTGGGGGCCCACCTGGCGCAAGCGCGAGCACAAGGAAGACCCGGGACCTCCCGAGTGGTGACCATGCTTGAAGACGCCCGCTCCTCTGCGCAACAGTGTCGGCCGGCGGAGTCCCGGCGCGTGAGGATCGAGCGTCCGATCGGTCCGGTGTGGACGCTGGACACGCCGCTGCGCCGCGCGGCGGACCGCCGGAACACGCAGGTGGAGATCGACGCGATGGTGGCCATCATGCTGGGGGTCCCGATCGAGAACCTGTGCACGATCTACGGCACGCAGTTCGCGGTCCTCTACGGCTACGACAGCCGCGAATACCCCTACGACACGAACCGCCGCCTGGTCCCCCACGAGGTCCTCAACCGCTGCCGCAAAGCCGGCGAACCCCAAGACCCGGCAGCGATGTCGGTACAGGACGCACAGCAATCCACCGCGGCAGGCATCGCCTACACCTACATCCCCAGGGCCATGCCGTTCTTGATTCGGTTGTGATGGTTGTGACCTGGGCGTTATGCGATCAG
>APMI01039907.1_pt1 | contig 11796 bp, 7 predicted proteins | sample 667938 | NCBI WGS metagenome assembly APMI01 (sample SAMN01084076, study PRJNA167559) | wastewater metagenome | biome: Wastewater | place: Denmark: Ejby Moelle, Odense | collected 2011-11-28 | reverse complement strand
ATTAAGTTTATGGAATTTGGTGATTATATTTCTTATATTCTTGTAATCAAATATTGTATCATAATAATGATTTGTCCAAAATTTATAATATAAAATTGTACTTTGACTCAATCCTTCACATTCAGCATATACTGATCGATAATGGCAGCAAACACATAATAAAAACTCTACAAAATATTCTCCTAACAGTTCCAAGTGAAGCGTCTAATGAAATGTACACATTGGTATCAAATATAGAAATCACGGACTTGAAATAGCTTCGAGAAAAAGGCATATACGATATCAAAATGTCTATACTTAAATAATGTCTGATTTTCAAAGTAGAACAATAATTAATGTAGGTTTAAATATTGCCTGTTGCTTTTAAGGAAAGTCGAATTCAGGAAAATCTTAAAATTGTGCAAGAAGTTAAATTTGTTGTCAGGAGAGACTATCCTGCAGGGCCACCTCGTCTATTTTTCATTCATGACGTAGTATTTGTCATTATTTAGAATATGTCAAAAATTGGATTGAAACCTTTCAGAGATTACATGAGTGAATTATTGGCAATGGTTTCTGGAGATTGGTCAGCGAAAGTTCAGATTCAACAATTAATAAAAAGCGTGCCTAAATTTATTGAAATGCTAATGACATCAACCACAAAATCAATTCTTCAAAATCCCAAAGTACCAATAGTAACTGAATATTTCGAAATTGATAACTTGTTTTCATGGAAGTTCTGCCAGGTTCATCCAATTCGTCTTGTCAAAAGGAACGCAACTCATCAAGGATTCCTTTATGTGGATATATTCGCTGCGTAAATGGTTTTCTTGTAAGATTGCGGGATTGAAACTTCATATCGAATTTGTGATTTTGTATTGGGCAGTCAAATACAAACATTACGAAAGAAGAAAAATACTTCAAATCATTTTATTTTATAAGTCAAGCTGAACTATGAAGGCATGATTGGTAAGTATGCTATCGAATTCTACTCTCAAGATCAATAAGCTATCTTAATTGCAGTAATGGATTGCGCTCGCGTGAATGAAAATGAAAGAAAAATGACCGACGGATAATCTAAACCTCAAGACTCATCTTCATAAGATGAATAATAATAATAAAGTGAAAGTATATATGCTTTAACATAGAAAAATCACCCTTAACTGCAACAGATTCGCCATTTTCAATAAACCAAATAATATAATAAATCCTAATCTACGAATCCCTAGTATAAAACAAGATGACAACAGACAACCTGTCCCAATTGGTGACCCTCCTGCAAAAAGTACTTATTTCCCATATAATATTGATAGGCAATATAGTACTATTCAGCAGCGAGTGACGACCGCTTCAAAATATACCTCAACAAAATGCAAGCTTTACTGAATAACTAAATGGCACAGGCTTTGTTGGAAAGCAAACATTAGGAAAAACAAGCGGAAAAGAAAAGTATGATTAAGGGGGACGGGAAGCAAGTATATCAGAGTATTGTTGATCTTATTTGATTAATTTATTCATCATTGTATGTTTGTATTGTATATATGGATTATAATATTATATATATATTTGCGAATTGCATGGCATAGATCTTAGAGCATTCTTACTAAATCATATGCAATTAGAAAGATGAATAAATCAAAATATAGGCAAAACAGGCTATCAATGCAAGCCAAAATTTGTACTAAAAACAAAACTGTGAACCATAATACAATAATAATATCAGTAATAAGAGAAGAACAGCTAGAAATCCAAAAGTATCACAACAGCAAAGATACGAGAATGATTAACAAATTGTAGATATATTTAGTGAACTTGTATGTCTGATCAACAGTCAAGTAGTTGATATAAATCCCAGTTTTATAAAGTAGAAGTCAGCAACGGTCAATAATGATATAGGTTAAGTTTGTAAGATAAATTATATTCAAAAAGTAAGACAAATTCGGAAGAAACCAAGTACAACAATTTGTAAGAATAGCAGTCATGATAAAAGCAGTAACAGTACCAACACTAATAACACAAGTAACACTATCAATAATAATAACATCAGTTCCATTAATATCAACAATAATAATAATAACAGTAGCAGTAGTAACAACAATGGATGCATATAGGATTAATTTCCTTTTATAATAATAAAAAGTAAACCAAAATCAAGGCCAAACAGAGTCAAGAAAACATAAAAGATAGCGCAAGAGCAGCAGCAAGAAACAGGAAACTATCAGCTAGTCATGGATTACAAGATACATTGTGAACAAGATCGGCAACCTCAGTAATTAATTAGGAGTAATGTAAATAATGATATAATTAACTCTCAATCTTGACCATAATGTTTATTAATCTTTACTTTTTATATTTATCATATCCATAAAACAAACATCAATTTTTAAGTAATCTAATTAGACAGAATCAATTAAAATTTAAATAACGATGATCAGAAGATCGAGCCAGCGTGGGACGAGATCTTAGGCCAAAGCTCAGAAGCTTCCTTGGCAACTGGACCAGTAATAGCACTGCCTTTAGTTTCTCCCTTGTTGTTCACAATAACTCCAGCGTTGTCCTCGCAGTAAATGTAAGTGCCATCCGGTCTTCTCCATGGTCTTCTTTGTCTGATGATGACAGCAGGGTGCAATTTCTTTCTGACTTTATCGTTACCCTTCTTGCATGAGCACATCACGACATCTCCAATTGAACCAGATGGAAGTCTGTTGAGACGACCTCTGACAGCCATAGCGGCAATAATGTACAAGCTCTTAGCTCCTGAGTTATCAGCGCAGTTCATGGTTGCAGCGACAGGCAGACCACGAGTAATTCTGAGCTTGATACCCACGGCACCTGTTTTGGATTTCTTAGCCATATGATTATATAAATATTACAATAATTAATATATTATTTTTGTATTTACCTTCTCATTATTGATGTATGATACAAAAATATTTTCAATTTATTTAATGATTCCCTCTAAATATTTTAACATCAAACTTCTCCACAGTTGGTGATAACAGCCTTAGCTTTTGGATCACCTTCTTCAGTTCCCAAAGCGTGTAAAGCATCAACAACTTCTTTTCCTTTTTTGACCTTGCCAAAAACTACGTGTTTCTTGTCAAGCCATGGGCATTTCACGAAGGTGATGAAAAATTGAGATCCGTTGGTGTTCTTGCCTGCATTTGCCATCGAAAGGAGGTAAGGTTCAGTATGTTTCAGAGTGAAATTTTCGTCATCGAAGTTCTCGCCGTAGATTGATTTGCCTCCTGTTCCGTTCTTTTTTGTGAAATCACCTCCTTGAGCCATGAAATCAGTGATGATTCTGTGGAATGGGCATCCCTTGTATCCAAAACCTTTTTCGCCAGTGCATAGAGCTCTGAAATTGGCAGCTGTTTTGGGGACTACGTTGTCGAAAAGCTCGAATTAAATTCGACCAACGTCCTTGTTGCTGATTGAGATATCAAAGAAAACATCTTTGCCCATCTTTTTATATTAGATTAATTATTGACATATCAAATCAAAAAATATTTAAATCTAAAATTTACGTTATACTAATATTTATTAACTCCCTCTACATAATTATTTCATTAAGCATATAATATTGCCTCTGATAATAATCAATAAGGCATATTTGTACAAAAATCATAGACTATAGAAAAGCATATAAGCACATTTACTGAGCCCTTTGTAGCCCCACAATGATTCCAATAAGTAATCGTCAACTGGTTAAATTTGATCATCATTGAAAACATACCATTGTTTGCCAATCTTTATATAACAAATATAATGACCAAAATTGCCTCCATTACCGATATGAGCAACTACGCCTACCAAACGATACATTATTTATTGGGGCGATGTCTTATTTGTTTATTTTTACTTTTACTTCTATTTTTGTTATTGTTACTGTTTTTATAGGATATGCGCCGATTGACTCAACACTATCTTTTACATTTATTAGGATTTTTATGTCTGTAAGGAATTAGACACAGGTGGGACGTAATTTGATCTAAGCTTTATTTTATAAGGAAAAGGAATCAGCCACATCAGCTTAATAATACCCTTTCGGGTTTCATCGTATTTGAATCGACGTAGATGAACAGATAGAAAATTTGGTAATGTTTTTATTAATGTTCGTTTCTATGCGGTCTGGAGATCATTGCATTTATCGCATTTAAACTTCTCTCTGCCTGCAAGTCTTTCCACAGCGCTATAATTTTCAACGCAGTAGTTAAGTGAGACATTTGGTTCAGGTAGTACAAGACTTAAATCTACTTCTTCCTCTTCTCGTTAAGAAACTAAATCGATAACTTAGTACTTGTGTGACAGTTGAGACACTCGGTTCTAGTAATACGTTTGGAGAAAAATTATTCTTCAAGTTTAGTTTATTTGTTATTAGGAATTCCCTTCTTTTTGTTAATTGCTTTAATTTCATCATTAATTTCGTTCATGAGCCAAATGTAGAATTCGTGTGCGTCTTGATGAGTATCTCTTTCAAAAATTCCCGATCTTTTCTCTATATAGCCCATCAGCTTCAACGTTGATATGACAGCTCTTTATTTTTTCTATTGCATTGCTTTGTATAGTGCTCGCAATTGTGATATAAGTCCATCGGGAGTTGATCTACTTTATGCAAGAATGTACTCAGTTTTTGTTATGATGTCGATAAATATGGGATGATGAAATAATACTTGTAGCACACAATTTGCGTAACAAACTGTCATTGATTTCTTGAATTATGAGAAACATACATTTTAAAATCCAACTAGTAAGCTATTCTCATCACTCTTGAAATCCTTACGAGATTAGGTTGAGTTGCCCATTGCTGATACTTTGACTTAATATATTATAAACTTGATTCAGATACAGATAACTGTCATTATGATATACATATAAATAACATAAGCAGACCAACCAAATAATATAAATGTATCAAGTTCGATCAAATTCCAACATTTTCCTCTCCGACAGTTTGATAAGATAAATACTGCTCAAAGCTGTTCTCAAATGATTCTTTACCATTTTCACAACTCTTTTCTCAAATTATTACTAACTCAATGCACTTTTTGCTTTTTTAAGGCCTTCCATAATCACAGTCATGAGTTCGTCATAGTAGCCTTCATTGTGATCGAGACTTTTCATAAATTGCAAATAATTTGAGAATAAGTAATCGTTATAGGGTAAATATTCGAAATAAGTCTGGAATAATTTTTTAGAATATTCTTGATCTTTGTAGTACTTCAGCACATAGTTTGCATACTCCACTATTATATACGATAAAAACTAAATTTGATCTGCGTTCTGTTGGTTTTGTGAGATGAGCCAGTCGTATAATTTTCTTGCATTTTACCATTGTTTCTCTCTAATTTAGAATTGTATATGGCGAAGTATAGTCTCGTGTTTGGGATTATGCTCTGTGAGTTCAAGGTACATTTTACGGGCTTAACTTGCATTTTAACGCTATTATAAATCGCACCAATAGAAGTATAAGTTTGTGTCGAATTTCAAGAAGAACTATTTATTATGACGGAACATATTAAGTACTTTTGTATACTTGTTTGTTTAATTCTACAGAAAATGGAACACTTATTCCCATAACTCGATATCATGCATTTGGGCCATTAGCATACGCTCATAGCAGTACGATGTATTTTATATGGTGCTCATTGTTCTATCAAGATGTATCATTTATCTCCATATAGCTAAATCATCACGAATATCTTTTTAGTTACCATTAAAGTACCACACTTTAATTTTGCTTTCAAGATTTAATCGCTTCTCTCTGTACACGAGTGCCTTTTCATACGTCTCGTTAATTTATTTTGTTAAAAATGTACGAAGTTCGTGAGGTTGTACTGTAAAACGACCCTTTGTTTATTTTGCAGCTATTGCTGCCAATTCAGTTTAGGATTTAGAATTAAACCATTGTTAAAACAATTTATGAATCTATTATAGATTGGTAAGTGCGCGTGTGAAAATTTTCTTAAAGTACTCGTATCTGTAGCTTTAGTTAAGCATGTTATAGTATTAAATATAAATAGGTCCAGTCCTTGAATCTGCGCCTACTTATAAAATAACCTTTTCAATCTACTTCTTATATTTTTGTGGATCTTGACCAATGGGTGTTTTTCTCACGTATTCAAGATACTTCATCCAAAGCTAATAAGATTTAGGATTTCTTTTGATCGCAATGCTGAACTTATCAGGTCCATTTATTTAAATATACTCTAGCCATTGCTTACAGTTAAAGGGGAAGTAATCCAAAAATAATGTAAGTACTTCTGATTTGTGTTAGTTATCAGTGCGAGATAGTAGATCAATCCATCGCGAGTATTTCTAGAAATATGATGCCTGCTCTGTTTCTTTCAACATCATTTTAACTGATTTTAGTGTTTCGTTTTACTACAGCATGATCTGTGAATTTTTAAGATAATTAAGGATTTATAAGAGTTTAATATCACCAATTATAATAATAAAAATTGAATCTGAATTTTAGTAAATAAAGTAGAATAAACTAATTCTCGATATTTTCAATAATAGTGAATAATTCTTGAGATGATTTTATCATATGTATTTTCAATTTTCATGATTTGGATTTTCTTTCGAAATTTGACTTGGTTTATAGCACAAAATACCTTTATGCTCAGTTCGAAATTTATGGGCATTCTGGGGAGGGATCACACTAATCCGTATTGCATAATTCTATTTTCCTTAGTTACAATCATTACCATCGATACATTATTTTACTTCAATAAACTCCATTGACGAACACTACGTGATCTTTTTAATGTTTAATCTTTGCAGGCAATCATCAAACATCTACTCAAAGAACCCCTTAGAGTCCGATTCCATACCTTCAATATAGACTTTTCCTTCACGGACTGTCCACCGACCTGAGACAATCAAATAGCCACCACCTTTTTAATAAATCTGCTTTAAGAAGCTCCCTAGATTCTACTGTAGTTATATAAGCTGTTCCTTGTCAAGCATCATCAATTTATCACTCTTGATGTCAAGACAATTACCGATGCTTTTGTAAAATCTTACGATACATCCTATGCATTTTGAATCAGGAGGAATGTACTTCTAGAAGCTCTTAATACATCCTTGTGGTAAGTTTCTCATTTTTTCTTTGGATTATTCTTCCTCCTCTGAAGAACTCATCTCTTGAAAATTAAAAACACACAATGACTTCTCAAATCTATTCTTTGAACATAAATTAATTCTTTTTATGTCTTTATATAGATAAATACTTTTAACAGTCAAAATAAAATCAATGTTTTGCACCATGAAACTTTTCCCTTAATTTTCTATCTCCTCTTTGCAAAACTTCAAGTCTTTACTTTTAAATTTGACTTCTTGATAAATCATTTTTCTTCCTATAAAACAAATCTTCTCTGTAGTTTGAGTTTGAATTTAATGGTGCTATCTAATCCATCATCTTATCGGGTATGTCTGTGTGTGTATCGTAGTACAATTTTCCATCTATTTTTAGATTTAAAGGCCATCTTCCTGATATTTAACCTAACTTCTACACGATATCTGACTGTGATGGGCTTGGTTTTTTATCATTGCTAGCCGCTAGGAATTTTTTCATGAATTATGATTTGACTCTGACGATATCTCCATCAATTTGATCCGTAAACTCTCTTTTTTTGCCAAAAAATCCGCCAGTTCCTTACATTTTCATTTAACAAAAGTAATTATTTCTGCTATCAGCATAAATTCCACGATCTTTAATATTAAACTTTCGATCTCCATAAGCAAGACCGGAAAGTTAACCAGGAGGGATCTGGAAAATAATTTCATGTCCATCATCGAAAATGACATGATAAAATCCTTCATTTGAGCCCTAGCCTGAATTCATATGCACGCTCATTTTGCCTTAGAAATTCCCATATATTTTATAGCCCCGGCCAATAAAGTATATCGAAGTGATAGGAGGGTGATGAGAGATTTGTTAAGCGTATATAGGACATCCTCGAATATAGCCTTGATAAGTTTCACCCAATATAGGGTTGAAGGGTTTTTAAACATCAAAATATATAATACTGTTGCTCAGACCAAACCCAAGCACTTTTCTAAACCTTTACAGTTTATCTTAATTTCTAGCGATTGGCTACAAGAACTAAGGAGCTAGACTCATTGCTGAACATAATCTTTGTAGATTTGAATCAACATTAAAAATCTAGACAGGCAAAGAAATGTTGAGAATACCTTTTCCTGAAAATAAATTTTTCTTAAGAGTTTTCATAATGAATTTAAACACATTGTTTTGGGCAGCAATTTTCACTTGATTAACCAATTTTAACCCTCCAGCTTTCTCAAGTGCCCAATGGTCCTTTTCCACAATATTATCATATGAAAATTCTAATGGTATTCTTTCGCAATCGAATGGCACCATTTTTTGTTTTTTCTTAATATATTTCTTAGGTAAAATAATAAGACCGTCAGAGTTAGTAACCATTTATTATTATTGAATTTTGTTTCCAAAAACTTGTGAGACCATCATTGAGGCATTCAACTTTTTATCTTTCTCATCGATTTAATGCTATGATTTTTATTATTTCTCTTATTTTTATTGTTATTGCTCTTCATCACTTAAATCTTAAATAGAGTAAAACACTTGATCATCCTGATCCTCAGAAATCTATGAGTTGTTATTTTCAAAATCAACAGTACGTAGCGAGTTCATATTGTTATTTCGCTATGACTCTAGTTTGGACATCACTGGATCTCGTTAAGATATTACCCAATTAAAACCTAAAATTTATGTCAGTTTTTTCTGATTTTCGGGATTTCGGTAATACGCTTCCATATTTTAAAATCCTTTCACAAATCGTAAATTTAATTATTTTTGATGGTTTTTGTTTAATAAACCTTCATGATTAGCTTTTAATTATAGAGTGACTCTACATTTTTATCTTCCTTTTGGACTAGGCTCTTACTCAATCTTCCATGCAATGTAATTATATTATCCTCTTGTTATAGATTGAAAAGGAATAAAACTAGAATTCTCAATAGATTTCTTAACAATGTAATAACAGTTGTTAAGTCTGAACATATGAGCAAGTAGCAAATAATCTCTTTCTCTATACCATTCTGAGTAAGCTTTGGCTTTCAAATAAATAATACAGCTGTTTTATGAACTGATTTTTAACTTGACTTGTCCTTCATCAATTTCAGGATGCCAATGCTTATAAAGTTGTACGTTGTATATAGCCTTGCAAATAACTTATAATGGGAGTTCCAAAGTACATTGCATTTTCATCTAGGAGTAGTCTCGAACGTTGGCATACACGAACAAGTTAGAAAGTTTTGATTGATATATAGAACCATAATGATGTAATTTTTACAGTTATTTCAAAGAGTATGTAGGTAGCATAATCCGGAAAATATTGCGATTAGTAGGTGGATTAGCGTTGGGAAAAGAAGGACTCAGCAAAGTTTTCGTTTCCTTCAATTTTTACTTCTCTTTTCTTTCAACTTATTCATTTTGATCATTGATAAACTATGACAAATCTTAATCCAATTCTTGATCTTCTCTGGATTTAACAATATCTTCAATAACCGACTTATTAAGATCAGGCTTACGAGAATTGCGCAGTGGATTGGACTATAGATCCAAGTAATGGTTTTAGCTCAATGGGATGTTAGAAATCTGACGAACCTCATTCTTTAATTTCAGCTGGCCTGTACTTAGGTCATTCTTTAACTTCTTTTTTAATGTGTCGCAAATTTGTCGTTCTAATGTTATATAATTAGCTTAGTTGACTTGCTGTGTAATGACAGGCAAGTATTTGCTTTCATCGTCTCCTGATAAAAACTGAAACCTAATAGTTTCAATATCTGACGTTCTAATTGCTTCAAGTGCGTAACAGTACTACTTTTTCTTTTTTGATTTTCTTATAATGTAATTTCTGAGATCGATATCAGGTATGCCTTTCATTTTCGATTTGGCTTTAAAATCTTAAAAGCTTATTTAAGTTTCCTATAAGGTTTTGGCTCCCTTACCGACTTTTAACGGGATCGAAACTGCTGGTTGTTATTTCTTTGGAACCACTTATCCTTTTTTTGCTACTTAACAAGCTCTCAGTATATTGTTGACATAATTGTCATAGTAATCAATCCTTTCAGTTAGTGTCATGGCTGCAAACGCCCTTTAAAAATTCTTCTCGACCATAAAATTGCCCCGGTCAGCTCCTCCGCAGATCGAGAGCAGAGTAAAGGACTTTAGCTATTTTCTAATTTTGTAATCCATGTATTGCAAGTATTCTTGAACCGAGCGAGGAATTTATGGCACATCATGCCGTTTGACGTTAGCTCGATTGAACTTTTATTATGCTTGGTCCTTGCTCATTCCACTTTTATTATGTTTGTTTTTATAGTTTTAAAATATTATTAAATGGGATCCTTAAACTAAGTTTCAGAAAAGGAAAGACAATACAGATAACAAAGAGGGATATTGCCAATATATACTTATCCATATTAACAGATGAGCAATAATAATAAATTAACTTTTTTTCTAAATTTAGCAAGAACACCAAACTATTAAAATAGGAAAAAATAGAAAAGAAATCATTTGGAACTTAGGAGACAGACTGCTATTTTCATATTTAATATAAACAAGAATTTGATATTTAATCATTTAAGTCTAGAGTTTGTTTAGCACATTATATGCGATTTATAGGCGCTATCTACAATAAATTATTTTAACAGGTCTCAATGGCATAAGTACAAGGAGTGTCTCAAAAGGAGTTTGCATAGGCAGCTTTAACTCGCTTCGTAGAAGATGTTTCATATCTTTCCAAACAGAACATTGACTAACTTACCAAAATTTATAATGCTGCTCAATTTCAAATTGAGAAAAAAGTCGAAAATTTCTCAAAGTATTAGGTACTGTTAAAAGCAGTATAAAGAAAAATAAAGATTCTCCAGTAATTTAAGGTATTATATAGATGGAGCAAGTTGAGATAAAAATAGCATCTTCCGAGTTAGCATGAAGATCGTGGATTACTGTCAAGATTTTTCCAGTTATCATCACGTGTATTTTCAATATTGCCGTTAAATTTATCACATCTCAATGAACATGATTTTTTATCTTAGTAGTCGCCTTCCTTGTTGTGCACGTAATATGACTCTTCATAATGTGGAACTGTAGATTAGTTATAACGCTAGAAGAAAAAGAAGAAGCAAGACTTAAATAAATGCAAGAAGAGACTGAAGTAAGCATGACTTGATTGAGCTACGATTCAATATCATTTTATATCACCACACCATTCTAAATCAAAGTTTATTAAATAACAAATCACATTGCTCGACTACTTTAAAACTTGAACATGAAGTTAGGATGATATAAGGCATACATAAATTCAATGGTGTAAGAAAACTAAGATTATAAAGATAATAAATAGTGATTTGCTTTTTGCCTAAATAGCTTCGTTATAATAAAAATACAAAAATGAATAATCTTTTAAAGTTCAAAAAGGAGAACAACACTTTAATTAATTTAAAAAAATGCAAACTATATCTAGCATCCTTAAGGAATAAAATATTTCAAAGTAAAAAATATCAATTACAGCATGAAATCTAGATGATTTTAGTTAGGTACTCATATTTAGAGTAGGGGCATAATATTTTAGAATCACATAAGACTATAATCAACGATTGCTTAATTAAATGTTATCTGTAAAATGTGATGTAAGAAACGAAAAAGAGAAAGTCATTAACAAGCGCGCTGAATAGAAGATTATACATTGAAAGTAAAACATTATTCGTAAGTTAATAAACATCGAATACTAAGACTATAATTTAATAGAGAGTAATAGATCGGAA
>APMI01007244.1_pt1 | contig 11799 bp, 9 predicted proteins | sample 667938 | NCBI WGS metagenome assembly APMI01 (sample SAMN01084076, study PRJNA167559) | wastewater metagenome | biome: Wastewater | place: Denmark: Ejby Moelle, Odense | collected 2011-11-28 | reverse complement strand
GAAGGCGCTCCCGACCGGGGGCCCGGTCGCGGCGCCACATCGATGTGACTGACGGCTTGCATTGAACGTACGTTCAATGTAAAACTTCTTCTGTTGAACGTCGAGTCAATACGACGCCGCCGAGTCCCGCCTCCGTCACGCCGAGATTATGCCCGGTACCAAAGCCGCCGAACTGGTGCGACGCGAACAGATCCTAACCGCGGCCTTCGAGGTCGCGGCGCGGGAGGGATTGGACGGCACGACGATCCTGCAGGTCGCCGCGGCGGCCAATGTGAGTCCCGGGCTAGTCATGTTCCACTTCAAGTCGAAGCGCGGTCTGTTGCTCGCGCTGCTGGATTGGATGCTGCAGACCACGACCGTGTTGCACATCGACGAGGCCATCGCCGCTGCGCCGACGGCTCGTGAACGGCTGCTGGCCCTGCTGCGGCAGGAAATGCAGCGCCTGTCGCGGGAGCCTTTGCGCATCCGCCTCACGTTCGACTTTTGGTCGGCGGGCATCCGGGATCTCGAAGTGCAAGAGCGTCTGCGCAGTGAGTTCGCGCGCTACCGCGCGGCCTTTCGGCCGTTGGCCGCCGCCGTGCTAGACGATCGTCCGGCGCATCTGCCGCCCGTGACCGCCGATGGACTCGCCGCCGTGGCCGTGAGTTTCATCAAAGGCTGCGCGGTGCAGTCGATGATCGACCCCGAGCATTTCGATATCGCCGAGTTTCTTGCCGCCGCGGAAACCATGATTGCCGATTTCGACGGTACGGCGCGCCCTCGGCTAGCGGCCACCTTGGTGGGCCGTGAATCGTGAGCCCCTTGGCGGAAGACGCAGACCGCAACCGCGCTGGTCGGGTCGCCGATTCGGCGCTCGCCATGCCGTCGATCGGACGAGTGCTCCGGCTCCTGTCTCGCGGGATTCGACTTCGCTGCCCAGAGTGTGGCGAGGGGCGCGTCTTGAAGGCGTGGCGCCCCGGACGGCCGTGGGGGGCGGTGCACGACCGGTGCAGCGCCTGTGGATTGCGCTATGAACGGAGCGACGACCGCTACTTCGCCGGCGCTATGCTCGTGAATCTGCTGACGGCAGAACTCCTGTTCGCCGTCAGCTTCACCGCCGCTGTTGTGCTGTTCTGGCCGAACGTCCCATGGGATGCCATGACGTACGGTGGCGCGGCGGCGATGGTGCTGCTGCCGATTCTCTGGTATCCGGTGGCACGGGTGCTCTGGCTGAGCATCGACCTGCTCGTTCGCCCCGCCAACCCCGAGGAATTCGGCGAGCACTGATCGCCGTGGGCGCGCGGTGATGCTAGAGAATGCGAACGCCCGGACTCGAACCGGGATGGGTTGCCCCGCCAGCTCCTAAGGCTGATTCGCCAGGGATAGTGGGGCGTTGGTCGAGAGGGCGTAAGAGGGCAGGAGGGGTCAGGAGCGGTCAGGGCGGTGCAACAGTTCGTGCGACAGCGCCCAAGCCCGACGGCAAGCGGATTGTATTGCTCAATAGCGCCACGCGTACTGCACCTTCACGAGCAGCTGATTGGACGCCAGTCCCCAACGCCGGTCGACTCGTGGATCGAGCGAGGTCGGCGACGTGCTCGGCAGCCCGGTGGCCGGATCGATGTCATGGCGCAGATTATGATTGTACACGACGAACAGATCGCCGAGTGGCGAGAAGGTCCATCGCACTCGTGTGTTGGCGCCGAAGGTGTCGCTCTGATTGTCGTACTGGGTGTAGCTGTTGAACTGCAGATTGGGCGAGAGATTCACTTTTACCCGTGAACCCACCAGCGTCTGCGTGAATGCCCCTTCGCGCAAACGGCCCACGTTGCGCGTGGTATTGAACTCCAGGTTGAAGAGCGGTGAAGGACGCCAGGCGCTCGTCACGATGTACTCGTTGAGGCGGCCCGTGTAGAACGGCCCGGTCCACCACGTGACTTGGCCGCTCAGCTTGCGCTTGGTTGCCAAGCCTCCCTCGAAGCGCATGCGATGCCAGTGGTAGCTGCCAGCGGGGATCGTGACGCCGGGCGCAATCGTAAAGGGGGCGACGAGCCGCTCGCCGGTGGGGTTGTAGTTGAACTCGAAACGATCACCGCTCTCGAGTCGCCAGTTGATCGGCGCCATGAAAATGCGATAGCTCTCCCAGCGTCCGTCGAGATCGGTCACCACGCGCGGCACGAATTCGTGCACCAGCTGGCGCACGCGGAGCCCGGCCACGCGGCCCTTGGGGCGGGGGAGATAGTTCGATTGCAGCTCGACGATCTGCGCGGCGCGGCGCGGCACGAAGCCGAGCGAGGGATCGAAGCCGTCGCCGATGCGCTTGTACGCGAGATACACATTCCAGATGTCGTTGGGATACTCGACGCGCGCACCGTACGCCCGCGTGTCGCCGATGAGACCGGCGCGATTGGTCTCGAGCATCCACGCGCCGGCGCCCAGATTCTTGTTGCGACGAAAGCGCGAGGTCTGGTAGGTGAAGTCCGCACCCGCAGTCCAGCTGTCCCCGCGCCCAACTGGATCACCGAAGGAGGCGAGCACACCGACATTCGATTCGCGGAACAGATTCTGCTTGTACCGAAGCACGCCCAGCGTGTTTTCGGTACCGGGGCGCCCCAGGGTGCGATTCAGGGGCGCTATCACTTCTCCCGTGTGGAGGGCCAGCGCACCAAGGTTCGCACCATTGCCACGGCCAGTCACCTTGAGCCCGGCCCGAAGAGGCACCTCCGTGCCGTCGAGCAAGCCGATGCGGCGGCTGAAGAAGGGGCGCACGTCGTCGCCCAACCCGAGACCGAAGTCGAAGATATCGGCACCCTGCAGAAAGAAGGTGCGCTTCTCCGGGAACACGATCGGAAACCGGGTCAGGTTGGTACGCCGGGTATCCACCTCGGTTTCGGCGAAGTCGGTGTTCACCGTGAGTGCGGCCAGTGCGTTGGCACCGAGCGTCTGCGTGACATCGAGGCTCGCGTCCCGCGCCGTCTGGCGCGCCGCACCGGGCGCCGGTACTCCACTGGCGCCCGTAACTGATGGGCGCACCTGGAGACCGATGCCAAGTGCAAAGGGCGGCAGCTCCGACAACGTGCCGGCGCGGAACATCTGCGTGATCTTGAAGTCACGCACGGGCGATGCCCATCGATCATTCTCGAGTCGTCGCTGGATGCGCCGCTGCACATTGAAGCCCCACCTCGACAGCCCGCCGCCGAACTGCAGGCTTCGCACGGGAATCTCGAACTCGGCCGACCATCCGGTGGCCGTGCGCGTCGCATGCGCATCCCACGCCGCATCCCAGTTCGCATTCTCGCTGTTGCCTTGATCGGCGATGAGCGCATCGTAACGTGCGCCATTGGCGTTCACCGCGAACACGAAGCCGCTGCGCCCGTCGCGAAAGGTGTCGAACACCAGTTTGATATGGTCCTCGTTGGCGAGCGACGCATCACGCTCGCGGGCGAAGGCCACGATGCCGTTGGGTTCAGGATCATCTGCTCGCACGCCGATCACCAGGCGATCGCCGTCGGCCAACACCTTGACCACTGTTCGGGCGAAGGGCGTGCGACCAACGACCGGTTCGATCTCCGTCAGGCCATCGATCGAATCGGCGGACGCCCACATGGGTTCATCCAGTCGACCATCGAGACGGATGGCGCCAGTCAGCTTTCCCGCTCTGAGCGTGGCCGTAGATCGTGTCGCACCGGTAGCGGCCAGGCTTGCAGGCACCGGCGCGCCTTGCGCACCCGCGGGTCGTGCGTCGGCCCATACGAGCATCCCGAGGGCAAGGAACCGGGCGATTTGGGGAAATGGCGGTGTGCTCCGAACAGACGACGGGGGATTCACAAGCGGCGAGAACGATGAGGGCGGGATCATTGAACATCAACAGGACCAGCCGGTAACCTGGCAGCCGGATGCGAGGATGAAAAGTCCGTGGTCTTGCGCCTGTCAGGACATTCGACGATGCGCATTGAGCCGCACCGGCAGCAGCAAGGGCGGCGAATCCCGTGCCTTGACGTCCGGGTCGCCCGCGACCTTAGTTCAGCCATGCCCGCGCGATCCCGGCCGATTTGGCTCCCTTTGTGGTTGGTGTTGCTTGGTGTCCTTTGGGCACCCGGCGGGGGTATCGCGCACGGCGTGGCGCACCAGCGTCAGGCGGCCCAGCGCTTCGATCATGAGCGTCGGGAGATCTCGATGCGCATCGCGGCGGACGTGGTGGGCATGGAGTCGGATGATCACCATGGTGATCACGACGATAACGCCGTGGATGATGGCGTTCCCGCCCGTGCCGGCTCTGCCGTGCCGGCGGCTTCGCGAGTGGTGGTGTTGCCGGCATGGCGCTTCGAGACTGAGCGCTGTGAGGTCGCGTGTGTGTATGCCGCGCGCCCCCGCGCCGATCCAGACACGGGCCCGCCTCCGCAGCTCCGGGCTCCCCCGACGGTCTGAACGCACCGCCGCGCCACTCGCGCGGCGATGCGTGGCGTTGTCGTTCGTGACACGCGTCGGGATCTGATCGGTCTCCTTCGAGCGCCGACAACCCCGACCACATCGTCGGTGGAATCGTGACATCCCCCAATCGTTACATTCGGACCCGCCGCACGGGCGGTGGCCCCGTCGCACGCGCTGTTCGCGGGTCGCGCAGAGTCGCGTCATGCTAGATGCGATCATTCTCTTTTCCATCCGGCGCAAGCTGGTCATCGGCCTGATGACGCTCGCGCTGATCGCGTGGGGGGCGTATTCGCTGACCCGACTGCCGATCGACGCGGTGCCCGACATCACCGACAATCAGGTCATGGTGATCACGCAGGCCCCGCGCTTGGCTGCGCAGGAGGTGGAGCAGCTGGTCACCTTCCCGGTCGAACAGGGCATGGTGAGCATTCCTGGCATTCAGGACATGCGTTCCTTCTCTCGGTTCGGCCTCTCGATCGTCACGATCGTGTTCGGCGAGGACGTGGACCTCTACTGGGCCCGTCAGCAGGTGGCGGAGCGGCTTGCCGTCGCGGCGAAGGACATCCCCGAGTCGATCGGCCGACCGGAAATGGCGCCGGTCACGACCGGACTCGGCGAGATCTATCAATACGAGATCCACGCGGCGAAGGGTTACGAAGCGAAGTACTCGTCCACCGATCTGCGAACGATCCAGGACTGGATCATCAAGCGGCAGTTGCTCGGCACGCCCGGGGTGGCCGAGGTGAGTGGGTTCGGCGGCGTCGTGAAGCAGTACGAGATCGCGGTGGACCCGGACAAGATGCGGAGCGTGAATGTCACGATCGCCGACATCTTCACCGCGCTGCAGGAGAACAATCAGAACACCGGCGGCGCCTACATCGACCGCAACTCGAGCGCCTACTTCATCCGGAGCGAGGGCTTCGTCAAGACGGTCGATGACATCGCGCGCATCGTCGTCAAGTCACCGGCGGCTGGAACCCCGCTCCTCATCCGGGATGTAGCCGCCGTGCGCATCGGTCACGGCGTGCGCTACGGTGCCGCAACCCGGAATGGGCAGGGCGAAGTCGTGACCGGTATCGTGATGATGCTGAAGGGCGCCAACTCCTCGCAGGTGATCACGGCGGTGAAGGACCGGATCGAGCAGATCAAGACGACGCTGCCCGAGGGGGTCGTGATCGGCGCCTTCCTTGACCGGAAGAAGCTGGTCGACAACGCGATTGGCACCGTGACGACCAACCTGGCGGAAGGCGCGCTGATCGTGGTGTTCGTGCTGGTGCTTTTCCTCGGCAACTGGCGGGGTGGCCTGGTGGTGGCCTCGGTCATTCCCTTGTCGATGTTGTTCGCCGTTTCGCTGATGAATCTGTTCGGCGTCTCGGGCAATCTGATGAGTCTGGGCGCGATCGACTTCGGATTGATCGTGGACGGGGCGGTGATCATCGTGGAAGCCATTCTTCACCGCATGTCGCACCTCGGTGCGACATCGGGCGTCGATCGTCTGAGTGGGCGCCAGATGGACGACGAGGTTTATGAGTCGACTCGCCGCATCCGCACCTCGGCAGCGTTCGGCGAGATGATCATCCTGATCGTGTACCTGCCGTTGCTGGCGCTGATCGGGGTGGAGGGCAAGATGTTCCGCCCCATGGCCCAGACGGTCTCCTTCGCGATTCTCGGCGCCTTCCTGCTGTCGTTGACATACGTGCCGATGATGTCGGCGCTGGTGCTCAGTCGAAAGACGTCGCACGTGCCGAATTTCTCCGATCGGATGATGGAGTTCTTTCAACGGTTGTATCGCCCGTCCATCGAGGCGGCGCTCCGTCATCGGAAAGTGGTGGTTGGCGCCGCGGTGGCGCTCTTCGCGGTTGCGCTGCTCGGTTTCACCCGCATGGGAAGCGAGTTCATTCCCCAGCTTGACGAAGGCGACTTCGCGGTCGAGACCCGGGTGCCGGTCGGGAGCTCCATCGCGCAGATGATCGACGTCTCCCAGAAGGCGCAGACGATCATCCGGAGCAACTTCCCCGAGGTGACGCAGGTGGTGAACAAGATCGGCTCGGGGGAGATCCCGACGGACCCCATGCCGATCGAAGCGGGAGACATGATGGTCATTCTCAAGCCGCGCAAAGAATGGACGAGCGGCGAGTCCCGAGAGGAGCTCGTCGAGCGGATGCAAGCGGCGCTCTCCGTCATTCCCAACGCAACATTCAGCTTCCAGCAGCCTATCCAGATGCGCTTCAACGAGCTGCTGACCGGCGCCAAGCAGGATGTGGTGATCAAGCTGTACGGCGAGGACCTCAACGTGCTCTCGGATCTGGCCCGCGAGGTCGGCGGAAAGATCGGCGGTATTGAAGGCGTGGAGGATCTCTACGTCGAACAGATCACGGGTCTGCCGCAAATCCGCATTGCCCTCGATCGCGACAAGATCGCCCGCTACGGGGTGAGTGTCTCGTCGGTGAATCGGGCAATCGAAACGGGGTTCGCCGGCGTATCCGCAGGGCAGGTGTACGAGAACGAGCGCCGCTTCGACCTGGTGGTGCGGCTCGACAGCACGCGCCGCGCCGACATTACCGATGTGGAAGCGCTCAACGTCGGGACGCCATCCGGGCAGCAGGTGCCACTCAGCGAGCTGGCCACGATTTCATACGAGCCCGGCCCCGTTCAGATCCAGCGGGATAATGCCAAGCGCCGCATCACCATCGGCTTCAATGTGCGCAGCCGCGACGTGAAGAGCATCGTGACGGACATCCAGCGCACGATTCGCGAACAGATCACGTTCCCTGCCGGGTACTACGAGAGCTACGGCGGACAGTTCAAGAATCTCGAGGAAGCCAATCAACGATTGTCGATCGCCGTGCCGGTCGCCCTGTTCCTCATCATGGTGCTGCTCTTCTTCACCTTCGGCTCGATCGTGCAAAGTCTGCTGATCTTCACCGCCATTCCGCTCTCGGCCATCGGTGGTGTCCTGGCGCTCCTCGTGCGAGGCATGCCCTTCAGCATCTCGGCCGGCGTCGGATTCATCGCCCTGTTCGGCGTGGCCGTGCTGAACGGCATCGTGCTCATCGCGGAATTCAATCGCCTGCGTCGGGAGGGTGTGGACGATGTGCACGAACGCATCATGCGGGGTACGCAGGTGCGGCTCCGTCCGGTGCTCATGACGGCGCTCGTTGCCTCGCTGGGCTTTCTGCCGATGGCCCTCTCGAACTCCTCGGGGGCCGAGGTTCAGCGGCCGTTGGCGACCGTCGTCATCGGCGGCCTGATCTCCGCGACATTGCTGACGCTCATCGTGCTGCCCGTGCTCTACTCGTACTTCAGTGGCGGTCGCACCCCTCGCGGCGCGCACACGCCACACGCGGCCGGTGTGGACATTGGAGCGGTCACGCGTGCGGGTACGAGGGCTGGGCTGCTGCTTCTCCTGGTTCTCCCTTCGGCCGCGGTCCGCGCCCAAGCAACCCCGGTGCGCACGCTCACCCTTCAGCAAGCCATTGACGAGGCGCTGACCCGCAATGGCGACGTCCGCCTCGCACAGTATGGGGTCAGCGTACAGAAGGCGTTGGCGAAGGGCGCCGGGTCATTGCCCCGCACCGAACTCACCTACACCAACGGGCAGTTCAATACGCCTGGTGTTGGCGATGTGCTCTTCGGTGTGTCGCAGCGCTTGGACTTTCCGACGCTGTATCGGGCGCAATCCGGCCTCGCGCGCGAGCAGGTGCGGGGCAGTGAGACGGCCGTGGCAGTCTCGCGCACTGCGGTTGCCGCACAAGTTCGGCGAGCCTACCTGCAGCTGCAGTATATCGACGCGCGGCGTCGGGTGCTGACGCGTCAGGACAGCCTGTTGCGCGAGGTCGAGCGATCGAGCCGGGCGCGCTTCGAAGCAGGGGAAGGAACACGACTGGAAAGCGTCGCGTCGTCCACACGGGCGATGCGGGTGCGCAATGCGCTCGAACAGAATCGAGCCGATCGGTCGATTGCCGTGACCCAGTTGCAGCAGCTCCTGCGGACTACGGATGCGCTTCGCATTGCCGATAGCGCGCTCGTGACAGCCGCGCTGCCCGCCGGCGTTGACACGAGTCGATTGAACGGCAATCCGGAGCTGATGCGACTCGAACAGGAGGTGCGCATCAGCAAGCGCGCCACTTCGGTGGAGCGGCACCGGCTCCTTCCGGACCTGCTGTTGGGTTATAACGCAGTGACGTTCCGCAGTGGTGCCTCGGCGGGTGCCGGGGATGTGCGGACTGCAGGGACAGGGGAGCGCGTTCCGTATTACTCCCTTGGCGTCGGCCTGCCGCTCTTCACCAGCGCGACGCGCGCCCGCGTGTCGGCGGCGCGCGTGGCCGAGGACATTGCGCAGACGCAGCTCGAATGGTCGACGTTACTCGTGCGCACTGAGCTGCAGCGCTTGCTGCAGGAGCGGGACAAGCTGCAGCAGGCCTTACGGTATTTCGATGAGCAGGCGTTGCCGCAGGCCGCGCTCGTCATCAGCAACTCGGACGCCGCCTTTCGTGGTGGCGATATCTCGTCCGTGGAGCACCTGCAGAATCTTTCGCTCGCCAGCGACATCGAGGTCGAGTCGATCGACGCGATCTTCCGCTACAACAGCATCATCATCGAGATCGCCGCGCGACTCGGCATTCACTGAGGATTGATCCCATGCCCAGCTCATTGCGCGCGGTTCGGCCTTTCGCGCCACGCACCGTGCCTCGTTCCTCCCGTGTCAGTGCCATCTGCTTGCTCGTGCTCGCGGCGTGCGGAGGCGCAACCAAAGCCACGAGCGACACGACGGCGGCGGCCACTAAGACTCGTGCCGATTCCGCCGCAGCGGCGCCGACGGCCACGTTCACCGACCAACAGTATCGATTGGCCGACATCAAACTCGGTGCGATCGAGCGGCGCAAGCTCAGCGCTGTCATCAGCCTCAACGGGCTCATCGACGTCGAGCCCAGCGACGAAGCGGTGGTCTCAGCGCCGCTGGGCGGGTATGTCCGAACGGCCGGTCTCCTGCCAGGCACACCGGTCCGCAAAGGTCAGCTCCTCGCTACGCTCGAAAGCCCGGAATTTACGCAGCTGCAACAGGACTATCTCGAGAGCAAGGGACGCCTGCTTTTTCTCGAGCAGGACTATGCACGACAGGAGCAGTTGCGCCGCGACAACGTGAATGCGGCGAAGACGTTTCAGCAGGTGGCATCCGAACGCGCCATCATGCAGGCGCGTATCACGGGGCTCGAGCTGAAGATGCGGCAGGCGGGCATCCCGCGCAGCGCGGTCGACAGTGGACGGATCGCGCCGGTCGCCAATCTGTATGCACCGATCGGTGGCTTCATCAAGAGCAGCAACGTCAGTATCGGCCGTCATGTCGCGCCGACCGACGTGCTCTTCGAGATCATTGGCACGAGTGATCTCCATCTGGCACTCAACGTTTTCGCGCGCGATCTCGAGCGGGTGCGGGTCGGACAGACGGTACGCTTCGGGACCGCGGACGAACCAACGATGGACCGATCAGCGCGGGTGTTCCTGGTGGGGCAGGCCACGGGCGAGGATCGGGTGTTCCCGGTGCATGGCCACATGGATGCCAGGAGCGCCCGCGGCTTGCGCCCCGGCATGTATGTCAAGGCGGGGCTCGAGTCCGGTGGCGTCGACATGGATGCGGTGCCATCGACGGCCGTCGTTCAGTTCGAGGGCAACGACTACATCATTCTCGAAACCGGCACGTCGGCAGGCGGACATGCGTTCCGCCTCGAACGCGTGCGACGTCAAACCGAGCAGGGTGGCTTCGTGGGTATTCAGCTGGCCGACGGATTCGACAGGAAGGGCGCCCGCGTCGTGGTGGGGAACGCGATCGCGATTCTGGCCGCGATCCGCAATGCCCAGGAGGGGGAGTGACGGCAGTGATCCACGGGCTCGCAGCGTCGAGACGATGGCGCGCCATACGAGCCCTGATCGGGCATACGGCACCGGCGCTGCTGCTGCTGACATTGACGGCCGCGCCAGCGCTCGCGCACGGCGTTTCCGTCGGCGACAAGGGCTACATCCAGGAGACGTTCGGAGTCCGCATCGTTCCGTTCCTGTACCTCGGCGCCAAGCACATGGTCACGGGGTACGATCATCTGCTCTTCCTGTGCGGCGTCATTTTCTATCTGTACAAGCTGAAGGACATCGCGACCTATGTCACGCTGTTCGCGATCGGTCACTCCAGTACGCTTATCCTCGGGGTGCTGACGAAGGTGAGCGTCAGCCCCTATCTCATTGACGCCATCATCGGCTTTTCGGTGGCGTACAAGGCGCTCGACAACGTCGGCGCCTTCCCCCGCTGGTTCGGCGTACAGCCGAACGCCAAGGCGGCGACCTTCGTGTTCGGGCTCTTTCACGGGTTCGGGCTGGCCACGAAGCTGCTGGATTTCGAGATGGATCCGAATGGGCTCCTGTCGAACCTGATCGCATTCAACATTGGCGTGGAGATGGGACAGATGCTCGCGTTGACGGGGGTGCTGATCGCCATGAGCTACTGGCGTCGCTCGCCGTCGTTCGAACGTCGCGGCTTTGCCGCCAATATGCTGTTGTTGTCAGCTGGACTCCTGCTCGTGGGCTACCAGCTCACGGGATTTTTCACCACCCGCACCTGACTTTCTCCCATGACACGCATGTCCCGCCCCACACTCGCTCGTTCCCTCTCGCTCGCGGCCCTGCTCACGGTGTTCGCCACGTCGGTTTCGTCCTCTCCGCTGTCCGCAGCGGTGACGCCCGCGGCCGACGGAATGCAGACACGTCGAGACTCGATGACCGTCACCATCGACCCCGCCAAGCGTATCGAAGTGAAGCTGGTCATGAAGAAGGGGCAGAAGGCCGACTACGAGTGGAAGACGGATGGCGCCGAAGTGGGCTACAACCTTCACGCCGAAGTCCCGACCGATCCGAGCGTCAAGGCGCATTCGTACCAGCGCGGGTCGTCGGCCGCCGAGAAGGGCAGCATCGAAGCGGTGTTCGACGGTGTGCACGGCTGGTCGTGGCGGAACACGGGCGAGAAGCCGGTGACGATCACCGTCAAGGCGACCGGCCAGTTCTCCGAACTGAAGAAGATGTGATGGAGACCGGTTCGCTTCGGCGGGTGTCGCTGATGGCGCTGGCCGTCGCCGTGGTGATCACGGTGTCGGTCGTGCTGCCGGCCGAGTACGCGATCGATCCCACCGGTGTAGGCCGCCGGCTTGGACTGACACAGATGGGTCGTCTGAAACTGGAGCTGGCCAAGGAGGCGTTGGAGGACGCACGCGCCGACTCGCTGGCCGCTGATTCGACAAACGCGCGCCAGACGCTTCCGCCCTGAACTCGGCGTCTACTTGCGAACGGCCGCCACTTCTGGATGGTTCAGAATGGCGGCCCGTCGCCGATCGGCGAAGGACCGGGAGC
>APMI01006256.1_pt1 | contig 11800 bp, 6 predicted proteins | sample 667938 | NCBI WGS metagenome assembly APMI01 (sample SAMN01084076, study PRJNA167559) | wastewater metagenome | biome: Wastewater | place: Denmark: Ejby Moelle, Odense | collected 2011-11-28 | reverse complement strand
GCCGACCAGTGCAGCCAAGTGGGACGCCGCCGTTCAGCAGCAGACCTTGCGAGGCGCCAACCTCCGCGAGCGTCAGGCGCAGGCCATCATCAAGGTCTCACCGAGTACGTCGACCGTATTCGCATCGTCCGCAAGAAGGGCGACACCACCATCAAGGAGGTTCCCGTCTAAGTGCCCGTTCAGGCCGATGCTGCTTGCACTATCAACCGTGGCTTTGTGCGCCTGCACGACGCTGCCGCCGCAGGTGAACTGCCCGAGCCCGCAGGAGATGCCGATGCGCCCGCCGCAGGCATTGCGCTCTCTGCCGTCGCCGGGACCGTCGCTGCCAACAACCAAACCTGCCACGAAAACGCCGAGCAGCTAAAGGCGTTGCAGACGTGGGTAGAGGAGATGGCAATCAACGCTAAATTAGTGGCTGAAGCTCAGGCATGGCGCGAGTCTGAGTGCTCTATCGAAAAATTCATTTTTCCTCAGTCACCGTCGGAAACGCCTGAGATATGAATTGCGTTCGCGCCGTCGTCGCCGGTGAGATAAAGGCGCAGCGCGTAGAGTAGGTCGGGCGTGCGGTCGACTTCGGGTTTCTGGATATTAATTTGCACGCGGGAAAAGAGGGGGATATTTGACTGCAAAACAATATCCGTCACACGTTCAACCTGCTTCGCAAGTTCTTTGGTAACTTTTTGATGCGGCTGAAGGAGCATCTTGATTTCTGGATCGGCCGAAGCACGGGTGCGCAGCAGACCAAGCAGAAGCTCCAGTGTTTCGGCAGTAGCGCGCTTCCATGATTTGTCGCGCATGTTCTTTTGGGGCGCTGAAGCTATCTTGATTAAGCGGTTCGTCAAAGCATCCAGAACAGACTTCAAATCTTGCAAACTGAACCTTTCAACGAAATGCTGCTCGCGCCAGATGGCATAAGCGAAAATGCTGAGTGTGTCGTTGGTCAGACGCGCAATGAGTCTCGACAGTACATCCTTCTGCCATTGCAGAGACACTTCCCCAAGCGCAAATCCGATAGCTCTAGGATCGTCGATAACCGCGTGCTCGACCTGTTTTATCATCCACTGAACGCATTCCGCGGGCGCATCTTTGTGCAAAAATGCCAATAGAAATCTAATCTCGTTTTTTACCGAATCTGGGATGGCGCTTTCGCTCAATAGCGCAACGAAGTATTCAACGTTGCCCCCCATTGAATCGGTAAAGTTTTTCGGGCATTCCGGGTCAACAATTGAACGTCCATCACGCCAGACTTGAATAATTGGAAAGTAAAGTCTCTTGCGAACACTAGAGATCAGGTTTCTTGCTGAATCATCGTCACAATCCCTAAGACGCACGTCCTCTGTGTAGCTCGCTTCAGCTACTTTCCATGCATAGTATTTTCCTTCACGCTCTTGAAGCTCGAATGAAATATATTCACCTTCGGTGAAATCGGAAAAATTAAGTCCACTAATAAAGTTTTTCTGATGGATGAATACAGATTCTTCAATGGGGTCGCATGTGGCAAAGGTAAAATGCCCCCCATTTTTGTCGATTAGCCATTTCTTGGTTACCACACCAGTTGTTCTTGGTTTTGGGCGGATATATAAATCGTTGTCAAACTGAGAAATTGCACTCTGCACCCATTCCAGTAGGTCAGATGTTTCATTACTGAATGGTTTTGGGACGCGCCGTAAATCTGCCCAAGTCATCGGTACTGGATATGCTGGCCACGGTGCATCGGTGACAAAGATTTCTTGCGTGCGACGCCATGTAGCACGGATGGGAGGGAAAGATCTGTCGCGTGGTGCGAAGGCCAGCTTATAGGGTTCGTCTGCGCCGTACTCAAAAGTCAGGTTTAGATCGCATACGATATCGCTCTTCAATGGGAATGCCGGCGAACTCAGACGAGCCGAGAAGCCTAGATCATCAGCATTGTCGCCAATGTAAAGCGGGAACTGGTAAAACGCTTTTCCGGAAGGAAGCGTGAAATCTTCATCAATGGTGATGGATACAGGCTTTCCGCGAATGGGCTTGACTGTCGTGCCGCGTGAAACAAGATGGAAACGTTGGCGGATTCCATCCTTCATCACCTTGATTGAAAGCTCAGGGATCTGGTTGCGCCAGATTGGTATATCTCCTGCGCGTTGTTGCAAAGCATGAAGGCAGACGCCACCAACAACGGGGCTTTCCATCAAGTTAATGCAAAATGCAAAATTCCCGATGCGCGGATCGCTCTTAAGGGAAGACGCATCAACAAACTTTGGTCTTGTCGGTGGCGTTGGATCGTGCCATTGTTCATTGGCATCAACGGTAGTGATGTCGCTGCCACTCACATTTGATTTGTCATGGTCTGTGCTGGCGATAATGACAGATGGGCAGCGCTCCCAATAAAATCCACCTGTCTCGGGAAGGCATTTTTTTAGCTCTATGTCGAATTTTGCGAGTAGTTTGGTGGCGCACGTTCTGTCGCCAGCGCAGTCCACGACAACGACTGTGAAACCATCACGTACTCTGGAATAGTTAATCTGCGCTAAGACGGCCGCCACGCTGCGCGGCAACGGCTCTGAATTTGTGAAACGCGCGTTGAGGTTGCGGCGGATGACTTCAAGCTCAAAGTCGTTAAGTAAGTCTGGTGCAAGCCAAATGAGTGTGTCGTGCCTAAACACGCCTCGCAGATGAGATGCGAACGCGCGGGCGGCACGGTCGAAGTTCTCTGATGTGTTGTCTTCGGCGAATAAGAGGTCTGGCGCAGAGATGGAAGTCGATTGCGGATGAAGCCAAACGGCATCAGAGTCGAAAAGTTCGATGTCCACGCTCTCATCATCGCGTCTCCATTGCTGCCACAGGAACGCATCTGGCAATGACTGTGCGACTTTACTGTCGCCACTGGCGTAGCGCGGGCGTAATGACGTGAAATCAACACAAACTGGCTCGGTGATTTCAGACCTTTGGATACGTCGTGGAATGTTCTGCCTTGATGTACTAAACAGGGGCGGCTTTGAAGACCAAGGAAGAATCTCAAAATTTTCGTAATCGAAAAGAAGCGGCATCTCTGCAAAGAGATGCTTGCCTCCAGCCCACATTTGCGTGCATTGCTTCCATAGGAGCATTGTTTTGTCGCGCGCTTCAAGCTGAGTAAGGTCGCCAGCGACATCATCGTCCAAAGTCTGTAGCCAGCGCCATGCGTCCCAAACGCGCCGGTAATCGCGGTGCGAGAGCAGGGTATTGTTGGGCGGCAGGTTGTCCCAATTGCCAATGGCCTGTGCTACCTCGGAACGTAGCCACAATTGTATTTTGGGCAGAAGTTCGTCTTCATGGCTGAGACAATCTCGGCGCAATTCGAGCAGTTCCCCAAGGTGTCGAACAAATGCCTTCAGTAGGCGGTTCTCCGGCAAATCGACAGATTGGAACCGACGCACGGCCTGCATATAGGGTTTGCCCGCGAGCTTTTCCCGAATAGTGCGTCCTGGACGGTTGCTGAGCTTGATGAAGCTGTTGGCATCGAGTTCACGCACGGCGTGTACGGGTAGCAAGGCGTGCTCACGGCGTGGACTTTCGTTGAGAAAATGAAGCAACCGCTCGATTGAATTGCGACAGTGATCAACGATACGCCAAAGGCGGTCTCTAATTACCTCGTCATTGTTTGACAAGGTATAACTTGCAATCCTTGCGAGCACCGACGACAAAGCCTGTGGCAATGCTTCACCAGTCTTTGGGTCAAATTCTGCAATCCGACAAAACCAATCAAATTGCCCAAGCAGAGCACGGGCATTTTTTTCTTCGACGCGATAGTCAAAATATATTTTTTGCAGCTTGATTGTCATGGCTTATGGGGAATCCTTCCAGCCTTGGCATTCGCTTCAAGCTTTCCACGAAGGTCATCTCGTTGCTCAGGTGTTTTTGCGTTCCAAGCTCTACGACGCTTGGCCAAATCTGTTTCATCTTTCTGGAAAAGGGCTGGAGGTTCGTCGCTGTCATCCGAGGCTTGGGCGGTGAGATATCTGCCATTGGCTTCCGTATCGCCGACGTTTAGGTAATTGGCAGACTGCCAGATGAACTGTCCATAGCCAAGATCGCAGGCGAGCTCGAAATCATCGGCAAGATTGAACGGGTTGCCGTCGATCCCTGTAACAATTTGTCCGCGAATTTTGTCCAGGCACTCCGTCTTGCTCTTGCCGCGCGTGTCTATGCCCCGTAACTTGGGCATAACCTTCTGCACGAGTTGATCCTCGAAAGCTATATGCATGGCCTTAGCAAGCGCATCCTTATCGGTTGCCCGCTGTGCTGCACGAACATCCGGGTAGTTGGCCATGTAGTATTCAATGGATTGCCAAACGCGGTGACCAAGGGCACGACCAGAGGCCGCGAGTGCGGTGTTGATTTGCTCAACGAAATTCCTGAAAGGCACGATTTGTTCCAATTTAAAATCGACTTTTCTTACCCACCATTTCTCCCAAGCAGCACGATGCAATGGAGTGAACGGAGTATCTCCCAACGACTTCAATTCGTTCCGGCTTCTAAGTTCAGTCGGGCGCGGGAAGTTGATGATGATGGAGCGATCGAGCACCTTGTCTGAAAGTGACTTGGTTGTTTCGTCCTGGTTCATCGTCCCCGTCCAGAGAACATTGCGACCTAACGAAAGCTCATACGGCTTCATACCCGCGCCAATTTTTACAGGGATGAACGGCACATCATTGCCTTTCCTACCACGCCGCAGTTCGAGCTTACTCAGGAATTCAGCGAAATAAAGTTCCGGGTGGGCAAGATTCATCTCATCAAGCAGAACAAGACAAACTGCATCCTGCAACCCCGGATAGCCATTGCTCCACGGCTGCTGGCTTTGCGCTAGGAAGCGGAGCACTGGTTGGGCGTCGAACTTGTTGTCTATGGAATTGAAGAAACCCAACATGGATTCCTGTGAATCCCAGTTCGGTTGGACGGAAAGCGGCTCGAAGTAGATGCCGCCAAAGTGCGAGTAAAGGCGCGGCAGCTCGGATTTGCCGGTGCCGGAAACACCCGCCAGTACAGTGAGCGGCGACCATTCAGCGGTTTTGAGCGCGGTGTGAAACGCTTTCAGGATGCGCGGGTTGAAGTGAAGGCCGTATGTGTCGCTGGCATTGCCAATGCCAGTCAACCAAGTCATCTCATCAATCTCTGATTTCACGGGCTGCTTAGCTTTGTCCACACTGATGTGCGGCATTTCGATTTCTTTGTAACGGGCTTCAACTTCGGCGGGACGCTCATAAGCCGCGCGCAGACGGTTGAGTTCAGCTTGCGCTTCGTTGGCTGCCCCCTCGAAGATTGATGCTCTCTGCGCCAGAGACTTGTTCTCGGCGTTGAGTTCCGAGTTTTTGCGGCGCAGGTCGCCAATTTCGGCGACAGCAGCTTCATTGCTGGCGATTTGCCACTCCAATTCGTCTGCCCGCGTCTTCTGGTTCCTTGCCTCTGATTCAAGCGCCTGATACCGCTCGCGCATTTCCTCGGTGGGCCGGGTGGCAAGCTCTTCACGCAGGCGTTTGAGTTCGTCAGTTTGACTGTTCAGTGCGCGCAGGATCTCTGCGGGGTCTTTGCCACCGAGCTGCTGTTTCAATTGCTCGAATGCACTGACAAGTCCAGTCTGAATATGAAGAGCCTCACGCAGCCGAATATTTTCCGCCTTGAAAGTAGCCTCCGTAGCTTCTAGTGACTTGCGGCGCTCCCCAATCTGCCCCTCTACTTCATCATTCAGTTGCTCATTGCGTCTCTGCCATTGCTGCTCTAGTCGTTGTTCTTTGCGCTCGAGCAACCTCTCGGCGCATTCAAGCTCTATCTTTCGACCCTCAACCTCGCTCTGCAAGGCAGATAGCGCACCCCTTTGCCTCTCATATTCCGTACGCTCTGCATTCAACTTCTTGCGAGCATCATCCTGTTGATTCGTCCATGCTTCGCGCTCTTTGGCGATTTCCGCTCGAATGCGTTCACGCTCCACGTTCTCAGCATTGGAAATGTCATTCAATCGCTTGTCTTTTTGTTTGGCAATTTCATCATCAATCTCGGAAAGTTTCTTTGCTCTGACGTTCGATATTTCCGCTTCTGCCTGAGTACGTTTGTCGCGCAACTCATTGTTCAAAGTAGCGTGTTCGTCAGCAAAGCCAGCATCACGCTTTTGCTCGGCAATGGCGATGGCTTTCTCACGCTCAGTCAGCTGAGATTTCTCTTCTTCAATCGCCTGACGGTCAGCATGAGCCTGTTTTTCTCGTGCAGCCACAGCAGCTTCTCGTTGTATGAGAGCAACTTCCATTTCTGATATTTCGGAGGTTCCCATTGTCATTGCTCTATAAGTGATTTGATGGTTGAGAGGGCTGCTTTGCGGAGTTTCGCAATCTCTGCTCTGGGCATGGGCAGCGGCTCGTTGCCGTGGCCGCGCCGGGTGATGAGGTTTGCCATGTCCGTAACGAATGATGGTTGCGAAGCTGCGACCGCACGCAGCGCTTCATCGTCAGATACGAGCAAGAACGCCAGTACGCAAGCACCCAGGGTGGGGCCTCTGCCTTGCAAGGCTTGGCGGATCATCGAGGGCTTGACGGTGTGTAAGGCATCCGGCAAATCGCCCAGCCCGCTGCCCTGCGCCTTTTTTCGCGCGGCGGTAACAAGTTCGTCATCATTACTGTCCGGCGGCAGTTGGCCCGCAAGCGCATGATGAAATTGCGCCTGCGTTGCCGCATACACATCAACAGCAAAGCAAAGCGCATCATCGCCGTCGTTGTAGCCCTGCCAGAAGCGTTCCGCATGAATCAGGCGGTCTTGCAAGTCCACGCCGAGGCGGTTGAACTGCTTGAAACCGAACTCACATTGAATGCTGGAGCGGGCATCCAGCAGGGCATCCGCACGAGCATCTAGATTCGGCGTAGCGGCAGGAGTTTTGGTAAACACGATGTCTGGCAGTAGCGTGTGGATGACTTCGCGCATGAACGGGTCATCAGTCAGTTCTCTTTGCGGCGCATCAGCGCCACCCTTGCCGTGGCTCTTTTCGTTACGTTTCGCGTTGATTTCCAGAAGACGGTTGATCAGGTCTGGCCGAGCCGAAGCGATGCGACGCAGAGGGTGCGATGCGTCGCCTTGGGCTTGGAGCATTGACATGGCGATAACCGTCCCCAGATAAGCACCACCATCCTCAAATTCTCGGAGCTTGCCTTCTTGAATCAGCCTGAAGCCTTGCGGCGGCGGCTCAAGCCCTATGGTTTGCGCCGCTTGCGCCAGGAGCGCAGGGTGCTGGCTCAGTTCGGTGAATTTGAGTTTTGCGATGACCTCCTTGAATGGACGGACGCAACAGGCGTAGAACAGCGCCCATTCTATGGAGGCGTGGATTTTGGCGAAGGTTCGGAATTCTGCATTTCTGGCAGGTCGCAAACTTGCAATGAGCTTCGGGTAGCGTTGCCAATTGACATCCGTCTCGAACGGCTCCTTCGGCCTGGCGTCGTGTTTTTCTGGACGGGATGTACTCAGTCGCTGTTTCCACGCGAGCAGCCATCCAGCCAAGTTGTCATCCCGTTCCAGTAGCTGCTCGAAGGATTTTTCAAGGATCAGCGAAAATCCGTTGCCAAACGGGTCGGCAATGCGGAACTCGCTATCGCTTTTCTGAATGGCGATGGGACAGTCGAGGTGATACAACTCGGGTTCAGCGGTTATCGTGATCTGATGGACGGCTGGCATTTTCTCTTCCATACCAAATGCCGCCACGCGTTTCTTCATGGCCCGCAATGCGTTGATGACATCGCGTTGTGTGGGCGTGTTTCTTTTGTGAGCATCACCCCAGCGGATTGTCCGAAAGTCTTTTTCCTCGCCTTCCTTTTTCCGCAAGGGGTTCGCGTCGTCCAGCCAATGCAGGAAGGGCAGGATTTTCCCGGTGGCGAGTTCGCGGAACAAAAGCGCGGTAACGAACAACGGGGCATTGTTTCCTTCGTTTGCGCCCTCATCGTGCCCCTGCTTGATAATGGCGTTGTATTCGTCAATAAGTGCTTTGTCCTGCAAGCGCAGAATAATGCCCTTGACCAAATCAAGCGGGATGCGGGTTTCAGCCGCTAGCTCATCGGCGTCCATCACGCCGACGGCATCCAGCAGTTTCAGGATAACGCGCTCGAAAGCGTTCAAGCCATCGTCGGTGCCAGAAACCTTCGGCAAGGTCACGCGATATGCGTTCACTGGCCATGCGAGTTTGCGCGGCTTGCCGATGATGCCGCCAAAAGGATTTGGTTTATCGTAATCCAGCAGCTTCAGCATGGCAGCACCACTCCTTCACTCCGACAGAGGTGAAGGAAATCCACTAGCCCCGGCACAAAGTCCGCCGCGAGCTGGTTTTGCAACGAGCCAGCATCGCCGACGACTACCAGCAATTTCTTTTGGCGGCTCATGGAGACATTCAGGCGGTTGTAGAGGCAGAGATGGCCGAACAGTCCTCTGGCTTGTTTCTCGCGGTCATCGTCCTCCGGCCTCCAGTTTTGCGGCATGGTTCGCACCATTGAGAGGAAGACGACATCGAACTCCATGCCCTGGAATGAGTCCACCGTGCCGACGCGCAATTTCTTGTCGTCGTCCGTGATGTTGCCGAGTTGTTGCTTAACGAGGTTGGCCTGAGCCTTGTAGAACGAAATCACACCGAAAGAGAGATCTTTACCCGCATCCGAACTCATCCATGCCTGCAGCTGGCGGGTGATGACGGTGGCCTCGACAGGGCGCGTCCAACTGGTTCCGTCCTTTTGGTGTTTTCCTCTCTGTGCTGGTACATCGAGCCAAACGGCAGGCTTGCCATCCGCGCCTGGAAGATTGTGAAGGAAATCGCTCGCAGGTCGCCCGGAGTCAAACTTTTCCGAGGGATCGAAGCGTTCGTAGAAATTCCGACTGATGAAGTCACCCAGAAGCGGGTGCATACGGTACTGCCTGTCCAGTGTGACGCAGCGTGGCGTAACGCGGCCGGTGGTGCCGTCGATGATTGGGAAATTCTTGTCCAGTGTTTTTAGACGCTCGGAGAACAAATACTGGAACATGGATTTTTTGAGCCAGTCGGACTCATCTTGCCCTAGCTCACCCGCCTCCATTTGCCGAGCCACTTCATCGTCAATGATGTGTGGCAACTGCCGGTGATCGCCGACGAGGATGATGCGCTTGCCTTGCGCCATAGCCACCATCAAGTCACGGGGCGATACGCGAGCTGCCTCGTCCACGATCACATATTCGTATTCCATCCCTTTCAGGTTCTCATTGACATCACGCCCAGTGATGCCCTTCTGGATTTGCATCCCCCGATTCACACTTTGCTGGCAAGTGGCGGCAAAGGCAAAGCTGTAATCAGACACTGCATCCATCATTCCATAGGGATTGCTTTCCAGTTCGGCCAAAAACTCGGCCAGCGCAGCAGATTTTTTATCCTTAGCTGAGTGCCCTACGGTCTTGATGCGCTGGATGGCAAATTCCGCCAGCGCAATCACCTCGTCGTTTTGCTTTTCCACGCGAAAGACCGGCGGGCTGGTAAACCGGACAAGAAGTTTTTTTTTCAGCGCCTCCAAATCCTCCAGGAACGACGGTGGGCCATCTTCGCTGCGCCAAAGACTGGCTTTGTCCAGCAGCTTGCGCTCGTTTTCTTCAAGAACATCGAGCAGGTCGTCCAGCGCGTCCACCGACCTTTCCGGCCCGTCGTCGCTGAAACTTTTGGGCCGGACGCGCAGACGGCGTGCGGCATCAAGCCATTGACTTGAATCGTCGTTGAGCTTTTCTTCGCGCGTGATGTTCTTCGCCAGATTCTCCGCGCGCCGCGCACCGTCTTCGCCAAGCATCGCAACGCCAAGCGCGGCGATTTTCCTGACAAGGCTAGCGGCCAATGGGCGAGTTGGTGCCTGGACATATTGCAGGAACAGGTTTTTGATTTCCCTTTCCTGCTCCACTTCTGCAATCTGCGGGTTTCGCTTGCGCAGTTCGGTTGCTAATTTGGCGCACCAGCCTTCAAGATTGCGCTCGAAGGCACTGTAATCATCTTCCGCCGCGCCAGACCGCTTGCCGAATTTAGGCACGGGGATGCTGTTGAGCGAGAGCCGCTCGATCATGTTCTCGACTGCGTCGTGCTGAAACCCTGTCAACAGAATTTGGCCTTTGACACGCGCACCGCGCTTGTCCGCCATCTCGTTTAAGCGCTCTAGAATCGCAGCGATGACAGTGGTCTTGCCGGTGCCGGGCGGGCCTTGGATGAGCGCGATGTCCGGCGTGTTCAACGCCACCTCAATGGCCTTTACCTGCATTACCGTTGGGTCATTGCGGAAGACTTTCCTGCGGACAAATGCCGTAAGCGGTGGGACTTTCTGCGGCTCGCGGATTCGCGCGATTTGCCCTTGCTCTTCAATCAACAAACCAAGCTGAGGGTTGGCGCTGCGACCTTCCAGGATCGCTTGGCGTGCATTCATGCGTCGCTCAATTTGGGTAACATCACCCTTGAGCGAGAGAATTAGCGTGCCGGATGGCGTGGGCAGATTCTCAGTTTTCAGCGTGATCGAGCGGGCTTCCTTGTCAAATGTGGTGACTTCGAAATAGGTCTTTGTCTCGTTCTTCTCGCGTCTTTCGCCAAGTTTCTCGTCTGCCTCCGCCGCATTTTTGATTCCTCTCTCAAATTCTTTGAAACTCAGGGTTTCGTCCAGCAAATAGTCAGGCAATTCGTCCACAATCTGGACCTCCTGCACCTTACCTTCAGCCAATGCGGTCATGGCTGAGTCAGAGGCTTCGACAATCCGGACCGTAACAGTCCCGTCGCGCCTCTGCGTCATGTCCGTGAATTGCAACGCACCGACTGCGCGAGCCTGCTTGAGTAGCAGTTCGCCTTCCATGTCGCCGAACTCGTCCCACTTTTTCAGGTAACTTCCGTCGTCCTGGGTGAGTGCAGTCATTTGCGCTTTTGCAAGAATTTGCACTTGTCCCGCCTGCGTCCAATCCACAAAACGCAGCCTGCCTTTGGCCAGGCGCAGGGCGCGGTCGGGGTCGTTCCTTCGCCCAGTCAGGCGGGCGGCGATGAAGATGGAACTGCCGCCCGGCACCGCTTTTTCAGTAGCAACGAAGCGGATACCGTCGCCAGTGATGCCGAAGGAGTTTTTGCGGGTTGGCTCTGCCATTGCTTCGCGTGGCGCATCCTCGGCGTCTGGTTTCAGTTCTTCATCAATGGCGGGGCCAGCGGTCAGAAAGTAAAATACGGCTTCGTCTTGGCGGAAGCAGCGTAGTTGGCCGAGCCTCTCGTAAAGACGCTCACCCTTGAAGGCATGCCCCATCTGCGCCAGTCCGTTTTCCACATATTCGTCCACGCCGATTTCGATATCGCCCATTTCCAGACAGTCGCCCGTGAAAAAAGCGATTTGCAGTTCGACGCTGCCATCGGCAGCGGAGCTGGCTAGTTGCGCCAGCAGGGCGCGTCCGCTGGCGAGTTCGGCACGACGGGTCGGACGAAGACAACCGTATCTTTTAAGCGGATTTCAAATTCATCCGCGCGGGTTGGTCTGGTATCCACCGAGAACACGGGTTGCTCTTGCAAAGCCGTGATGTTGGTAGTCGGCTTGACACGGATGCTCAGGATGCGGGCGGGAATGTCTTGAAACTTCATTTGCCGCCCTCTACGAACTTGAAAGTCAGGCTTTCAGGAAAGGCATTCGCGCCCCGCGCGGGAACTGCGGTTTTGGCCGCGAAGTTCAGCACGGATTCGTATTCCATGTCGTCGTGATACTCGAATGAAAATGGGTAAAACAGACGGTGCGGCAGGGCAAATTCTGTGGTGTTGGCGGGAATCACAATTTCCCAACGTGGTGTTTGGACACGA
>APMI01025413.1_pt1 | contig 11805 bp, 12 predicted proteins | sample 667938 | NCBI WGS metagenome assembly APMI01 (sample SAMN01084076, study PRJNA167559) | wastewater metagenome | biome: Wastewater | place: Denmark: Ejby Moelle, Odense | collected 2011-11-28 | reverse complement strand
CCTGTTGTTCCGCCAAAAGTAGAATATAGTTTAACAGATTTTGGAAAAACGCTTATTCCTATCATTTCTGCATTAGGGAATTGGGGAGATGAAAATGAAATACGATTACGGAATGTTATTTTGAAAGAGTCAGAAAGCTTCTCCGTCAAATAAATTTGTAGTCTATTTGTTGTCTGCGTTATGTTTGTAGGGTTGCAGATAATGAGTTTCGGATTGGCGAAGGTGGCGGATTTTGAAGCACTTACTTTCAATTTAACACTAATTGTTCATTTGAAAACTGAATGTTGATTTTAGCACTTCATCCGCCATTTTGCCAAACTGCTGTTATGCGATCGCCCCTTTTATTTTAGTGTCAGTTCAGTCAATATTTGCTGAATGTTCAAATGTTTTGCGTCTTGAATTTTCTTTGCGCGTTTTGCAACCAAGTCAATCCAATCAAACAATTTCGTTTTTTCTGTCGTTTTGGTTTCCCAATATTCTGAAAGTTCAAAAGCCGACGTTTGCATAATAGTTTCAACGATATTGGGAACATTGTCGAATAAGTTCAAAAATATTCTTGGCACTTTTTGATATACATTTTTGCCAACTACATAATCTCTTTTTCCTCCAGCTGTGAATAAATCTCGAACATTCGGACAGACAACTGCTTCACGAGTTACTAACCAAATCGCTAATCTTCCGAATTTGTCATTGCTATTTCCAAAAAGCTCTGGAAAGTAAACCATTGCTCGATTTTTTAGTTCTTGCTTTTCTTTTGCGGATAAATTGTTCCAAATTTTGATGACAATGCTACTTGGTTTACTATTGTTTTCAGCATCCATCCACCAAAGTTCTTCACCTGGCTTTAGTTTGCTTTTATAGTAATCCACAATTGGTTTTATCGGACTTTCTTTTTTACGCAAAGTATCATAAGGCATTTTTATTTTGTCAAAAATTGTTTTGCCTTGCTCCAAATTCATATCAATCAAATAACGTGGCGAATGTGTTACTACGACTTCTGATAAGACTTCTTCATATGGACGACAACGAAACTCTATTGGACTTGCCAATTTGGCAAACAACATAAAAATACGTTCCACATTATCAACTCTTGTACTTTCTAAAACACTATTTCCAGTAGTTTTCCAATGGTTTTGTGTTGTCGTTTTTACTTCAATTCCGTAATATTTTTTCGCAACAATATCTGGAAATTTTTGTCCGCCAATTAATTCAATTGAATTTTCAAAAACAGTTCCAACTGCTAAATCTGTCATTATATCTCTCACATAAGGTTCAAGATTTCTGCCTAAAAGTGTTGCTACTTTTTTAGATGAATTTTGTGCGTGAATATTCAACTCGCTAATTGTCGAGCCAAGCAACAAATCAAATTCGCTTCTGTTTGGGTCTGAATTTACTGAAATTATCATCGTTATTTCTTAAAATACAAGTCCCAAATTTCTTCAATTCTTTTAGCTAAATTGTATGCTAAAAGAGGTGGAACTGCGTTACCAATAATTTTATATGCTTGCGAAGGGCTAATTAAAAAAGAACCTTTTCTTCCGCTTTTATTTTCAATGACGAAATCATAATCGGGTGGAAAAGTTTGTATTAAAGCACATTCTCTTACTGTTAATCTTCTTTCTTGTAATCCTTTTTTTAGTTCGCTTTCAATTTGTCCTCCGTTTTCTTTTGAAAGTCGTCTAAATTCAATATTTCCGTGGTGTTCCGAACGAATTGTTGGCGAAATACTTGAAAGTTTTATTTCAGTTTGTCCTTGGCAATGTTTACCCATAAACTTTGCTTTTGAGTAAAATTTCTGCGATAAATCTTCGGTATTTTCAGGTTCATCTAAATTTCTAAACAAATCTTTTAACTGAACAAAATGTTTTAGATTTTCGCCTTCTACTGTGTAAGAATGCGTTGGATTTGGATAAGGATTATATTGCTCCGAAATCGTCTCTTTTTCTAATTCTGCCAAAGCCGATTTTTTCAAAGCCGATTTTTTTATTCCAATAAAAATTACTCTTTCTCTTGATTGAGGAACGCCAAAATCTGCCGAATGTAAAACTTGTGGGTCAAGAACAATATAACCGTTTCCGTTGGCTGATGAAAAATCGTTTTGGATAATTGATTTTACATCGCCAAGATTAACTAAACCTTTTACGTTTTCTGCGATGAAAATTTTTGGTTGAGTGATTTCAATCACTTCTTTCATCCACATATAAAGCTGTCCACGAGTTTCAGTAGAAGCTGTGTTGTTTTTTATTAGTTCCCCTTTGTGATTTTTGTGAGAAGTAAAACCGTTTCTTTTTCCCGCAACGCTAAAATCTTGGCACGGAAATCCACCCGTAACAACATCAACATCTTCGGGAAAAACGTTCACGCCACAGCGATACATTTTTACTAAATCAACTATGCTTTCTTTATAAAAGTCTTCAGCATTATGACCTTTTTTTGAAAAATAATTAACCCAAGCACTTCTTGCATCGGTCAAAATATCGTTAGCAAAAACTGTTTTAAATTTTGTTTTTTTGAGTTTTACAAACCCATTTTTCTCTTTTTTGTCAATGAAATGAGGTGTGAGAATTTCATTTATTGATTGTTGCAAAACTGAAAAGCCTCCCTCAAAACCTAAGTCCATTCCGCCACAACCTGAAAAAAGCGAAAGAACGTTTAGCGTTTCCTTTTCCTTTATTGTTTTTCTCGTAGTTTTTGGATAGTACAAAATATCTAACTGTGGTTCTTGTACTACGCTGATTTCTGCTTCTAATATTTCTGCTCGCATAGTTTAGTTTTTTACATGGTTAGATTTTAAATACTTTACTTTTTGTTCAGCAACTTTCAAAACTTTACTTGCACAATCTTCGTCTGCAATTTCATAAGCGATTTTTTCGCTCATAAATTGAACTAACAAATCTTCTCTGTCGAGTTTAAGAATTTCTGCAAGTTTTATGATATTGTCTTTTGTAGGTTTTCGCTCGTTGCGTTCAATTTTACTCAAAATTGCTTGGTCAATGTCGAGATACGATGCCACTTGTCGTAACAGTAAACCTAAACTTTCACGTTTTGCTCTGATAATTTGTCCAACCGTTTCCATATGAATAATTTTACTTGACATCATTTGTCAAATATAAGTTGTCATTTTGAATTGTGCAAATTTTGATTTTGGTTTTTCGTTGGATTTATGCAGTGTCGTTTTGGGGTGTCGCATAATGAGTTTCGGCTTGGCGAAGGTGGCGGATTTTGAAGCACTTACTTTCAATTTAACACTAATTGTTCATTTGAAAACTGAATGTTGATTTTAGCACTTCATCCGCCATATTTCCGAACTTATATTAGCTATTGTAGTTTTACTTCAAATCTGCTTTTGCTTTATCAATTTTTCCGTCTTTGAAGATAAAGTCAAATGTTCCGCCAATTTTCTTTTCAGGAAATTCGCCTGTAAATTCAACTTCAATATGTGCTTTATTGTCAGAAATAATTTCAAGCTTTTCAAGTTGAGTTTGTGTTTGGTAGCCAATGAAATAGCTTTCAAAATATTTTCTGATGCCTGAATGGCCTTTAAAAACCTGTCCAACTGACGGGTCGTCAAGAATAGCGTTTTCGTGCCATTTTTCCAAATATTTTTCTGTGTCAAAATCGTTGCTTTTGTTGAGCAAGTCATTGATAAATTCTTTTATTTCCATTCTATTCATTTCAACAGTTTTTCTGTTTTTGTTAAAAATTTTTCTATGGCTTCTTCAATGTCAATATTCATTCTATCAGCTAAAACAGTCAGCCACCAGATACATTCACCTAATTTATGTTCCAGTTCAGTATTGGTATTTTTTTCAGGCCAGCGTTGTTGCTGTGACATAGTGTGACGCCCGACTAAACCAGCATCGGTCAAAAATGCCAAAGCATCTTCTTCCACTGTCCATTCGCTGCCGTGATATTGTTTTTCTAATTGATGATATGCTGCTCTTATTTTTTTTGAGCGTTCTTTGATTTCTTTAATATCCATTTCTTTTTAATTGAATGATTGTTTAAATTCTATTGGTGTGAGGTTGGTTTTCTTTTTAAACAGTTTATTAAACGACTGTGAATGTTCAAACCCTAACTGATACGCTATTTCCGAAACAGATAAACTGGTAGTTGTTAAATACTCTTTTGCTTTTTCAATCAACTTGCCATGTATGTGTTGTTGTGCATTTTGTCCTGTCAGTGAACGAAGCATATCGCTTAAATAACGTGGAGAAACATTTAATTGCTCTGCCAAATATTCAACGGTTGGTAATCCGTTATGTATTGTTTCTTCTTTATCAAAATACTCGTTTAAAAGTGCCTCCATTTTTGTAAGTAAATCGTTGTTTACTGTTTTTCTGGTAATGAACTGACGTTTGTAAAAACGGTTGCTGTAATTGAGTAATACTTCTATCTGTGAAATCATAACGTCCTGACTAAAATCGTCAATAGTGCTATGTAATTCCCTCTCAATATTTTCAAAAATCGATGTAATTATTTCCTTTTCTTTTTCTGACAGATGTAAGCCTTCATTAGCGGAGTAGGAAAAGAACCCATATTTTTTTATGCTTTTTCCTAAAGGGTAGTTTCGGATAAAGTCGGGGTGTATCAGCAATGTATATCCCGAATAATCTTTATCGTCTTGATCACTTACAAGTAACTGATTAGGCGAAACGAAAAACATACCACCCTCGTCAAAATCATAATAATTTTGCCCGTACCTAATTTTTCCCGAAAGGTTTTTCTTATATGAAATCTTATAAAAATTGAGTATCAATGAACTCGAAGCAATTTCTTCGTCCAACTTTATTTTATCGTAGGCTACAACACTTATAAGCGGGTGTAATGGTTTAGGAAAACCTAAAGCCTTATGCAACTCCGATATTGAATTTAATTTTATCGGCATATTATTTTCTTTTTTAATCACTACAAATTTATCAAAAGCATTTTGAATTGCTTTTATTTACACTGCAAAGTGCCGAAAAAGCCGTAATCGTTATGCTACCATCGTTTAAATTTTAATTTCCGAAATAGAATTGATGAATTTCATTTCTGAATGCTTCATTACCTATTTGCAATCTTCTTTCGTATAATGCCTGTGCATCTGTACCCGCCACATAACGCAAGGTGTCTTTATCATCGGTTATTGCTTCGTAAACCGTTTGTGCTATTGTTTCAGCCGAAGTAAATGTATTTGGGTCAAAGCCATTGTATAATTTACTGGCTAATTCTGTATAAGCTTCGTGTTGGGTTGTATCAAGTGAACGACCAGCAAAATCAGTTTTTATTCCGCCTGGCGCAACTGTCTTAACTCCAATTCCTAATTCATTCAACTCAAATGCCAAACCTTCACTCCAACCCTCTAATGCCCATTTTGTCGCATTATAAATAGAGGTAAGCGGTAAACCTATCAATCCTGCAATGGAAGTAGTGGTAACAAACAATCCTTTTTTCTTTGCTCTGAAATAGGGAATAAATGCCTGTGTAACCCGAATTGTACCGAAAACATTTGTTTCAAATTGTCTTTTGAGTTGTTCATCTGAAACAGCCTCTAATGCTCCGATTAATCCATAACCTGCATTATTCAGCACTACGTCTATTGAATGTAGTTCAATAGCTTTACTTACCGTTTCTTTTATCTGAATTGGGTCTGTTACGTCTAATTTTAAAACGGTAACATTTTTAAGCTGCGTAAGTTCTTTTTCGTTTTCGGGGTTTCGCATTGTAGCGATTACATTCCACCCTTTTGATTGAAATAGTTTGGCAGTTGCTTTTCCTAACCCTGCGGAAGTTCCTGTAATGAAGATGGTCTTTTGCATATTTTTTTATTTTAAATTTATAATGCAAAAGTCGGCATAAATCAAAACTTGTGTGTAGCCAAATTGAGTAGGGTTGTAACCAAAATGACGTAGCGTTTTTTAGTCGCTTTGTTGTCTGTACATAGTTTAGGAATGTTTGCGCTATCATTGCCACTAACGGTTATCGACTTAGATAATACAAATGATTTTCAAGCACTTACTTTCAATTTAACACTAATGTTCATTTGAAAACTGAATGTTGATTTTAGCACTTCATCCGCCATATTACCAAACCGATGTTAGCGATTTGTTGTTTTTTATTCAGTTTCATTGTTTTCGATATAAAATCGTCTTAAATCAAAACCATTTTTTAATGCTAATTCATAGTAAGAAATATTGCCGTCTTCATTAATTTGTTTATAAACTTCTTTGCGTTGTTTTTCAGTAAAGCGTAAATCTTCTTTCTCTAAAAAAGCGTGCGGTAGGTAATCAATCAAATCATCTCTATTTTGATAATGGCAAGCAACTTCCAAAATACTATGATACCAAAAATGAACCTGTCGTTGAATATCATATTCTCCTAGCCAATCTTTTTTTGTTAATTCTGTCAAAAGTTGTAGCTCTCCACACCTAAAACAAATTCCAACCTTGTCAACTATAATAATATTTTCAGGAAAGCTTATATCTTTCTTGTAATTGATAGGCTCATTTTTATAGAAATACCATTCAGTTCTATCCTTTTTTAGATAAAATTGTTTCTTTTGAGTATAAATACTAGGAATGATAAATTCTTTTTCTTGCAAAATGGGTTCGTCATATATTCCTTTATATATAGCAACTAAATAACAGTCGTGAAAAAATTTCATTGGAATATTTCTTTGAGGCATTCTTTGTTCAATGTCCATCAATATTTTACCAAAAAAATATTTGTCTTGAAACTTTACATAAAATATATCTCCTTCTGTTAATTTATTTCCCATTTATTCTTCTTGTTAATGTTTCTGTCGGTTTACGTTGTTGCTTTACAATGACCGCTAACGGTTTGGCGTCTGGCGAGGTTGCGAACTTCGGAACCGATTATTTTCTGTTAAAGATAAAATTTCTTGCAAAATGTAAGCGTGAATTTAATACAAAATTCACAATCTTGCCAAACGCCTGTTAGCCGTTCGGTTAATATATTGATTTAAGTTATATATTGTCATAATATTTTGTTTTCCAAACTTCAAATTCTATTTTATTTTTATTCTGTATTGACTTAATTTCTTTCTCTAATTCGTGTATTGATTTATTAGTAAATTCTATACTATTTTGATTTAACCAAATTTTATATTTGTCTAAATATTGACTTATTTCATAATTTTCATTATCGAAACTAATGGCATTTGAATAATACTCGATAGAAGGTTCTATATCTAAAGTAAGATTAGCCAGTAATATGAATATGTTTTCAGCAATAAGGTTAATACCACCTTCATCTCCAAACATAACTATTGGAAAATCAACTAAGCTTTTAGAACTACTATTAATCCAAAATCCATACGTAGAGCCTGTACTATTTGCACTAGCAAAAGGAATAAAAGTATTATTAAATTTATCAGAAAAAAAATTGTCATAGTTTTCAAATCTCAATCCAAATCCTTTGGAATACATTCTGAAACAATTATTATCATTTTGAAAAGTAAATAAATCAATTAGTATTTTGGGTATTTCATAGTTTATAAAATTATCTTCGAATTTCATATTAAGCTTTTTACGGTTCTGTTGAGTATAATTGACGGCTAACGTACAAGCGTTTCCTTTCTTGGAAGCTGAGCTTACAAGAAAGAAAACTTCGCAAATCTACAGATGTGTTGAAGATCTGAGCTAAGCGAAGACTTTTGCACATCGTTTAGGGGCTTGCTGAAGGCGAGGTTTTTTAGCACTAAAGTTCAATAGAAATACCTCAAGCCAAATATATGCAAAAATTTCTAAATATGCACTTCAGCCCCACTTTTGGCAAACCCTTGTTGTGTGCTGTTTATTGTTTTATCATATTTAAAAGTTGTTTTGCATTTTGGTTTTTTGGATTAATTTCTAATGCCTTTTTACTATTTATCTCTGACTCTGTCATATTGCCTAAACAATATTGTGAAAGTGCAATTCCGTAAAACACGCTATCGTCATTACTATTTATTTTTGATGCTTTTTCATAATAATTAATAGATTGTTCAAAATTTTCTAAATCGTATGAAATAGCACCAATGTTATAGCAAGCTTTAAAATGATTTGGATTTATATTTAAAACTTCATTCAGCTTTAAAAGCACATTTTCAACATCTTCTAAATAATCAAAACAAATAAATTGCTTATATAAACTATTTTCTATTTCTATATCAAGCTCAATACACTTATCAAAAGCTATGATTGCTTTATCATAAATTTCATTTTCTAGCAACTCAACAGCATAATTGTAAAGAGAGCTTATTGAAATTTTTCCTAAATAAATTTCAAAATCTTCCTTTGAAATTAATGGTTTTGTAATGTCAGCATTTCCAATATCCCAACCATCAAATAATTTAACTTTCTCATTTTTTGCTAATTCATCAAATTCACTTAGTTTTTTTAATAAGCTTTCCTTTGTATGAGTTTCTGTTTTTTCTAGATGTAATTGATATAAGTTATCTTCTGTCTTGTATATAGAACCTTGATTGTCAAAAGATAATTCTTTGAGTTTCAAACTTAAATTTTCCAATTCTTTATTGTCTTTGTCTACAAAAAAGTAGCTGTATAAAAATGGTTGATTTGTATCTACTCCTAATAATTCTAAATGAGTAAATATTCTGTTTATATTCTGAATTCTATCGTTTAAGTTTTTCATTCGTTTGGTTTTATAAATAGTACACACCAGTTTACGGCTTGGCGATGTGGCGGATTTTTAGCACAAAAGTTCAATAAAATTACTGCCGTTGAACCTTGCACTAATGTTTCATAGAAGCATTTCAGCCGCCATATTGCCAAACTGCTGTTGGCAGAAGTTCTACTTATATGTATTCAATCTATACAAAATTTCATTTAGTAATGATTGGTAATTTTGGTATTCTTCGTCAGATAATACTCTTTTACCTTTAATTCCATCCAAAACGTTTATTGTATTTTTGAATTCAAAATAAATTTCATCCTTGTATGTAGGGATGTTATTAGCTTTGTTTTCTATATACTCATCTAATTCTTTTTCCTTCTCTTTTCTTTGGTTTTCATAGTAGTTATCATAAACAAATTTTCTTAGTTGAACTATTGAATTTATGTCAACTACATCTTTAAATGCATTTGTTAATTTGTTGTTTTTATTTTCAAAAAAGGAATTTATTGCTAAATCCATATTTGGGATGAATTGAAAAAAATCGTTTAATTTATAGTTAGTTGAAACATACTCTCTCGCTTTCATCAACTTGTAACTTTTTTCATCCGAAAATTTATAAAGTTTTTTTGTTTCGTATTCTGCGTTAAGCTTTTCTGCAAATGCAATAAATGTTTCTATTTCTTTTTTTGATTTTGATGGAAGCGTTTTTGCATTATTTTTAATGTTCATCATATACCAAAGTATTTCATCCATCAAAAAGTTTTGATATTTCAAAAATAATTTATCCTCATCTTTTAATATTGTTAACTGATATTTAATATTGTTTAAATTAAGAATCGGATTGTAGTTCCATGTATAATATGGTTTCAGTTTATTAATTTTCGCATATGTTTCGTTGGTTGAACCTGAGTTGGCTGTAGTAAACAAATTTTTATTGGCTTCGGGTATAGTAATGTTGTTTGGAAGATCAGTATAGCTAAACTCTTTAATTTGTTGGTTATTATCAGAAAAAATCTTTTTTTGTTTTACATAGAAATAAAGAGCATCACTTTTTTCATCTAACTTTTTTAGTTCATCTGCAATAGCATCTACATTAAATTGATCAATGATATAATAAGCAGTTAATATATTTTCCAAAATCGCTATTTTGTATTTCTTTTTTACTTTATCATTTACATCGGATATTTTATTGGCTTCTTTTTTCCAAATATCAATTGCGCTAATAATTTCTGTTTTATTAATTGGATTGATGCTGTTTTTTATTTTGGAATAGGCATTGTCAAAATCAGAAGAAGTAAAGTCATCACCAGGTTTAAGATAATTGAAAACTAATTTATTTTTAATGTTATTTTCAGTCATACTTTCTCTGATTATTTGATAGGCTTTAATAGTAAGTCTTTCAATTTGTTTTTTTTCAATTTCATTAACTACTTCTGGTTTAAATTGTCCGTTTAGAACATATTTACTTGCATCAGCATCTGATAAGGTTTCTTTTAAAACCGCAGTAATTCCAATTGATGAAATACCGATTTCTTCACTTTTCCAGTTATTTTGTGAACTGTTTGATAGTTCTATATTTTCCTGATAAAAAACGCCTTTCTCTCTTGTCATTAAATATAATGTAGCATAGGTATTAGATTTAAAATAAAGTTCATTCAATAAAGTTCCTAATTTTCCAATTTTATTTGTAGAAGGTTTGTATGAATAGTCCAAAACTGCAATAAATTTTGGAGTACTTGTATTATTTGTGATATAACTAGGTGTGGATACGGAAGCGTTGAACAAGTTATTAGTCTTTAATTGTTCTGAAGAAGTTGTTCTAATTAAAGTTATATCAATTGGAGTTTCTGTCTTCAATAATTTTGGTTGAATAGTCTTCGTTAGTTCCAATGTTTCTGATTTTATTTTTTGAGCATTACTATAGGCGAACAATCCCAATGCTAAAATAAGTAGTAATTTTTTTTTTCTCATTTGTTTAAAATTTATAAAGTTTATTCTTTCTTTCACTTTTACTATGTTGGTTTTTAAGAATTTCCGCCAACTAAAAAGTATTGGCAAAGAAACACCAAAAACGAGGCTAGTTAAGCTTCGGTGGCGCTTTTTTGCAAATACTATGTTGTTTGTAGTATCTTTATTTTTTTATGATTTTTTTAGAAAATACTTGGTTAGATTTGGTTAAACCTGTTATAATATAAATACCTTTAGTTTGTTTTATGAAATTAATTTTGTTTTCAGAATACTCTAAATTTATTTTTTTTCCGTCGATTGAATATACATCAAATATTTTTACTGGCTCAGAAAAATAAACAAAGTCAGTTATATAAGTTGGATATATTTCGATATTATTTTTATTTGTTTCATTTATTGACAAAGAGCTATCAATTATAGAAACATCATCATAAGAAATATTCCCTGTTAGACCATAAGTTATGGTTGCGGAGATATCTATTTTCCCCAAATCACTAATATCAGCAGTAAACGTTCCTACATATTTATGCCATTGACCATCTTTTATTAAACTTGATTCGTTTCCATAAAAAAATCTAGATCCACTTGATTTATATACATTTATTATAGAAGATTTAATATCAGTGCTTGATGTATTATAATAATAACTAACTGTATATGTTTTTCCTGCAATAATATTCAAAACTTTTGAATTAGTGTTAAAACTAGTTGATGAAGAACTGCTTGGTAGATTGAGTTGCACACTATAAGTTCCAGAATTTGGCGCTCCCTTTGAACAATAAGCACAGTTCCAAGTGGTTGGATATGGAGGATTTGTATTTATCCAACTTTCAAAACTAGGATTGGGTACTAATTCTTGCGCCAATATAAGATTGGTAAATAATATTAAAAAGAGATGTTTTTTTTTCATTTTTGTCTATTTATTCGTTTTTACTATTTTTTAAAGTATGTTTTGAAAGATATTGCAAACAACGGGAAAAGTATTGCCGAAGAAGCGGGCTTTTTATAACCGAAATTTCAAAAGAAATACTTCCCGAAGCAAAAATTTTTCCCTTTTTCAAACTTAAAATTTTTCTTTGGAAAAGGGAAAATTTTTTGCGACTATTTTCACTAAACTCTCAAAGAATTCTTTCAACCCCGCTTTTTTGGCAATACTATGATGAACTAAACCTTCGGTAGCTTTACCGTTGGTATAAATTAGTTACTTTGTAAAGATAA
>APMI01004321.1_pt1 | contig 11813 bp, 9 predicted proteins | sample 667938 | NCBI WGS metagenome assembly APMI01 (sample SAMN01084076, study PRJNA167559) | wastewater metagenome | biome: Wastewater | place: Denmark: Ejby Moelle, Odense | collected 2011-11-28 | reverse complement strand
GTGGGGGTGGCGGGCGCGGCGGCGGGCCTGTTTCCGCGCCTGTGGTGGGGGGCGGTGGGCTCGGTATTTTGCTCATGGGTGTGTATGTTGTCCGGGGCTCCATTTCTGCCATGATGTGGAAGGGCTCGACAGCACCCCGATCTTTCCAGATGGTGCTGTCGCGGTCACACCCTTCCACCCCGGCCGCCGCCCTCCTGCACCACCTTCCCATGACCACCACCACCGCCACTGCGGCAGCCCCTGACACGGGGAGCAGCACGCGCTCCAGCCTCGGCGCTCCCCGCCGTCTGTGGCGCAGGGTGCTCGGCTGGTGGCCGCTCATCCTGCTGCTGCTGGCGGTGTACCTGAACCCCACACCGCTGGGCGTGGGCGTCTGGAACCACACGGATGGCGGGCGCTCGGTCTCCATCACCTACGGCTACCGTGGCGATGATGTGATCTATGTCGTGGCCGAGTCTGCCGCCGGGGCGCTGCACTCCGCCATCCAGACAAAGGGCGGCTCCCGCCGTCTCTGCCTCTCTCCGGACGGGCCGGAGACCTGCCTGGCCAAGAGCGGCGGCCTGTACATCTGCGAAGACAGCGGCCCTATTGAGGTGCACCCGCTGCACCTCTCCCTCAATGCCCTGCTGGCAAAGCTGCAGGCCAATGCCACGTGGCAGGAGATCCTCCTCTTTCTGCGCAAGAGCACGCAGTGAGGGAGTGTGGGGGCGGCTGTCTGGTCACATGGGCACCTGCCTGTGGTCAGTGCCGGCCTGCTGGTCCTGGCGGGGCCGTGGGTGGTATTACTTTGACTTCCGGAAGGCCACGATGCCCTGGGCGATGCCCTCGGCGATCTTGGCGCGAAACTCTCCGGTGAGCATGTGGGAGCGCTCGGTGGAGTTGCTCACAAAGCCGCACTCCACCAGCACGGCGGGGTTTTTGGTGGTGGCGCGGATGACGTGAAAGTTGGCGCTTTTCACCCCGCGGTTGGTCATGGTGGTGCGCTGCACCAGGTAGGCCTGGATGTAGGCCGCCAGCATGTAGCTGGAGGAGAAATGGTAGTACGTCTCCACGCCGGAGCCGCTGCCGCCGCGGTTGTAGTTGTAGTGGATGCTGACAAAGATGGCGTTTCCACGGCTGTTTCCCAGCGCTGAGCGGTCCTGCAGGGGGATGAAGACATCCCGGCTGCGCGACATGATGACCTTCAGCCCCTCTTTGCGCAGCAGCTGCTCCACGCGGCGGGCGGTGTCCAGCGCCAGGTGCTTTTCATACACGTAGCCGATCGCCGCGCCGCGGTCGTGCGCGCCGTGCCCGGGGTCCAGGATCACCGTGTCAAAGGCGGCCGCCCGGCCCGCCAGCATCAGCACCATCAGGGCGGCCCAGCAGGAGCCGGAGAGCACACGGTTCAGAGCCTGGCGTGGGGAGGGGAGAGTCGGCATGTGCGGGGGGATGTCGGGAGAGGTGGGTGAGCGGCAGGCGGCCTGCAATTTTCACCCGATAATAGTAATCCGAGATGCCGGGGTGGGGGTCAAGTGGTTTGCCTGCAAACCGGCTGCTTCAGGTGCAAAAAAAAGCCGCCGGATGGGGTGCATCCGGCGGCGTGATTGGCTTTAGGTCAGCACAGCCGCTGGGGGCTGTGGGCCCATGCCATTACTGGCCGATGGGGGAGGGGGGCAGGCCACCAGGAGCGCCGGGGGCGCCGGGGGCTGCAGGCGGGTAGCCGGCAGGGGAAGCCGCCAGGGGCGGGGCTCATGCCGGGGGCCGGAGGCAGGCCGGGATTGCCAAAGGCAGAAGGAGGGCCGCCGTTGTTCATGGCGCCGCCGATGTTCGGGCCGGTTCCCTGGCCCTGGTTGCCGTACACCACCGGCAGCACGCGCTGCGGGATGTTCTGGGCAGCCTGGGTAAAGGAGTCCATGCCGCCAGGCATGATCTTCGGACCCACCATGCCGCGCTTGCCGGAGAGGGCTTCCACAGACACGGAGCCGTCATTGCGGCCGATGATGATCTTGCCACCGGTCCATGTGCGGCCGGGTTTCACCTGGCCTGCCAGGTCGGCGTTCCACTGCGGAGGCCAGCCTGCATTCACGGGGTTTTCAAACACGATGGGCATGTTGCCCACGCTGGTGTCGGTCTGGCCGCCGGTCATGGCCCAGTGGTTTTCGCCGGGCATGAGGGCGTTGCCGTAGTTTGGCGGCTGGCCGATGACGTTGTCCGGGGTGTAGCCGGCGGGGCAGCCAAAGATGCGCTCGTCCGTCACGATCTGCTCCTGGATCATGAAGCGGAAGGCGTCATTGGCGCTCTGGGCGGTGCCGCCTGAGAGCGGATTTGGCACAGAGTCAGGATACTGGCTGTTGTTGTCCTTGGAGAACTGCTTCAGCGAGAGGATGATCTGCTTGGCGTTGTTCACGCCCTTCATCTGATTGCCTTGGGTCTGCACCATGGTGAAGGCGGGCACGGCCAGGCTCGCGAGGATCGCGATGATCGTGATCACCACCAACAACTCGATGAGAGTGAAGGCTTGGTTTCTTTTCGTTTTCATTTTGTTTATGTGTCCTTTTATGGGTTGGTTATGATGTTATGCAGGGGCCGGAATTAACCCGGTCCCACATCGATTAGACCCAACCCGGCGCCAAAACGCGAGAAAAAAATTTCACCCCAGCGCCAGCAGCGTCACCTTCAGCTCCAGGCATAGGCGGAAGACCTCCTCGCGCCCCAGCAGCAGGGTCATGCCTGCCTCCACCGCGATCACGTCCACCCCCGCCGCAGCCGCCGTACGGATCGTCTCCGGACCCACCACGGGCACGTCAAAGCGCATGTCCTGATTCGGCTTGGACACTTTTACCATCGTGGCCCCGCCGCGGCCCAGGGAGCCGCCGCGTTTGACGGCTTCATTCGTGCCCTCAAAGGCCTCCACCGCCAGCACGGTCCCGTTCTTCACCACCACCGTCTGGCCGATGTCCAGGCGGCTGCTCTCCTTGGCTATTTTGAATCCATACTCAGCATCCTCCACGCGGCGCTTCTTGATCTGCGGCCCCGCCACGTGTCCGGCCCGGGGCATCAGATCTTCAAGAAATGTCGTGGCCGGCAGCAGCGTGATGCCGTCCTTCGCCAGCTCATTGGCGATGCCGCCAAACAGCGTCTCCGCATTCCGCTCCTTCAGCCGCGCCATCATGATGAGCGTGCGCAGGTCCGGGCGCAGGTCGAAGAGGTTCTTGGGCGCTATCTGGCCCACCATCACCGTCTGCGTCACGCCCTGCTTTTTGAAAAAGGAGATCATCTTGCCCAGCTGGCCCACGCGGAACCACTCGATCGCGTCCACCATCCCCGCCAGCTCCGGCTTCGTCTCATTCGTAAACGCCGCCGCCACCAGCTTGCGCACCCCCGCCTTGCGCGCCGCCGCCACAAAGGTTTCCGGATAAATGCCGTTTCCGGCGATGAGGGCGATGTTGTCGAGATTGGGCGCGGTCATTCGTGTCAGATTTCGAAACTGGACGCTGAAGCGGGGGCGATCAATCGGGAAACCACATCGCAAGCCCCTCACACCCGCACCAGGCTCACGATCTGCGCGGCGCTGAAGGTGTAGCCTCCAAGTACGAGGCGCAGGTCTTTGGCGGAGGTGGTGGCGGCTTTTTCGGGAGGCTCCTCGGCCAGGCGCAGCAGGCCCTCGCGTTCGCGGGATTCGCCGCGCAGGAGCACGCGCACCATTTTGCCGGGCGGGATGCCCCAGCGTTTCTCAAAGGCGCGGCGGGCCTCCTCGGCCTCCTGCCGCCAGCGGGTGAAGCCGTCTGCATCGGCCTGCATGGGCAGCTCTGCGCTGCGCTGGCGCGCCTGCTCCGCCGCTTTCTCGGCGGCCATGGCGGTCTTCCACGCGGTGTAGCCGTCGGCGGTGGCTTCGGTCTCGGCTGCAGGCGCGGCCTGAAAAAGATCCAGCCCTGCCGTGACATCCTTTTGCTGCACAGGTGGCAGCGAGCCTGCGCCTGTCAGCGGAGCACCGGCCACGGCCCAGGAGCGTGGCGTGAAAAGCGGCAGAGAGGGGGCCTCGGAGTCGCTCATGCGCGCAGGGCAGGGGGCTGCGCCCGCTGCGGTGCGGGCAGGGGTGTGCGGGAGCTGGCGGCGGGCTTTTTCCTCATGCGTCTGGGGCCGCGCATTCAAGCGCACCACGGCCAAACGCCAAGGCCAAACTGCCTCGCGTGAAAACTGCCTGTGTCTGGCGCGCACGCGAAAGTGTCTCATCTTCGCCTTGCACGTTTCTGCCGCTGGTGCTTTGTGCCCACCCCCCGGATTCTGATGCCCGCCAACGCCACCACCGCTGAAATCGCCGCCGCCCTGCGCTCTGCGCATCGCATTGCCGTGGTGGCCCATGTACGCCCGGATGGAGATGCCGTGGGCTCCGTGCTCGGCCTCGTGCTCAGCCTGCGTGCGCTGGGAAAGGACGTCATCGCCATGCTGGAGGATGGCGTGCCCGGCCACCTGGCCTTTCTGCCCGGCACAGACACCGTGGTGCAGCCCGGCACCGAGCCTCTGGGGCTGGACCTCGCCATCGCGCTGGACACCTCCACCCACGAGCGCGTGGGGGCCAGGACCAAGGCGCTGCTGGATGCCGCCCCGCTGCTGGTCAACATCGACCACCACCCCACCAACCCCGGCTACGGCCAGCTTAATTTCATCGACGCGGACTCCCCCGCCACCGGCCAGATCATCTACAATCTCCTGAGCGAGCACGGGCTGCCCATCGACGATGCCGTGCGGCAGAATCTCTTTGTGGCCATCTCCACAGACACGGGCTCCTTCCAGTTTTCCAATGTGAATGCGCGCACGCACCGCATCGTGGCGGAGATGATCGAGGCCGGGCTGGACACCGCGCGCCTGGCGCAGCTCATTTATCAGTCCTACCCGCTGCGCCGTCTGGAGCTCATGCGTGACATGCTCAACCACATGAAATTCAGCGCCGATGGCCGCGTGCTGAGCTGGCAGCTCCGCCGCGAGCTGATGGACGCCGTGGGCATGCAGCCTGGAGACACCGAGGGGCTCATCGACATCCTCCGCATGGTGGACTCCGTGGTGGGCTGCGTCATTTTTGAAGACATGCCGGATGGCAAGGTGCGCGTGAGCGCCCGCTCCAAGGACAGCCGCCTCGACGTCTCCGTGGTCTGCGGCCACTTCGGCGGCGGCGGCCACCGCATGGCCTCAGGCACCCGGATGAAAGGCCCCATCGAAGAGGCCGCACAGAAATTTTTGGAAGTACTCGAACATGAAGTCAGACGAATTGATTAGCGGTGTCCTCCTGGTGGACAAAGGCCAGGACATGACCTCGCACGATGTGGTGGCCGTCGCCCGGCGCTGCCTGAACATGAAGAAGATCGGCCACTGCGGCACGCTCGACCCCATGGCCACCGGCATGCTCATCCTCGTGCTCGGAAACGGCACCCGCCTCTCCGATCTCCTCATGTCCGAGGACAAGGAATACGTGGGCACCCTGAAGCTGGGGCAGACCACCAACAGCCAGGATGCCGAAGGCGAAGTCACCGAAGAAAAGCCCGTGCCCGCCGATCTCACGCTCGAGCAGGTGAAGGCCGCCTTTGACACCATGCGCGGAGACTTCTACCAGATGCCGCCCATGGTCTCCGCCATCAAGGTGGACGGCGTGCCGCTCTACAAGCTGGCGCGCAAAGGCCAGGAGGTCGAGCGCGAGCCCCGCTTTGTGCGTGTGTACGACTACGAGATCACCCGCTTTGAGCCGCCGTACGTGGACTTCCGCGTGGTGTGCAGCAAGGGCTTCTACGTCCGCACCTACGCGCACGATGTGGGTCAGAAGCTCGGCTGCGGCGCGCACCTCAGCGCCCTGCGCCGCACCCGCTCCGGCCACTTCCGCCTGCTGCCCGGCAAGTACGTCACCTTCGACCAGCTCAAGCAGGGGAAGAAAGACGAAGTCCTCGCCTCCATGCTCACCCTCTATGATGTGAGCAAGCTGCGCGGGGCGTGAGCTGCCCTTTCCATTTTTCGGCGACCAGCTGCCTTGGCGAATGCCGGAAGGCCTGAGGCTATGTACACATGACCTTGAGACGTGCCACCAAGAGTGATTCGCGGCCGCTGTCTGGAATCAGATAAGGCATGGCATCGAGAAATGCACGGTTGGATAAAAGGTCCCAGAAGCACTTGCTCACAAAACTGGAGACCTCGCGCGGCGCATCTGTCAGCTCGCCAGCCAGTTCGGGTCTTCCATCCACAACGGCCAGAATGTCCTCGATGTCTTTGCTCTTTAAGTAGTCACCACCCCCGCGTGAAAAAAACGCCTCAAACTTGGTGGACAGAAAGCTTGGCGCTGAGGCAATCCAGGCATGCTTCCCAGTCTGCATTTCAAAGCGCAGAGGATCTTCCAATACCCACGGGAACCAACGGTTGGTAGTGCTGATGAGTGGGAAAGGTTTGTGCGGCAGAATGTCCACTCGGCGCCCCTTCCAATACCACGCAACAATGGCTGCCTGGTCCTGGAAGGATTGCACAAATCCGGCAGCTCGAAGCGCATTTTCCACTTCGGTGTAATCTGCGTAGCTGGCGATTTCGATGACTGCGTCCAGATCCTTGGTGAGGGATGCCGGAGGTGCGGCAGGATCTGTAATCAGCAGTTGCACAATGCCTCCTCCCGTAAACACCGGGTCCCAGCGGGTGCGCAGGTCTGGGGCTTCCTCTGTTTCTCCAAAGGATACAATGCGCCGTTCCGCCTGCTGTTTGAACAAGGGGGGCAGCAGGCCTGCCAGTTCGGCAATGAGACTGCGGCATTGGTTGGCATCGATAAGATCGCTCATTGCAGTCGTCGTTCGATTTCGTTGGCTGCCAGCGCTGCTTCACGGCCAGCTTTGAGACGAATGATGTCGATGAGCGCCAGCCACTCGTGAAGCTCGGGATCACTGGGGCAAAGGCTCACCACCCTCGGATAAAGCGGCTCGATGGTCTCCCCCCGCACAGTGCCATCCGGCTTCGGCCAGACGTGCGGCATGGCTGGTGCGGGAACATTCAGGACAGCAGCAATCGTGCTCACGCTTGTAGCGGTTGGGATGCCTCGTGCCACGGCCCCCCGCTCTGCCGGCCACACATACTTGAGGCCATGCACCAGGAATTCACGCAACGCCGTCAGGTTCGCCATGGGCATGGTTCTTTCGGAGAGCGGGTCCTTTCTCAGCAGGCCTGCCCGCAAACCGCGTTCCACGGCTGCGTGGGCTTCTGAGGCGCTCAAGCCCACCCCACTTGCTAGCCGGGCGTAAGTCGGCACTTCAGCATCTGGGCTCGGGCGGATCAGCTTGAGGGCCACAATAATGTCATGGGGCTTGAGCATTTTGGAGAATGGTGATACTATATTCGCGAATCGCGAATGTCGAACGTAATTGCAGCTCCACTCGAATCTCAGCCTTGGCTGCGCCTCTGGCTGCCAGAGGACTATTGGAAAGCCAACCCCGGCATTGATGATGATTTCCTTTGGGACCACACGCAACTCCCGGGCACGGAGCATTTGCCGGATAATTCAATGCCCCGTCCTCTGCAGGCATTCAGCGGTGTCCCCTTCCTCTTTCTGCTGGGCAGGCCCGGCTCAGGCAAAAGCTGGGAGCTGGCAGAAGCAAGAAAGCAAGGCTGGCTTGGCTCCCACTGCCATTGGATTGAGGGCAAAGAGTTCGGCAGCGACATCGCAGCCACTCTTGACCGCCTCGTAGCCGGTGCCACTGGACCGGCGCGTTTGTGCATCGACGGTCTGGATGAAGTCTTGCTGGAGCACCCCAACTTTGTGCCGCAGTTGAAACGCTGGCTGCTAGGTCATCTAGGTCCGGATGGGGAGCCCGACTTCCACCTCGCCATCACCTGCCGATGGGCAGACTGGCCGGTGGACCGCGTGAAAGACCTAGCCTCCCTCTGGCAGGCAGACCGGTCTGCCTACCTCATGCTCTGCCCGCTGCGGCGGTCCGATGCCGTGACGACGATCCAGCAGCAGCTGAAATCAGATGCAGAAACTTTCTGGAGCCAGATGCATGACCATCAGCTCAGACCCGTGGCCTGCTGGCCTCAGGGGCTGCTGGGCTTGCTGGAGCAGTTTTCGAAGTCAGAAAAGAAATCGATTTGTGAAGGCTATTCCCTGGCCATCGCAGACCAGATCTCCCGCCACTGCCGTCTCACCGACTCCCCGGACGATTCAGGCCGCTGGGCTGCCGCGCTGACGCTGGATGAAAACTGGTGTCGCAGGCTCGCGGGCCGTTTGGCTGCAGCCATGATCTGGTCTGGCAGAAGCAGGCTCAATCTCAGTCTCCCATCCGCTTCAGTCGAAGGACTGACGGCCAGCGACTTCAAAGATCACACCGAATTGTGGCAGGGCAGCCTCAAACCGGTGCTGACCAGAGACTTGGACGACCTAGTGCGCAAGACACGCTTGTTCCGCAAGCTGTCAGACGATTCAGCCTGGGTTTTCGCCAGCCAGGTTCATCAAGAATTTCTTGCCGCCGAGTGGCTGGACGCGCAGAAGCTGGATGAACCTCGCTTGAAACAACTCTTTGGCCGGGAGGACGATGACCGGTGGCGCGTGCAGCCTGCGCTCGGTGCTGTGGCAGCGTGGCTTGCTGGCCGGAACAAGCCTTTTCGCCAAATCGTCATCAAGCATGATCCGCTCGTCCTGTTGCGCATGGATGGCGCGCGGATTGCCGAATCAGAACGGAGCGAAGTCGTTGAGGCTCTGCTTGATGCCACGGAACAGATAGGTGTGCTGGACCCCGCCATACGCCAGGCTCATCTGGGCTCTGTGGCGCATTCAGGCCTTCACGCGCAGCTTGAACGCTGGCTGCGCCGTTCAGATGTCTGTGAAGCCGCCAAAGAGCTTGCATTGGAGATCGCGGAAAAAACCAGACTGGAGAGCCTTGCCCCTGTGTTATGGGAACTTTGCCCGGAGGTGACCGGCAGAGTTAAAAATGAAATGGCTGGTGCATTGTACCATCTGGCGAAGTCTCCTGAATATGACGCAAAATGGCAGTCGGTGCTCCGAGGGGACATGCCCATCGACGGATATGGAACTTTGCTGGGTGCAGCAATTGAACTGCAAATAAACTCCGGCAAAAGGCCGGTGGCCGATGCTTTGGAGTGGCTTGTTCCTGCACGCCACTTCGATGTTTATGGTCTGTTTGATTCGGTTGTCCGAATTCTTCCAGAAAAGCTGACCCTTGATGATCTTCCTGCTGTGTTTGCCAAGCTGGCAGAAAATCCGGTGCTTGTTCGGGATACGTTGGAAACGCCCAATCATCTTCATAAAGCGGCAATCAAGTTGGCGGTTTCACATTTTGCAAAGCCTGAAGTTGCACGGGTTCTTTGCAAGTATTGGCACCGCTGTCTGGTCGACAATGTTTCTCCTCACCACGATCTTAATTCAGGCTGGAAGGCGGAGGAATTGGGTATCAAAAATGATGACCATAGGCGCTCTATCATCCGTGCACTGATGCTGCATCCAAGCTTCGTCATAGATACGGAGATGAAATGGATACGGTCAAACGAGTATATGATAATTGATGATGATTTTGACTGGGGGTTGGCTGAACTCTTCCGGGCTGCTCCAGAGGATCGTTGGCGGTGGGCGCTTATGCTGAGGTTGCCACTTTGGAAGGCTGATTTGCAGGGGGAACGTGGCAGCCGATTGAACGAGGCTTGGGCTACAATGCCTGAAATCCATGCAATTCTGCCAAAACCTGAGATTGGGGAAAATCTGTCGCACGCCATCATACGTCTGTCTGAGGAAAGTCGGTTAAAAAAGGAGTCTGAAGCGGCTGGTTGGCAGTCCCAACGCGAAGAGCGGGATGCCAAATACAAAGCGGATTTGGATCGATATACGCAGAAATGCAAAAAGTTGCATGAGGAAGGACAAATGACATGGGGGGGGGTTGTTAGGGCACTCGCCGCAAGAGCGCATGGGGCTGGGCCGAGTATGGTTACTTATGAGCCAATTTCAAAAATTGGTTCTGATGATGGCTGGATGATCGAGGCTGCCATTCGTTATCTGCTAGATAAAAAGCATGTTGAAATCAGTGATGGCATTGGGGGGCTGTTGGCGCTCGCTGCTTGCCTGCCTCGTGTGTTCGAGGATGATGTGTTGCGGGATGCAATCGGTAGAAACTGGTTAGCTCCCATGCTGGCGGACTTTTCCATGTCATCTCTTGGTAAAGTTCCAGAGGGCATCAGTTTGGAGCTATTTGCCAAGTGGTTTCCTGATAAACTGCCATCTGCACTTGAGGCCGTGATCCGGCGGCGGTATCTGAACAAAGGTGAACTCGGAGAGTTGCACTCATTTCAGAGCATTTGGTCTGAAGAGTGTGGTGTGAGATTGGCGCAAATACTCCGAGATGAACCTGTTCAGGTGGAGGGGTTTTTCAATGCTATGCGCATGTTGGCCGAGAAAAATGAATCTCTGGCTGTTTTTGTTGTTCGCTTCTGGTTGGAGAAAGAGAAGTCTAACACTCTGAATCATGGTCAAAAAGCAGCTCTAATAGGGGCCGCTTTGCTGATGTTTGACGGGCGATGTGTGAAAGACGCTTTCGATAGTGATCTTTTAAATTGTTTGGAAGTTGTGCGCGATGCTATCTGGCGGTTCGTGTGGATGCTCGATTTTCATGACTGGAGAATCGATTTTTCAAATTGGTCTGATGTTTCCATACAACTGGTGGCCGAACTTTGTGGCCGGGCCTACACACGGGTAGGGCGTCGTCTTTCGAGTGGGCGAAGCTTTGGAGAAGTGACAGGTGAGGACGAGGCCATCGACTTCCGCGACCGAATTATCGGCGAGGCGACCCAGCGGGGCATCTATCTGGATCTTCCAGTCACAGTCGATCAAGACACACCCGAAGAAGCGGTGAGCCGCCTCCACGCTGTGAATTGGCATCGTAATGAAGCCACCAAAGCCAGGTTGAGAGCCTCTCGCGACCTGCTTCTACCGACCAGCTTATTCCGTCTTTGCAGTACTCCGCACGCCCGTCTGGCCCGCGATGCGGATGAACTCATGGCGGCTGTGGTTGCCAGTGTGCGGCGCTGGGAGCAGAGCCTGCGCAATGGCGGGTGGAGGCATCTGTGGGATCTGAGGCCCTTGCGAGCCCGAGGCGAGGAAGATATTGCCAAAGAACTCCGCGACTGGCTGCACGCTGACTTGAACATTATCACCGAGCGGGAAGTCGAGCTGCGTTCCGAACGCCGCACGGATGTGCTGGTGCAGACACTCACTCAATGGGGGCAGAAGCTGACCGTGCTGATCGAACTGAAAAAAGTGAGGAAAGACAAAACCAACGCGAAGGAGAGAAGGACTGCCATGCAAACGCAGCTTCGAGACACTTACCTCGCACAACGATTGAACGAGGGCTGGACCCACGGGCTTTTCATTGTTGCCTGGACGCCGGAGCCTGGCCACAAGCTGGATTCTAATGAGGCGATGCAGGCTGAAGCCGAATTTCTTGAAAAGCAGGCGGTGGATTTGAGCAAACCACCTTTCGTCTTGGCCGGGATGGTGGTGGATGCGCGAACAGTCAAAAAATGACAGAAAGGGACGTGTACGGATAGCAAATGGCCAGCTGCTGACTTCCTTCAGCAATGTGCCTATTGCGCATAAGTTCCGTTTTCTTGGTTCTTTGATAACTTCGCAGGCAGAGTGGTGTTTGAGCCTTGGAGGCCGGGAATCTGCATCCTGGCTGCCACCACACCTCTCCGACCATGAAACTCTGCCTCTCTCACCGGCTGGTTTTGCTTCTCTCTCTGCTGGTCAGTCATCCCGGTCTCATCTCCACTGCGGGGGCGCAGACGCCCGCCCCAGCCGCCGCAGCTCCCGC
>APMI01001847.1_pt1 | contig 11814 bp, 14 predicted proteins | sample 667938 | NCBI WGS metagenome assembly APMI01 (sample SAMN01084076, study PRJNA167559) | wastewater metagenome | biome: Wastewater | place: Denmark: Ejby Moelle, Odense | collected 2011-11-28 | reverse complement strand
TTTTGCCATTATTTCAAGTCGCTTTTGTTCTGAATACTTGGTCCAATTGCCAATTTCATCAATATTTCTGTAACAGCCAAGACAAAGCCCAGTATGTCGGTCAATGTGACAGACCAAAATACAGGGCGATGAAATTGTTTTGTTCAATTTATTACTAATCTAGTTAAATCCAACAGGCATTAATTCAACGATACCGTAAAGGGCACCGATTTCAACAACAAGGCTTAAAGCCTCTTTAACATTCAAATTATCAAGGTGATGGCGTGATTTAGTGAACCCAAAAAACACAAGTGTCGAGATTGCAATCCCAATAACCGCACCAATAACTGGTAAGTAAAATTGTAGGCCAGATGCAAATAATAATGCAGCGCCACCAATTGCAGCACCAACAACCATAGAAGTTGTCGCATCAACTTTTGAAGGCTGTGCAGATGAATTATCGGAACTAAATGCCATCAATTGCACTTGTGCCGCACGCCCTAATGCCGCGCTGGCGATTAACCCCATACCTGCAGCCCATGGTGTTGCAAGTTCACCAATCAAAAAGATTTTAAGCAACATCATAATCATTGTTGCAAGTGTTCCGGCAGCTACACCAGCCGACTCATCATGTCCATTTTGATCAGCTGATGGGTGAGGGCGTAGTGAAATCACTTTTGAGAAGCCAATTTCTTGCGAACCACCAGTTATAAGCAATTGTGCGCCAACCGCCATAACAGCGGCAAGATAAACCGGACTTCCGGTCATTGAACTACCGACAAGATATGCAAAAGCTCCGACAACACCGGCAATTAAACCAACAACAGGTGCAGCACGATATGCTTTACCAATTCGTTTCAACTTGTCTTCACCATCTTCTGGTAGGGTTGAAAGGCTAGTTGTAACCGGAAAGCGAGTAAGAACAGATAAACAAATTTTTACATCTTCAAATAGTGATTTTGGCATCTTGTGACCTTATTAGTTATTTTATTTACACAATAATCTAGCCCGCAAAAAATGCAAATGTATATTTTGCAAGAATATGTTGCTTATATCTTATATGCAATATAAGATAATTAATTTTTATTATTTTTTATAAAAATTGAAATAATTATCGAAATTACCATCAATAATATAATAAGTGCCGAGGTCTTGAAGTTAAATAAATGACCAATTATAGTGCCGATTATTGCACATATAATGCCGAATATGATTGCTACAATAAACTGCAACTTTATTGATTTTGCCCAGATGATTGCAAATGCTGATGGTCCAATAATTATTCCAACTGCCAAAAGTGTCCCAACTGCTTTAAATGCTGCAACACCAATTAATGCAAGAATTGCATAAAAAACCTGTCTTGCGATTACTGTTGAGTTTAATCCAATTGAATATTCTTTATCAATTGTATCAAGCAAAAGTGGTTTAAAAATTATTGAAATTGCAATTACGGAAACAACACTTATAACCAATGTGAATATCAGTGTTGTATTTGATATTGTTGAAATATTGCCAAACAATAAATCATCAAGATGGACATCACCATGCCCTGAATCAGCGATTAATAAACCAGTTGCCAACGCACCAAGATAAAAGATTGCAAAATTTGTATCTTCACCAATGCGCGCAATTTTTGGCATTTTAGCCGCAAGTAAAAATAAAATCACGCCAGTGATTGTAGCACCAATTAATATCGCCCAATCTGAGTTATGGCCAATTATTGCACCCAATGCGGCACCCGGTAAAATCGTGTGGCCCATGGCGTCAGTAACTAATGACATCTTACGGTTTATTAGAAAAAAACCAATCGGCGTTGCACCAATAATTAGTGCAATTATTGTTATAATTGCGTATGTTAATTGTTGATCGTAAATAGCCATATCAACTTCCAACAAGGGCACAACCGGCAAGTGCGCAATCTTTGTTGTGGGACTTCATTTTTTCTTCCCAATGAGCATGAGCGCCATCAAGCGTTAGAAAGTGATCAAATTCAAGTGTCAATCGTTCATCATGAACTGAGACAATAATGATCTTTCCAAGCTGCTTCCAATCAGAAATTTTCTTAATCAGGATGTTTCTACTGGAATTATCTAGGTATGCAAAAGGTTCATCAAAAAGTAAAACTTGCGGGTTTTGCAAATCTATTCGCACCATTTGCAACCGATTAAGTTGTCCCCCCGATAATTCATTTAATGGGGTGTCAATTATTTTATCAAGATCATATTCCGCAAAAGTATTTTCAAATTTAGTTTGTGAAATTTTACCTTTAAGGCTTAATTTTACGAATTCAGATGCACTTATACCAATATCCGAAACAATATTAGATGATTGTGGTAAATAACCTATATCACTTGATTTAAGCGGATTGCCATTGAACAAAATTTTCCCTGAGCTTGGCTTTTGCCGCAGGGCCAAGGTTTTTAATAACGTTGATTTACCCGCACCATTACATCCCATTATAGCTAAGCTATCACCAGATTTTAGTGAGGCGTTAAGATTACAAAATAATGTTTTTTGTTCGTAACCAATTCCTAGGTTAATAAATTCAAGCGTCATTAATATACCAAATAAGTGTTATAATATATCATTTAGCAACGCTATGCCAAATTATCAAGCATTGGCATTGATAATATAACTATATCACTGCTCTTCTGGTGGTGTTTGTAATGCTTCGGGTGCAATGTTAACTTTAAAAAATGGTGTTGGCTTTGTGCCACGTGTTAAGTCGTTCAAGATATCAATTGGCGCGCTATCTTTATTAAGTCTCGCGCGGTAAACTTGGATATTTTCCATAACACGTTGAACATAGTTTCTGGTTTCCGAGAATGGAATCATCTCGACCCAATCAATTGCCGTATCGGGGTCAACTTCGCGAATTTCACCATATGTATCAATCCATTGTGACGATCTTCCAGGACCCGCATTATAACTGATAATAGCAAGGACATATGAGCCGTTAAATCTTTCCACCAAATCTGCAAGGTGAGCAGAGCCTAGTGTTAGGCTGTGTTGCGGGCGTGATATTAGCCATGAAGTATCATGTGGAATACCCATTTTATTTGCTTGAGAGCGTGCCGTTGCTGGTAAAAATTGCATTAGCCCCAATGCACCAGCACCAGATTTTGCACTTTCATTAAATTCTGTTTCTTGGCGCGTAATGGCAAGTGTAAATGCATCTTCTGCCTGATGATAACCGTCAATTCTTGGAATTGGAATGATAGGGAAGGCGGCTTCAGTGGCAATAATACCGCGGTTAAGACCGGCCTTAGCAACACGAATACCAACTAAATTTTCACCCTTTGAACGTGCATATTCGCTCAACGCTTGGTGCTCACCATTAGTTTTTAAAGTATCATCCAATGCGAAAGCAAATCTCACAAAAAGTGAGCGTTCACCCATATCAGAAAATGCGGTTGCGATTTTCATTAGTGGGTTTGCATTAAGCTGTTTTATATCTTCCTTACTTGCCCTTGCTTCATGAGGTAAGCTTAAAATTGCCTTTTGACCACGCTCTGCCGCTAGGCGCGCCGCTGAAAGTTGTCCATAATAAAACGTCGGGTAAACAAGTGCTTTTGTATAGTATGCATCTGCTGTTTTTTTATCGCCATTGGCTTCAAATGTGCGACCCAGCCAATAATAAGCCCGTGACTTGCTCATTGAAGTCTCAACAGCTTTATCAAGGGCGTTGAAATGTTTTAGGGCTTGGTTTGGATTGTTTAAAAATCTAAGCGAAATCCAACCGGCAACAAACTCTGCATCGGCGAATTTTTGCCCCGAGCTTAAGCCATGTTGCGATACAATTTTATATGCATCATTATAGCGTTTGGATCTTAAAGCCTCAATAAGTAGGATACGGCGTTCTTTCCAAATATCCTCTTGCGCAGATTCAGGAAGTCCGTTTGAATCGATTTTCAAAAGAAGATCTAAAGCTTCTGCATTTCTGTCTTGTTTGCGAAGATTTACAACCCTTGCGTATAGAATCCCACGGTCATCAAGTGCGGAACCACTAATAACCGCACCTTCTTCATTGGCAATACCAAGGCGCGCATTAACATTTACCCGCCCTTGGTCTGTCATAAACGGAAACAATGGCTTTGCTTGTGTTGCCCGATCATTCCAAATTAAAAGATCTACGCGTTTATCAAAATCTTCTGGGCTAAGATATGATTGATAAATGCTTAGGTAATTTGCCTGTTTTTTTGAATCAAACTTGAAATTACGCCACGCCTTTGAAATATATGATTTTGCCTCGTCTGTTTGACCTTTTGTAATCAATGCAGAAGCCAAAGAAAGCATCCCTTCGCCCGTTATAGGGCCATTGTTTTTAAGGCCAACCTCAGTACGTTTTAAAAAATCAATTTTTTGTTGTGGAGAAAGTGCAAAATTATCAATTTGCATTTCGGCACGCATTCTAACATCTGAAATTCCCGGATAGTAATTTAATTCTTTTAAGGCCTTATCAAAGTCAAAGAACGTAGCATCAGATGATGGGTCAGTAACAATCATCCATAATAATGCAGATTTAACATAGTCATCTTGTGTAATAGAATATAATCGTCTGACTTCACCCCAATTCCTTGCACGTTCTGCCGACAATCCTGCTTTTATGGCTTCAAGCGGTGATGACGGAATGAATGGTGTCATAGGTACACTTACCGATGTTGGAATATCGGCAGGAATATTTATTGGTCCATTCATCGGAACCGGAACAGATGTCGAAACATCTTGATCCTGCGCTAAGGCATAAGACGCAATAAAAAGGCTTGAAAAAGCACAAAATGAAGCAAGTCCATTTTTATAAGAACGGGCTTTTGGGGTCATTCTATTCTCCAGAAGGCGCTTTAACCGTGTTTCGACCTTTAAGGCAAGTGTAATAGCTACAAATCAATTACTACTAAGTATTAATGACAAAATTCTTGCCATTTAACTGTTAAAGTGCTTTTAAGAAAAAATGACAAACCTCGATTCACCATTATTTTCCGGCGCAATTACTGCACTTGTTACACCATTTAAAAATGGGAAATTAGACGAAAAGTGCTTCCAAGACTTGTTGGAACGCCAAATAAACTTGGGCATTAATGGTGTTGTTCCAGTTGGGACAACAGGTGAAAGCGCAACTTTGAACGACAAAGAGCATTGGCGTGTTTTTGAGTTAGCTGTCGAAGTTTCAAACAAACGCGTTCCAGTTATTGCTGGTTGTGGTTCAAATGATACAATTGCAGCAATTGAACATACTGAAATGGCAAAAAAGCTAGGTGCTGATGGTGCGCTTCATGTCGCGCCATATTATAATAAACCTAATCAACGCGGCATTATTGCGCATTTTAATGCAATTTGTGATGCTGTTGATTTGCCGATTGTTGTTTACAATATTCCAGGGCGTACTGGTATTGATATATTACCAGCTACGTTGGGTGAAATAGCAAAGCATAAAAATATTGTTGCACTAAAAGATTCCGCCGGTGATCCGTCACGCACAGTTCTTAATTATGCCGCGTGTAAAGAAGGTTTTACGGTTTTATCAGGTGACGATAATCATAATCTTGGCTTTGCTGCATACGGCGCAAAAGGTGCAATTTCTGTATTATCAAATATTATGCCTAAAGAAGCTTCGGAGTTTCAAACGCTCGTTAAAAATGGCGATTTTGCAGCTGCACGCGCCCTTAATGCCAAAATTGATGTTTTACAAAGGGCGATTTTCACCGAGCCTGGTTTGGTTTGTACAAAATGGGTTATGGCTGAGATGGGTCTTTGTTCACCTGAAGTACGCCTGCCATTAGTTGAAATTTCTGACGAAAGCAAAAAAATCATCAAAGATGCGATGATTAAAGCAGGGCTTTAATGTCAGCAGATCAAAAGAAAATTAATGCACGAATGGCGGCAAGGAAACTTATTGCCGAAAACCGACGTGCACGTTTTGATTATTTGATTGAAGACACATTTGAAGCAGGAATTGTTTTAACTGGTACAGAGGTTAAATCGCTTCGTATGGGAAAGGCAAATATTGCTGAATCATACGCTAGTGCTGAAAATGGTGGGATATGGCTTATAAATTCTTATATTGCCGAATATGGACCCGCATCACGCTTTAATCACGAACCAAAACGTCATCGTAAATTATTATTAAAAACAAAAGAAATCAATAAATTAGTTGGCGCAATTGAGCGCGAGGGAAGAACCCTTGTACCATTAAAAATGTATTTTAATGAAAAGGGGCTTGCGAAGCTTGAATTGGCTCTTGCACGTGGTAAAAAATCTCACGATAAACGTGAAGCAACTAAAGACCGTGAATGGAAAGTAGAACAGGGACGTCTTTTAAGAAAAGATATATATTAAGGGATTTAAAATGGCTTTGAAAGCAATCATTGATTCAATTTATCAAGCATTAGAAAACGATAATCAGGATTTAGATATAAAAATTTCAGAGCTAAAATCAGCTATGAAAGAAAACAACATTAAAGAAGCTGAATTTGAGGCTGCTAAACTTGCACAAAACAACCGACAAGGGCGTAAATTGATGCAGGCATATTTCCGTCAACGCGGCGTGTCGGTTAAATTTATATAACATTGGCACTAGTTTTGCTTGATTAAACGTTGTGCAGATTATTGTCTGCAATTGAAACGTTATATTGGGCATAACATGAAGTTTACGTCACTAAATCATTTTTTAATTGTAATTATATCAATTGGTGGCAGTTACGCATATACCATGCGTGATCAGTTAAGCTCTGATATAACATCATTTAACTACGCAATAAATAACTTTAAAACTTCATTCATTAACTATGGTGACAGGGTAAAAGTTGCAATTTCACCATTGCTTAACAATGCAAATTTCAATGCAGCAGTTAATATAAACAAAGATTTTGCCCTTAAAGGTTTTATTGACACACAATCTTCTGTTGTTCTTATAAAAGATAATATAGAATCTTCTGATAAGATAATACCTAAAGTTAAATAAAATTTTATCGATTATTAAACCCTATTTTATTCATTATTAGATATTTTGCCATTCCAACGAGGGCAATATGTTTTATTTATTTGTTCCATCAAAATGGAAATTGCGTTTATTGGTATTAGATTGCATAATTTTAGCTTTTACGCTGGTGCAATTTGCAAACCATTTTGATGCACTAACCAAACCGCAACCTCAGGCGCAAACTGAAAACACAACCCAAAACTCTGCAAGCGATGCAGCACAAAATAATGAGGTTGAAATTAGTGATGAGGCAGTAATTAAAGCGTTTGACGAAGCTTCACAAAAAATTAAAGATAATACAAACGAATAAAGCCTTTATTTATTAATTTTAATGGAATTTATAATCATTAATTAAGCATCTCATAATATAATTACCCATAGGTATGGAGGATTTCATGTCTATAAAAGGTGCGGTGCAATTATTTATCCTATTACTATTGTTGGGTGCCTGGTACGCTTATTACGTTAAGGTGGAACTTAATCAGCAATTATTCCCAGGACTTGGTTTCTAAATATTGCACTAAATTATTTCGCGTAAAAGTAGATATATAAATTATAACAATTAAACTTTAATTATTTTACGCTGTAATAATTGTAGTAGAGAGGGGGAGATATGTCTGTAAAAGCTTTCATGCAATTCATTCTCCTGATTGTCATTACGGGCGGAGGTTACGCATATTATATGCGTGATCAGATTCATTTTGACTTCGCTAAAGATGACACAAAAATCATAAGCCCATTATCACCACGCGAAAGTGGTGATACCTTACAAGATGCTAGTAGTGAATTAAGAAAAGAACCTAAATTTGATAGTGGCGATAAATTTATGGACTTCAATAAAAAGGCTTATTACGACATTCGTACCGATTTAAGTAATAACAAAATCACTGAAGAAGATGCCAAGGAACGTATAAAGGTAATAAAAGATAGAATTCTTAGAACTAATGGCATTGACCCAAGTATAGATTTTTATAAACGTAGCGCTGAAGAAAAAGATAAAATAACTAATCTATTATCTGATTTTGACCCAGATATGTCACAGAGGCAACAAGATATCGCAACGGATAAAGCGATAGATAAAGCTAGTAATTATTATAACAAAATTGGTCTTGCCGCAAAAATTGCTGCTTTTTTTAGCCCTAAAGACTCACAAATCGGAATTACCGCACAGAAAATCCAGGCAGAAAATGATAAAATTCAAAAAAACATTGAAATTCGCAATCAAATTAGAACCATCGAAGAAAGTAATGAAGACGAATATACAAAAACATTAAGAATTGGAAAACTTACTAAAGATGCGCAAGATGATGTAAATTAATTCATCCCCAGCTTTCCAAATCTCGTTTAGCGCGTTTTGTTACTTCAAGTTTTTTTGCTTTATCTCTTTCTTTGCCTTTTACCTTTTTAACTTCGTTCATTGCCTCTTGGTCTAATTCTGGAAAAAGGCCAAAATTAACATTCATTGGTTGGAATGTTCCTTTTTTACCTTCAACATGACCATTTGTAACGTGGTTTAAAATTGCACCCAATGCAGTTGTGATTGGCGGCGCACTTAATTTTTTATCTAAAACTTGTGCCGCAGTAAAACGACCTGCCAAAAGCCCAATAGCTGCGCTTTCTACATATCCCTCACAGCCTGTAATTTGACCAGCGAACCTAAGATTTGGTTTTGACTTCATTCTTAATTCTTCATCCAAGATTTTAGGAGAATTTAAGAAGGTATTTCTATGTATGCCGCCAAGTCTTGCAAATTGTGCATTTTCAAGACCTGGTATCATTTTAAATATTTCAGTTTGCGCACCATGTTTAAGCTTGGTTTGGAAGCCAACCATATTATAAAGCGTGCCAATTTTATTATCTTGGCGTAGCTGCACAACCGCATAAGGTCTTGTGCCAGTGTGTGGGTTAATTAGGCCAACTGGTTTTAACGGGCCAAACCGCAACGTATCGACACCGCGTTCTGCCATAACTTCAACTGGCAAACATCCTTCAAAATATGGGGTACCTTCCCATTGTTTTATGTCTGCTTTTTCGCCCTCTAAAAGCGCATTTATGAAGGCATAATATTCATCTTTTTCAAGCGGTAAGTTAATATAATCTGCCCCATCGCCATCTGGCCCAACTTTGTCGTAGCGGCTCTGGTACCACGCTTTTTCAAAATTGATACTTTCTTTGTAAACAATTGGCGCAATTGCATCAAAAAACGAAAGCTCTTCTTCGCCGCTTTGCGTCAAAATTGACTTAGCAAGATTTTCAGATGTAAGGGGCCCCGTAGCAATAATTACAGGCTTATCGCCAAATTCATCAATTGAAGAAATCTCACCATATTCAATTGTAACATTTGGATGGTCTTTAAGCCGTGCGGTTACACTTTGCGCAAATCCATCGCGGTCAACAGCAAGTGCAGAGCCGGCGGGAACTTTGTTCTCATCGGCACAAGCCATTATTATTGAATTGCACTTTCTCATTTCATAATGGATAAGACCAACGGCATTATAATCACTATCATCTGAACGAAATGAGTTCGAACATACCATTTCCGCAAAATTGCCAGTATGGTGCGCATCCGTAAGTTTATTCGGGCGCATTTCATGCAAAGTAACTTTTAAACCTTGGTTTGCAATTTGCCAGGTGGCCTCTGAACCTGCTAAACCAGCGCCAATAACGTGAATTTCTGTTGTATTTGTCATAGAGCCGATTTAGTCATTATTTATTACAAATGCGAGATATTGATTCAGTTAATCAGAAAGTATATTTGATGCTTAATAAATTTTCCCCATCCGAAGCTTCGGTATCGGTTTTTGAATTCACCAAATTACATCCTAAATTTGTTTTGCGCTATTCCTTGATTTATGGCGTATTTCAGGTGGTTTCAGTTCTTTTATTGGCCGCAACTGGTTATTTTGGAATAATGCGTAAAATGGCGGCAATGGGTAGTGCAACCCCATCTGAACAAGACATCTTAAGTGTTTTTAGCTCACTTAATTGGGTGGTTGTTGCAATAACCTTTATTGTAAGCATTGCATTTGGCACAATGGTTATGGCCATGGCATTACGCAAAACCGTTAATAATCAAGAAATTGGTTTTTATGGTCTTACATGGGGAAAAGACGAAAACAATTTATTATTCGCAATGTTTATAGTTGCAATAATATATATTGGTAGCTTTTTTGCGGCTGGACTTCTGGGCGGTATTCTTGCAGCTGCTGGTATTGCAGTGGAATATGCAACCCCGGTTGTGATGGCAATTGTTACAGTTGCCATGATTTGGTTTGTAATAGCCGTTTCGCAATATGGCGTTATTAGTATCGCAAATGGTAGATTTAAACTAAAAGAAGTAATGTCAGAAACCAAACCGCAATTTTGGTCGTATATGGGGGCATATGTATTGGCGTTCATACTTGCAATGATTGCATCATTAATTATTCAAGGTTCGCTCGGTGCAATATTTGGTATGTCAACTTTTAACCCAGAAAATGCCAAAAATTTATTCCCAGAAAGCTTTGTTGCGGCCCTTCGCCCTAATTATATTCTTTATTATTTTTGCATGGGTACGTTTTCAGGTTTTATAAATCTTGCCTTTGTTTGCGTTGGTTCTTATGCCTATCACAAAAAGCGGGAAGGCATGCAATTAGATACAAATGAAGTTTAAATAAGCTAAAATTCAAAATCTGCGCTAACAGGAACGTGGTCCGACGCCTTTGGAAGGTCACGTTCGTCACGCCAAATTTTATATCCTTTTAAGCAATCTGCTGCATTTGGGCTTGCTAGCAAAGTATCTATATGGATACCAAAATTGCGCGCCCATGCGCCGCCTTGGTAATCCCAAAAAGTATATTGATGTGAACGACCATCTAAAGCCATAAAAACGTCTGTAAGGCCAATATTTTGCATTTCATGCCATTTGCCGCGTGATTCAGGGCGGAATAATGCATCGCCTAGCCAGGCTTTTGGATCATAGCAATCCTCTTCGCGTGGGATAATGTTCCAATCACCACAAATAACAAAATTTTCTTCGAATTTGAGTAATTCTTTAACATGCTTATTTAAAGCATCCATAAATTTTAATTTATATAAGAATTTCTCACTTGGTTCGTCATTTTCATTCTTTATGGGATTACCATTGGGACAATATACACTTATTACACGAACAGATTTATTATTTGGCAAACTTATAATTGCTTCAATAAACCTTGCTTGCTCATCATCAAACTCTGGAATACCTTTGTTTTCAATTTCTATTGAATGTTTTGATAATATTGCAACGCCATTATATGACTTTTGCCCATAAACAAGGCAGTTATATCCAAGATTCTCAATTTGCTCATATGGAAAATTTTCATCCATACATTTTAATTCTTGAAGACATACAACATCAGGTGACGCACTAACAAGCCATGAAATTAAATTATTAATACGGGCATTAACGGAATTAACATTAAAGCAAGCGATACGTGTCATATAAATCCTAAACAGAAAAAGAAATGCCGCATCCACATGAAGAGCGGGCATTAGGGTTCTTAACCCGAAAAGAAGAGCCAAGCAAATCTTCTACCCATTCTAGGCGCGCGCCTTCTAAAAATTCAATTGATGTTTCATCTATTAGAATACGGGCCTCGCCATTTTTAAACTCAATATCATCTTCATTTGGTGCTTCGGCAAGGCTAAAATCATATTGAAAACCCGAACAGCCTCCACCCTCAACAGAAATTCTAAAGGCATATTTTTTGTCGTTTTCTAGCATTGAATGTATGCGCGCCGCCGCATTATCGGCAATCAAGAATTGATGTTGATCTATTTCATTAGCTTGCGCCATAATTGATTCTCTTTTTGTTAACCGCTTTTATTTATATAAT
>APMI01015983.1_pt1 | contig 11815 bp, 13 predicted proteins | sample 667938 | NCBI WGS metagenome assembly APMI01 (sample SAMN01084076, study PRJNA167559) | wastewater metagenome | biome: Wastewater | place: Denmark: Ejby Moelle, Odense | collected 2011-11-28 | reverse complement strand
TGATATTGAAGCATGTGTTCGAAGACCTCCGGGAAAATGCGGACCACTGTATGTTCATACCCGTGGATCGTATAGTTCACATGAACAAATTGATGAGTATAATAAATCAGCAAGCCGCCTACGAAAATGCGCAGGCGCGTGGTAAAGGCGAGCCTGAGCCGTGGCCCTATCCGCTGGCAGTGTCATACTATGGTAAAACCTCGGACCACAAGCATATCCGCACGTTGGCCATATCGAAACAAATTCGTGTGGTGGTGGCGGTAGCCAAGAAGGTGAAGCACGGAATATCCGTGCCGGCGTGGACACATGTTTACACAGGCTTGGCCCCTATCCGCAACGGCCCGATGTATTACCAGCTAAGTCAGCGTGTGTGTACGCCGCCGCCGAAAGGGCAGACGAAGCCCCAACCTGTAATCAAGCATTTCATCGACGCTATGCCCGCCAGCGCCAAGACATTCAGGTTTCTATGGTCGCAAAGCCGTTACAACAAACTTTCGGCCATGGCCGCAGACGGAGTTTTACAAGTGTCTCCAAAAACAATGGAGCAAATAAAACGTATCATAAATTCCGACGATTATCGTGGTCCGCCACAGGTGGCCATGCGTAAAAAAGCTAAACGCGCCGCCAACGCAAGGGGCGGGTTCATGTTAGCCAAGAGGTAACGTCATGACTGATACTGTTTACGATAAGGCCGGATTGTATGATACTGTTTACGATAAGGCCGGATTGTATGTGGGCGTTATCGTCCCTGATCCCCCCTCCGAGTCACAGGTAGCGCACCTTGTCAACGCTTATGCAGACCGCTACCGTACGCCATTGAACTCTGATTGGCTCAGTAAAGATCTGTCCAACCAGGGCGACAAGCGTTGGTATCACAATGTAAATCACGCGATGGAGGTTACAGATCGCCTGGCCGCTTGCAGACAGCCCGATGCACGGGAATTGGCCTATATGTTCGGGTTTAATCATGATCGCTGTTACTCAGGAGGACGCTCGGGATCAGATGAGGCGTTTTCCGCCGAAATGATGGTGGTGGATTATACTGTATGCAAATTGCATGATAGCGTCGGTCCGACCGTCGCCACACTGACCGCAGCTTATGCGGCCATATTGGCGACTACGCAGCACACTATGGATCAAACCAAGCTTCCTGTAGTCGTAAAAGTGTGTCTGGACGCTGATCTGTACTCGCTTGCAGATGATTATGTTTACGCCAGAAACGCCAAGGCAGTTTACCTTGAGAGCAAGGCGTTTGGCGTATCGGACAAGGATTACCTCGCGAGGCGAGTCGAGTGGCTTACAGCGATGTTGACTCGTAAATCCATATTTCTCACATATGGGATCGGAGACCTGGACACACTAAACGCAAAGGCTTTGCGTAATATGAAACATGAGTTAAGTAAATTGGAACCCCTTGCCGAGGAGATGGCCGACGAGGCTTTCGTAAACGGAGACCCCGACACATGAGGGATAAGTGGGCGGACCGCACAGTAGGGTCGAGACATAATGCACGTAAATCATACACACGCTATGAGGAGCGGGCTGCGAGCCTCGACGGGTTCCAGACGCCAGAAATCGCTGTTACGACGCTAGTTGAGCGGGAAGGATTTTACGATAAGGTCTGGGAGCCTGCGAACGGTCTTGGGGACATTACCAAAGCACTCGGGCTGTACGACTTTGACGTTTACACCAGCGACATCTGGCGTTGGCACAGGAGCACGCAAACCAGAAGATCGTTTCTCGAATTTACCAGAATGCCTCCCGGCGTAAAAGACATTATAACCAACCCACCATTCAAATTGGCCAACGAGTTTGTTCTGCATGGGCTGAAATTGTTGCCGAAAGGCGGCAAGATCGCGCTACTGTTGCGCACACAATATATGGAAGGGGGTTACAGATATACCCACATATATAGTAAAACGCCGCCTGTAAGAATATACCAATACTCATTCCGCCTGCCCCGTATGCGCCGCTTCGGGTTCAAAGGTAAACAGTCTACGTCTGTATTGTCCTTCGCATGGTTTGTCTGGGAGAAAGGGTTTCAAGGAAATACCACAGTACACTGGATTGGCAAGGAAAGGTAAAGTCGTCATGGGGTTCAGTCATACAGCAGCCGGCAACAAGGTCCGCGATAAGCGCGGCGGCAACGTCAACGACCCTATGGTTGTGCGTAGGCTGAAACACGCCATGGGCGGAAAGTTTCACGATATTCCGGTTTACGAGAAAGATGAATTTCGCGCATCGGCCCTGCCGTTCTGCCCGATCCTTTACATCGAGGCAAAGAAGAAGAACCAGTTGGGTAAACACGAGAAACCAACTACGAGCTGGTTTGGTAGTTTCTACACCAGTTTGGGGACCGCTACGCATGAGCACTGGCAGCGCGTCATGACGCGCGCCGCTCGCGCCAAGTCGTCACCGTTCAAGGTCAAGCCGTTCGGCGCGTGGAAATGCACTCATTGTAAACGGGAATTGTTGCCCCAATTTCTGCCGGCGGTGTGCAAGTGCGGGCCTTACAGCCTGAAACAGTTCATGGATTTACGCCGGTCACAGCATAAGTCTCCGTTGCCGCTCAACGAGCGAGACGTGACGTTCGAATACAAAATGCTTGGGCCTTACCCTGAATGGGACTATGTGGAGCTTTCAGTAAACTGGAAGGGCCTCAGCGGGCATATCGATTATGTCGAGTATTACCCGTCAGAGGACTACTGGACTGTGATAGACCTGAAGACCGCCGCCACCGACGCCGTTAAATACCCGGACAAGAATTTACCAATTCTCAAGAATGTATTTCAGATTGAATACTACGCTTATGTGCTCCCCAAGCTGTTCAGGCAGATCACACATATCAGCGATTATGTTTTACAATATCAGACGCGGGAGTCTGCGAACCAGTGGCACCCCTACCGCGTGGAGTGGACGGCCAACAAGGAAGGCGTTGTTTCGGCGCGCGTTAACAGATGGGTCACAGGCTACAAGTTCGCTGTAAAATACCTTGAGGCCAAGCACAACCCGGACGCGCTGTTGGACGTGATTGATTACCGTCCTTGCGTATCCAAGAAATCATGGGAGCGTGAAATGCTTCCGAATTTTGCTTATGACGGAGGCATGTGCCCTTACATGCGGCTGTGTACAGAGTGCGAAAGTCAAAAACTGGTGGATCAGGTATACGCGAAAATGGAAGAGCGTTTACATGACCACAAGCAAGGGGTGTGATATGGGGGATATTTTCAATGCGTGGCGCAATACCGACGGCATCGTGGCGTTTTGTGGCGCGGGCGGAACTGGTAAAACGACGCTGATGAATGCAGTTATCGACCGTTTGCGCGACAGCCCTTTAGGGAAGGATATAATTATAGCGTCAAGCATTGTGCGGGCATTTTATGCAGAGCGCGGGTCGGCGTATGGCATCGCAACGCATATGGATTGCAATAAGATGCCTCTTGATAAGCAGATGGCGTTTCAACTGGAATTGCTGGACGCCTATGTAGAAAACGTAAAACGTGTTGTGCGGGATAACCCCGGCAAGAAGATTTTCATGGATCGGAGTCTTTACGATCATGTCGCCTATTTGTTGGCCCAAGGGTCTGTAACCAGGGACATTTACACGCATCTCAATGAGAAACAGACCGCCTACGCCAAAAATCTCAGCGCACTTATTTACTTGGATTACCCTACGCCCTACACCGACAGCGGCGCTACCGAGGATGGGTTTCGCGATACGACCTTCGGACCGAATATCCGACTGTCGAAAATAATGCACGCTCTGGTAAAAGAGAGCCGGTCCTATACTTGGGGCAAAGGCTTAGCGTGTGTTTGCATGACAATGCACGCACATTTGTCTTTGCCGGAACGCATCGACAAGGTGGTTTCCGGCCTAGCTTTTTAGCAGCCGTAAAGTTTCGTATTACTGTGAGACGGTTAGCCTGTTTAGTCTTGCGGTAGTGTTACAGTGTCAACAGGCTTGCAGACGCAGATGCGTCGATTTACAACGAGGATAATACTATGCACAAGAATGAACTGGTATCAGCCGTGGCTGAGGCGTCCGGGTTGACGAAAACAGACACAGCCTCGGTGATCGAGGCTACCTTCAAGGTTATTGCGGACGCGCTTGTTGCCGGCGGCGAAGTCGCCGTTGCCGGTTTCGGTAAATTCGAGGCCCGCCATCGGGATTCTCGCGTTGGTCGTAACCCCGCCACGGGGGAGTCGGTAAACATTGCGGCCAAGTCTGTGCCGCATTTCTCGGCGTCCAAGCCCCTTAAGGACGCGATGGCCGAAAGCAAGAAGAAGAAGTCTCAGAAGGTTGCTCCGAAGGCGGCTCCGAAGGCTACGGTGGCCGCAGTAAAGCCTACAGCTAAAGCTACTCCGAAGGTGGTCAAGAAGCCTGCCAAAAAAGTAAGCCGTAAGTAATACTTTTGGACTTCAAATGGCGCGGGTAGACCCGCGCCATTTTTGTATGCCGGCGCACTATGTAAATGGGCTTAGTTCTATGAAAACGCATCAGATAGACGATATTGTAATTGCGTTCAACGCAGAACGCGGTGTGCCGGTTCTGGCCCGTCATTCCGTCCTCTATTCTGCTTACGCTAGGCCCGAATCCGCGATGCTACGGAACTGCTTACGGCATACCGCTGCATCCTTTTTACGAGAAGCAGCATATTCCCGGATGGGGCGACTTGCTATGGATGTACCCGCATAAAGACGAAACCGCAGAAAAGACAGTAAAGGCAATCAAGTCGTTTTTGGCGGGCATCAAGCAAGACCGCTTATGTCCTTTTGTGTTTGTGACCCACATGCGGGAGCGCGACAAGAAGGACAAATACGCCGGGTTTTACAAGTATCGTCCAAAAGACGAAAGCGATGATATGGTGTTGTTGGTGGACGATGTTTTCCCGGCTACCAAGCACGTTGTCGCGCATGAATACGCCCATGGTTTGTGGCATCGCGTAATGTCTGACAATCGCAGGGCGGACTGGATTGAACTTTATACTTCTCATGTGGAGTTGGATGCAACCAAGGCCAATGTTGTAAAAAACGTCATCGCAGACTGCAAGGAGCTTTCCGGCAAGGGCGCGTTGAAAACCTTGATGTCGAGCTACCGCAAAGACAAACTGTCCGGTCATTTACAGGTTATTCGATCCATAATCCGCGAGATAAAATACGAGTATAATCTCAGCGCGAGGGACGTGCATGATCTGCTCGCCGGAAGTCGGACCATTTCCAATATCATTCCGCATGTGCCGGAGTTGCGGCGCGGCACGGTGTTTACTGGCGTTACAGACTATGCCAATAAATCGTCGAACGAGTTCTGGTGCGAGTCATTCGCGCTATTTTACACAAACCCGGACGCACTGCCGGATAAGACCTACAAGTTGGTGGAAGACACCTTGATTTCGCTGAAGGCCAGCCGCTAAGGAACTATGACTATGGATAATGAGCCTTCGTCTTCCGACGCTGTTGTAAATGCCGCCCCCGATAAGCCTGCCAAAGAGCCGGTTGTAAATGATAACGCCTATGTGACATTTGCCTACAATATCGACTTGCCGTGGGGAGGCACGGCCAAATACGACTTTCGTATGCCTATGTCGGATGAGTTGAGGCCCGAGACAGACGCGCTCCAATTGCCGGTGACGGATGAGAATGCGTGGATACAGACATACAGCGGAGGTAAATTCTTCCCGCTAAATCCTGCCCCGGACTCGGTAAGGTTGGCCGACATTATAGGCAGCCTCAGCAACACCTGCCGGTTCAATGGGCATTGCCATCCATTTTACAGTGTTCTTGAGCATAGCGTGCATGTGGCGCGGCAGTTGCCATACAAGTATAGGTTTTACGCCTTTCTGCATGATGCGTCCGAAGGATACTTTATCGATGTATTGTCCCCATACAAGAAATATCTTGCGCAGCATCGATGGGTGGAAGACGCCATTCAGGCGGCTATTTACAAAAAATATGGCTTGGAAAGGTTTGTCAAGGATGAGGATTTGAATGCAAAAATACTCGAAATAGATTTACGGATGCTCACGACCGAAAAGCGTCAGGTGATGCTACCGACTCAGCCTTGGCCGAAGCTGGATGAATTAAAATATCCCGCCTATGATTTACTGCTTGACTTATTGCCGCCGTCTGCGGCTCTTGTGGCCTACACAAACGAAATTCACAAGTGGGCTGCTTTCGCAGGTGTAAAATAACTATTAAAGGTTCAGCATGTCTCCGACGTTACACTGGCCGGGAAAGAGAAAAACCTACGCGCCGCCCTCGGCGCTATACTTGCGCCATAATTTCGGTGAACGTAAACGCTGGCGTAACATGCTGATACAAGGGGACAATTTGGCGGTGATGGGAGCATTATCGCCAAATTTGTTTTACCGCAAGAAAATAGAGTGGGCCGGCGGCATAAAGCTCGTTTACATAGACCCGCCTTTTGATGTTGGTCAAGACTTCCACATGGAATCGGACGCTGGCGCATCTGGCGTCATTCGGCATCTTGCCTACAGCGACAAATGGGGGAAAGCCGACAAGTCGTTCCTGTCGATGCTTTATAGCCGGTTGTGGGCTATAAAAGACCTGTTGGCCGAGGATGGTGTTATTTACCTGCACTGTGATTGGCGTGTCGAAGCCTATGTGAGGCTTATGCTGGAGGAAGTGTTTGGTAAACATAACTTCATGAACACATTGATATGGCAGAGGGATTCGGCTGCTAAGGGTTCGAAGAAGCACGCTAAACAATGGTCACGCGACGCGGATTCCATAATTGTGTTCAGGAAGTCCGCCAAGACGCCTTTTTACCCGGTATACAAGAAGCAGCTATCCGATACGCAATTGCGGGAATACATGTACCGAGATGCGGGCGGTCGTAAATTCAAGAAGGTAACGCTTGGTGGTTACAATCAGGCTGCTGTGCAGAGGTTCCGTCAGCAAGGTCTTATTTACAAGACAAGCAGCGGTCGGGAATACAAGAAATATTTTCTGGACGAAGCCAAGTTCGCCATAGGCTCGATATGGACAGATATTGTAAATCTGTCAAAGGGTCAGAAAGAACAACAGGGGTATCCGACACAGAAGCCAGAGGCTTTGTTGGAGCGCATTATATCCGCCGCCACAAAACCGGGAGATATCGTGGCGGATTTTTTCTGCGGGTCGGGAACGCTGGCGGTCGTGGCCGAAAAAATGGGGCGTAAATGGATTGCATCGGATATGGGCGGGCTGGCGGTGCATACTGCACGTAAACGCCTGTTGGCCACGCAGGCGTCCTTTTCCATGTACGGTCTGTCGGGTTACGCCCCCAAAGAAGGGTTGCGTGTTGTAACCAGTTTTGGGCGGGAATATAGCGTCCGCGTAACAGACATGCCCGGTAAACACTGGCAGGACACGCTGGATTTTCTACAGGTCGTCGGCAACCGTACTTGGCGGGATTTCAAGACAAAGCAGAAACGCGACCTACAGTTACAGACGCCAAATATGTTTACAGGAACGGCGTCTGTGCTGGCGGTAGATATGTTCGGCAATGAATATACCGCAATAGCGCGACCGCGAAAGTTCAGGAGACTGCTATGCTACCGTCCAGGAACGAGCGAATAAAAGACAACCTGAGTTCCGCGCAATGGGTAGAAATACTGGATCAGTTTATTTACAGCGGCATTGATATCATCATCGCCAAGTCCCCTATGTTTTTCCTGCAATGGACTTGCGATATGCTTTGCGATATCAACGTGTCCCCGCATAAGCGCCTGTTCAGCGTAAATCTTCCGTTGAACGAGCTGCACACAACTCTCATGCGGATTATTACCGGCGATCCTGCGGAGCGCAATCGGCTGTTGCGTTATGCCGCTTTGGACCGCGTATATTTGTTTACGTTATTAGGTCGTTATCTAGATGTTCTGGCCAAGGCGCAATCCGATATGGACGATAATGCGTCTTTGGAGAGTAAATATCTGGCGACGCACACGTTGGAGCTGCCTTCATGGCGTATCGAGCCAGTTTACAATCAGGTGCGAATGTATGACCGTCTGGCGCGTGACTTTGTAGGCATCATCGCGGAGAAATACTACCGCTTGGCTTACACGCGGACGCAAGCGATGGTCAAGGGCGTGGGCCTGATGATCTCACAGGAGGATTTATATGCGAATAATGTGATGACCATCGTGCGGTCTATTTACAAGTATTCCGCAACCAAGGGGACGCTGACCAATTTCATCCTGCAATGGATGCAAGCGAACAACAGCCCGAGATTCGGGCACGAATATGGTCAAGCGTATTCGCTGCCACAAAGCAAGCGTAACGAATTAAGTAAACAAAATTGGGAGACGGGCGCAGGCGCGGTCGTCAACCTTGCGTCCGATCTGGATGACGCGCTGGATGTGTCCGCTGATCTGTACGGCCATTCTACCGAGCAAACAGAGTCAATGCTGGAAGTTGTGTACAAGGCTGCGTCTTACCTACGTGACGACCACGATGTCGTCTTTTACATGCAGGCATCCAGCTATCCGTATCTGGGCGGCAGGTTGACAAGGCCAGACGCCGGCTTTCTTTCCGGCGTCGCGGCGAGTGTCAAGATTTTATGCGCCGGGCAAAGGCATAACACCGACCAACTGAATGTGTGGTAAAAGGAGACTGACACATGGGCTTCAACAGTATCAATCCCAAGTCGGCCATGGGCCGAGGGGATAAATTGGAAGACATTTTTGGGGAGCATTTCTTTTCTTGGAAAACTGCTGTAAAGACTCAGAGCTTGCGGCCTATCGGTCCTGTTCTGGCGTATGAGCACTGGTGGTTTACCATTCAGTCCAAAACGAAAGGCGTAGTTACCGTCCCTCGCTTGTGTCTGGATTTGGACCCTTACACCGATGCTTACACGTCGGACTTGTGCCCGTATCGTAGTAGCGGTCTTGGAAGACAGAATCGCTTTTACGTATTTGAAGCGATATGGAGGAAGAAGCAGGATGAACAGCCGGGAAAATTGAAGCCACGTATGGAGGAAGAAAAGAAATTGGTAAAGTTGTGTAACCCTACGCCGGATTTCCCGGAAGGTTGGAAAGGCTACAAACTGGCGGCTGGATCGACCTCGTGGACGCCGATTGTAGTGGTCTCGATTTCCGCCCACAATGCGGCCAATATCGCTTCGCTTGTCGAAGAAAACATCGTCGAAGGGCGCAGCTATGACGCCGCGCATGAAGACTATGGTTTTGATCTTGACGTGCGTTTTGATCCGAAAGGCACGGGCTCTGGTAAATACAGTATTGTGAAGGGCAAGGAGACCTATCTTGAAGATGATGAAATGGACTACTTGCGTCACAAGTTGGATGTATTGCACCCTGTAAGTCAGAAGGAGGCCGAGGCCGATATTCGAGAGTTGCGTAAAGTCATTGTCGAAGAAGACGACAAGGAAGACAAGTTCAAAGGCAGGTCGGTTTCCAAACTCGACCAGTCAGATGAAGACGACGGCGCGGAAGATCAGGATCAGGATCGTGACCGTCGCACTAGCCGACGCAGCGCGGCGTCGGCTACGCCTGCCAAGCCTTCCAGATTCAGGCGTCGCGGAAGCGCCGCCACTGAGCCTGACGACGAGATTCCTTTCTAGCAAAATGCGGGGCGGCAAATTGCCGCCCCGCATTTACAGAGGCCAAAAATGAAGATGTGGTTTATCTGGACGCTTATCGACGACGCCCGTAAATTCAGGCAACTTGCGCAATTTTGCGCTGATCTGGTTCGTAATAAAGACCTGACGGACAAGGACATTGTAGGACGTATCAAGCACCATCCATATGTCGTTCCGTTCTGGCGTAAGTATTAAATAGGGGCAATAAATGGCGCGCAAACCTGTAAAATCGAAGAAACCTGCAAGCAAGACCTCCAAGGCTTCTCCTGTAAAAGCCAAGCCCGCCGGTAAGAACGCCCGTGAACAATTGCTGGCTGCATATTCCGATACGTCCGAGGCTGTGGAGCACGCCTTGTTCCGAACGCAGGATGCGGAAGATGTGTCCGGGTTCTGGCCAAGTTCATTGGTCTTGGGTATGTGTTATGGTAAAATAAGCTCCGGGCTATACGTGGCGGCAGGCCCGGAACAAGCCAGTAAATCAAGTGCATTGGCGGAAATTCTAGGGCAGTCGCTAAAAGCCAACACCGTGCATATCAAGCATTATGATGTCGAGCGCGCGATGCGCTCCTCCTATATGGGAGGCATCATTAGCTACCATTCCGGCATTCCGTGGGAGTCGCTGCGTGGTGTAAAGACGACAAAGGGCATTGTCGTGCATCCGCGCTACAGGTGGTTGCTTGAAGCTCAATTAGAAAAAGTATTTACGGAGATTCGCAGGTATCTCACCGCGCTGCCCGACAAAATATATGTCACGGAGACAAAGACTTGGCGTCTGGTGTTCGACGTAGGCACAAAAGAGTTCCCTGTTAGTAAACAGCACACGGAGTTGCACGCAAGGGTCGCTGCGTTGTATCCGCTTGACGACAAGATGTCGGACTCCAAGTCGAAATACTACGATGTCGGCGACGATCCGTCATTCCAGGTGTTTTACGCAATCGATTCCGTCAAGGCGCTTACGCTCCGCGCCATTGAAGATGAAAGCAAAGGGTTTCATCAGCCGGGGTTAATGGCCAAGGCATTGTCCGATCATCTGCCTTATGTAAAAGACTTGTTGCGCAGTAAGCACGCTGTCATTTTCGCCATCAATCAGATGTACACAAACCCGATGGCCAAATTCAGTGACCCTGTTTACGAGACTGCCGGGAATGCGCTCAAGCTGCATTCTGACTCTCGTTGCATCATGAAGCCGAAAGCCGTGGAGGATATGTTTGTTCGCTCCAAGGGTAAATCCGGCGTATGCGAAGAACCGTCGGTCATAGGCGCGGGCAAGGATGAGTACACTTTCAAAAGCATAAAGAACATCAAGAACAAGTTCGCGCCACCCTACTTGATCGGTTCATTGCGGGTGTGGTCGTCTGGCCCTAAACGGATTCCGGGTATTGACCCTGTTTACGATACTGTGGCGTTTTTGGAAATGATCGGGCTGGCGAAACTTGGCATGGGTAAACCCGACGGGCTCAAGGCCAGCACGCTATGCGTCAAGATGGCTGACAGCCCGTTGCTGGAAGGCTACAGTAAAGACGTAATCCCGTGGTTGACGTTCAAGGCGGAGATACTTGCGGAGTGCGGCATGGACACGGGTGCTGAGCCTTCTGAACTGCGCGTCATTTGCCGGGATATTCTTGAATCTGGTAAAGCATACGAGTTGGCGGTCTCGAAAGACTCCGCTGGCGTGAATCATCTGGCGGATGACTCAGACGAGGAATAATTGAAGCCTTGGAAATGCCTGATTTTCCAGTGAGTTTCAATTTATGCAGCACTGAAAAAGCCACTCGTTCAGTGTTGTAAATCATATGAGGGCTCTTAAGAGGACTACACTATGGCTAAGGCTGAAAGCATTGTTGACCAGATCATGGATTTGGTGGAAGAAATGATCGAGCGTGACCCTGAGTATGGCGACGCTCTACTCGCTATGCTTCAGGGTGAGGCGACGCAAGAACACCTTTACGTTTTGGTTGGACTGCCGTGCGACAATAGCGACACTTTAGAGCCGGAGCCGGAGCCGGAGCCGGAGCCGGCTCCGGTTCGTCGCGGTCGCGGTCGCCCGCCGGCTGCGGAAGTCGATGACACCCCGGTTCGTCGAGGTCGCGGTCGTCAGGTTGAAGCGGAAGAAGAAGAAGAAGAAGAAGAAACGGAGGTTGCGTCCGCCCCGGCTCGTCGCGGTCGCCCGCCGGCTGCCGCCGCCGCCCCGGTTCGTGGTCGCCGTCGCTGAAAGTTTAC
>APMI01004015.1_pt1 | contig 11815 bp, 10 predicted proteins | sample 667938 | NCBI WGS metagenome assembly APMI01 (sample SAMN01084076, study PRJNA167559) | wastewater metagenome | biome: Wastewater | place: Denmark: Ejby Moelle, Odense | collected 2011-11-28 | reverse complement strand
CCTCGCTGCCTGCGCCGACGAACGGGTCAAGACGACGATGCTGCCGATCGAGCAACTGGCCGACGCAGAGATTTCCTGCACCCGTGTGCTGGCGGATACGGCGAGCGGTCCGGACAGGCAGAAGGCCGCATTTTTCCGTGGGCTCATGCGCTTTCTGCAGGTGATGCAGGCAGGCATGGCGCTTGACGCAAATGCCGACGGTTCGATGCAGGAATACAAGCTGCCGACACAGCAGGACGTGGCCGGCGCCCTGGCCGATGTCCAGTCGGCGATCGACCTGGAAGGCCCCCTGAAGGGAGAGGCCCTCGCCCTGCGCGTCACGATAAACCAGACCATCGGGCAGCCGGATGGTGTCGCCGCCGACATCGAGGCAGCGATGCTTGCAGCGCCAGCGGGTGCGACGCCGTTCGTCCAGAGAGCGTTGGAGGCCGAACGCCGGGGTGATCTGGCTGCCGCTCTCTTGGACCTCGATCAGGCGCTCGAGAACGACGCGCAGTCCGGGCCGGCGCTGATTGCCCGCGGTCTTCTGCTGCGCCGGGTGGGACATCTGGCGAAAGCGCTTGATGATCTAAAGGCAGCGATCGCGCTGGGGCCGCCTTTCCGGCGGCTGGCGCTCATTCATAAATCGGAAATCGAATCCCGCACGGGCGATCTGCGGGCCTCTTTCGACGATATGCTCTCGGCGGCTCGTGAAACCGGCGACATGTCCGCCGAGGACGCCCACGCGATGAACATGGACCTGATGATCCGTGCGGGCGATCTCGCTCTCGACAGCCTGAAGGATCCCGCTGCTGCCGAAAGGCTTTACAACGAAGCGGCAAAGCTTTCGCCCGGCGACTGGCGCTGGCAGCTCGGGCTGGGACGCGCGGCCGAAGCGCGTGGGCAAAAGGAAAAGGCCATCGAGATTTACAGCCGCATCCTCGATGGAACCCGGTCGGTTCCGAACCTGCTGGAGCGCAACGATGCCGCCTGGCGCCTGAAGCGGTTGACGCAGCCGATCCTGCAACGACGCGCCGGAGAATTTGCGCCCGGCTTCGAGTTCGGTATCGTGCCGGAAAATCCGTCGCCCGATGGATTGAAGCGGCTCGCCTTCGTCATCGGCTCCGGAAACTATACCGAGCTGTCCAGCCTGCCCAATGCCCGGCGTGACGCCGCGATCGTTGCAAACCGGCTGGCCGATATGGGATTCGACGCGGTCGAGATCGCGGAGGACATCGATAGCAAGAGCATGACCAATCTCCCCGCCTATATTAGTGAGCGAGCGCGGGATACGGATATCGTGGTCGTGTTCTATGCCGGCCATGGTGTCGAAATCGGTGGCGTCAATTATCTCGTGCCTGTCGATGCTGCCATTGGAAACGAAACGGATCTGCAAACGACGGCGCTGGCGCTGCAGGACCTGACGGCGGCGGCAAGCCAAGCGCGCCAGGGCGCACTCGTCATCATCGATGCCTGCCGCGACGATCCGTTTGTCGAGGCGAAGGCGGTCGCATCATCGCGCGGTCTGGCCCGTGTCTCTGTCGATCCGGTGCCCGAACGCATGCCTATGGGCCTTGCCGTCTCTCCCACGCCGGCGGCCAACAATATGGTTCTCCATTCCACCCAGCCCGGAAAGACGGCCGCCGACGGCAACGGGCTGGACAGCCCGTTCGTGATTGCCCTCCTCCAGACCCTTTCGACGCCGGGCCTGACTATGGACGAGGTGGTACGGGAAACAGCGGCGCGCGTATCGGATCTGACCGATGGCAGGCAGATCCCCACAGCCTATGGTGACGCTTCCGCCGTTCGCATCCTGCCCGGCGGCGAACAGAAATAAGCACACGCCTTGGTCTTGCAGGCCGCGTTCAGATGAAGCGGCCGGCAGTTGGGTATGACCTGTCATCTGTTACTCTTCGCTCGATGTTCGAACCGCCGAAATGGTCGCGTCGAACATCATGGCGGAGCCGACGTGCCATGCGGTGAAGGGAAGACCCATTCTGCCTTGCACCGTCACGTCCTTCCCGATGGCATCGCTCCAGCGCGCGGTTTCGTCATCCTTTGGCGCCAGATGGACATCGCGCAGGACGACATCCGCACGATCACCATCAACGTCCTCTATGGAAACACATGGCCCCTCCTCGACGAAGACGACAAAAGCCCTGATGGGCGTCCCGTCAGGGTGTCTGCTTTCGACAATACGCAACTGCCCTGTAATCGTCGATGGCGGGGCAAGGCATTCATTCGCATAGGCCGGTGCGAAGCCCGCCAGAAGCGCACCACCAAGATATGCCATTCTCATAAGCATCCTGCCTCCCGATGCCACCCCGTCAGAGTACTCGTGCATGACGCTTCTTGCACAAGCGCCCCAGGTTTACCCGGTCTTTCGATACGTGAAGGGCCACACCGGTGCATCGTCCTCCTGCGGCAACTCACCCATCGCCGCGGGATTGCAGGCGCCGATCGCTGTCAACGCACCGTCAACGCTCTTCTGGAACGGATGCACCGTTGCGCCGAGATCTATGCGGTAGAATTCGTTCTGCTCCTTATGATGGGCCAGGAAAACGCTCGCATCGGCCTGCTGCACATCCAGCTTTCCGGTATAGGTAATGAACCCGTCGCCACCTTCCGCATGCTCCTGCAGCTCTCCGGTCTCCGTATCGATCCAGAAAAGAACCGGGTTTCCCAGTTCCTTCTCGGCGGCGGATATCGTCAGGGGTCCGGACGTGCCGACTGATTCTGCGACAGATCCCGGAGCGCAAAGCAATGTTGCCGCATGAGTAGGCAAGGCGGGGAGAAAACCCGCCGCAACGATCAAGCGAAGAACACACGACATTATGGACTCCCACGAGGCACCGCTATCCGCAGTCTACCAGGCGAGACCAAAGCCGCAAAGGTTGCGCGTGTCTGCTTATGCGAAACGACAGTCATCTGTGGATCGTTATAGTCTCAATCGTCTCAGACCGTTAGGGAACGGTAACAGACGATTGAGACAAGCGCATACGCAAAACTCAATGCGCTCGCCAAAACCTACCGCGGGGCATCCAAGAAACTGTAAACGAGGTGACCACAATGGAAACTGTCACGATCGAAAATCGCAGCGATCTGGCACCATGGGCAATCGAGCGGGCAAAAGCGATCGTTGCGGAGGAAGCCGGCAACCTTTGCCTTGTGGCGCGCGACCAAGGTGACGACCAGATCGGCGCCGCAGCCAATGCCCTTGGCCAGGCCATTGTCGACGCCCTGCTGGAGGTTTTCGATCGCCTGACGCAGGAGTAAAGCGGGCCCTAGCGCTCGACGCCATCCCGGTCATTTCCGCGCTAGCGTTCCTGCTCGGCTTGACGGAGGCTCTGCTGGCGCTGTTCGTCCTGTGCATTTTTCGCAACGCCGGCCTGCTCACGCGCAACGCGCGCGGCGCGGCCGGCAGCGATCGCCTGCTGCTGAGCGGCAATGGCAGGATCGACATTTGTGGGCGTCGGACGATCAAGTGTCTGGCTGTTATCTACGCGAGCCGCCGTCGGCGAGCCCCCTCCCCCGCCAGCCTGCATGGTCGACGGCATCTGCTGCATTTGAATGTCACGGTGCTGTTCCTCGAAAAGAGCCGCGATTTCCTTGCGCATTTCCTCGACCGCCTGGCGCTCGGCGCCACTGTCGACCATCCCTTCGAGGCGATCCATCGACTTGTTGGCGCGCGCAACGCGCTCGTCGAACTGTTCGAGCGATAGGGGCATGGCATTTTCCTTTTGCTGTTGAATCGATGCGATCAGGGTTCTGAATTCCGACAGTGGCTCGTCCGGCGGCGCAGCGGACCGCTCGGCAAAGGTATCGAATTTCCGCTGCAGCCAAGGCGACGGCGCACTGTGCTTCACGGAGCCGGCCGCCTCAACGACGACGGCGGCGCGCAATCCATGCGCCAGCAACCGCGTCTGAAAATCTCTGGCAACGGACCGTGTCTCGGAGCCGGGACCAAACTCGTCGTTCTGCTTGGCCAACTCGCGCTCGATCTTGCTGACGCTCGCAGTCGTTGGCGCCAGCACCTGGACGGATTTCCCCGCGATGAAGATCAACTTGGCGTCGACGCCGAAAGCCCCCTCGACAAGAACAGCCACCGTCTCGCGTTGCATGGCCCGTTCGACTTCCAGCCGGAGCAAAACGAAGCCGCTGGCACGCGAAGCAGCTTGCGGTGCATGAGTGGTCGCCGCGGCCGCGAACCTGTCGGCTGCCGCGATGACCGATGGCTTCGCCCCGGCCTGCTTCAGCGCGATGGCCGTCGCCTGCCATTTCGGGGCGAGCGCAAGGTTGCCGTTGGCGAGCGTCGCACGATCGGCAGCGCCTGCCCGCTTGCGCTCGACACGCTGATTGACCGCAGCGGACTTCAGATAACGTGGATCGGCGCGGCCGCGCTCATAGGCACCGGCCTGTGCCTGGCTATAAGGCCGCGTCGCCGCAACATCGGCGCGGCGTGTGGCGACCATGGCGATGCCGTGCTCGCGCGCCTTCGCCGCGAATCGCTCCCGCCATGCGTAGAGCTCCGGCTTGGTGAGCCGCAATGCCTTGCCGACATCGTCTCGCGCCGAGATCATCGTGTGGACATGCACATGCCCGGTATCGGGGTGGTGGGCGGTGATCCAGCGATGGCCTGCAACCTCTTCGCTGAGGAAATCACGAACGGCGCGCTTCATCGCTTCCGCACCCGTGCCGGCTCGGGCGGAGAAGATCACATGGAAGGCGTTGCGCGGTTCGACCGTGCGGATATCGGCCGACCATCCGCGCCAGATCCCATCGGCGACATCCTTTACCGCTGCGCCACGCTTGACGGCCTCGCCGGCGCTGGTGACGACGTACTTCTCAGTTCGGAGAAACTTCTCCAGAAAATACCGGCCCGATTTATCGGAAACCGCGGCGCCGACAATCCGCACCTCGGCCAGGACACCGGCGTCCGACATCCTGCCTGCGATTTCCGCCTCGGCTTTATCGAGCGTGCGCGCCGGCCCTTCATTGTTTTCGCGCGCCCTGAGCGCGCCTGCGATTTTCTTCGCAGGCAAGCTTGTCACGGCATAGACGGAGACCCTTCCGTCCTGATGGCGAGAATAGAGGAAGGGCTTGGCGCCGAAGGCCGCATTCAACGCATCGTGCAGTTCCTCGTCACTGACCGCACCCGCCAATTTGATCGACAGAGTGGCGACGGCGTCCAGGGCATAGGGTTCGCGAAACTCCGATAGCCAGCCCTGAAGGGCTGCGGCTCGTTCCTCGCGGCTGGCAATTACGACTCCGTCCTGGTCGAAGATCGGGATATCCGCCTTGCCCTTCTCACCGTTTTCCTTTTCGATTTCGCGGGTTCCCAGATAGGTCATCAGGCCGGCGGCCGACGCCCTGCTTGATACCGTCGACGTCACCTTGATCACCACGGGCTGCGCGCCGGCTGCGATCGCCGCCCGGCTTGTGCTCTCGGCCGAGGCCAGTTTCGCGGCGGACGGCCGATCAGCATGCGATGGGGTGATACCAGCCCCTTTGGTCGTTCCCCCTCCCCCGCCACCCGACCTTCGGAGCTCGTCATCCATCTCCGGCTTCGCGCCCGCACCAAGCGTCCCGACCAAGGCGATGATTTCGCGCGGCGCGGCCTGCGCCGGCTGCAGGATGGTGTTGATGGTCGTCTCATGGGCGGAGACAGCCGTCATTCGGCTCTTCCTGACGATACCGGAAGGCATGGACCGCTGCTGCGACGGCTCAGCCGCAATGGCAATCCGCATAGCCCCTGCTCGGCGGCGCCGCTCGTCTTCCTCGTCGAGAAGGGATTTTCCCCGCCGCACGGTAAAGCTCTCGATATCCCCGAGCAGGCTGGACCAGTCATAGGCCATGGCTGCCCCTCCTGCGCTCCTGCCGGCTGATCCGCAGCATCAGATCGACGTCCGCCCGCAGCCGGAAGACACCTTCGAGAAGGCGGCGCAGCGCAGCGTCGAGATGCGGTTCGTAGCCGACGCGCCCTTCATTCATGGCGCGGACGGCCTGATTGAGATTGATGCCGATGCGCCGAAGTTCCTCATTGGTGCCGCGCAAGGCCAGAGCTTCGGCCGGCCCGACCGGGAGCGGCAGACCGGCCTGGTCGCGAAACAGCAGCCGGATCACGTCGCTGGCGGTGCGATCGTCGCCGCAAAGATCCGCCAGAGCTTGCCGCTCCTCCGGCCTTAGACGGACCCTGACCACTTCACTGCGCATCGCTTTCCTTCCGCTTGCCGGGTTGCCGGAGGCGACCCCAGAGCGCCACCGGCGCGAACCTGAGCCCTGCTAGGGGGCGGGGCGACGTCGAGTTTGTACCACAAACTTGCCTATCCTGCCACCTAAAACTAAACTATATTTTATCCAAAACTCATCATTGCAAAACAGGTACCCTCGCCCAAGCTCCCACAGCAATAACTCATCTCCAGCGCCACTCGGTCCCGTTAACAATTGCCCATTGTTCGCGCGATCATTGCCAGCGATATCACTGGCAATTGCCAATTACCCATTAACCACTGACAGTTAACCCCGCTGCGGTTGCTCATTGTCAACGGGCAACTGGCAATTGCCCGTTGGTCATTACCTGTTGTCGGCGGTCAATCGTCAATCATCAACGGTGAACGAACAATGGGCAACGAACGCATTGCGGAAAGAGAGATGAGGAAATAACTATAGTTTATTCGCAGAATGAAGGAGCCATCATGATCGTCACCATCGCCAACCCGAAGGGCGGAACCGGCAAGACCACCCTCGTCCGCGCGCTCTCCGGCACGGCCGCCCATGCCGGTAACGACGTCTTCCTGATCGATGCCGACAGCCGCGCCAACACGATGCGCTGGGTCACGATGTCGAAACAGATGGACGTCTGGCCCGACCGGCTGGAGGCCGAAAGCTGCCTCGACCCCAACCAGATCTACAAGCTCGCTCTCCGACATCAGCAGGAGGGCAAAATTGTCTTCGTCGATGTCGAGGGCACGACCAACGAAAACCTGTTCGCCGGCCTCTATTGTGCCGACATCGTCCTGATCCCGCTGCAGACGACCCAGGACGACGTCGTTGCCGGCATGCAGCTCGCGCTCAACCATATCCCCGTGGTCGAAGAGGATCAGAAGCGCAAGCTGCCGACGATGATCGTCATCAACCAGCATGATCTGGTGACCGGCCGCGCCAAGGCGCATGAGCCGCTCCGAGAAATTTTGCGCGAGAGCGGTGTCGCGCTCGCCTCCCAGCCGATTGCCCGCCGCGCGTCCTATCAATCGATTGGCGCCGCCGGCACGCTCCAGACATCAGCGAAGCCTGATCCGAAGGCGATCGCGGAAATGGAAACGCTGCTTGGCGAGCTGCTTGCCCTCTACCGGTCGAAGGCCAGCGAGGCGAAGCAATGAGCGACGGCGCAGACAGCAAGAACCTCGTCCTCGGATTGATCTCGACAGGCCGCGACCGCCCCGCGGTTCGCGAGAAGGCAGGGCCTGCTTCAAAACCCGCTGACGAAGACCAGGCGCCGGCACCATCAGCGAAGCCGCCGTTGGCGCGCGGTCAGCTCCGCGAGATGATGGCCAAGGGCGAAAGCCTCGACCCCGTCGCCGGCAAACGCTTCCGCGACACCGAAAAAGTCACGACCGGCATCCACATCCGCGCCGAGGTCCACAAGAAGCTGAAGATCCTTGCCGCGATCGAGCGGCGGAAGTTCAACTCCTACATCGAGGAGGCGATCGACGACTATCTCGAAAAGATCGCCGAGCGGATTCCTGATATTTCCTGAGCGGCAAAAGGGAGAGGTCATCACGCACTTCGCTTCGCGGCCTCCCCGTTCGCCCTGAGCGCCGCCATCAGCATCGGCCCGAGGCCGAACTCTCCGCGCGCCGCTTTGCGCGTCAGGTCGCGCAGATAGCCGCCGGGCGAGGTGATGTGCTCGGCCCGCTCCAGGATGCAGGCGACCGCAATCGCGGCATGTTCCGGCCCCATCACCTCGCAAGCCTCCTGATAGGCCGAGGGGCTGACCCCGAGCGCCGATCGGACGGTTACGGCGGCCGTCATCAGCTCGCGCCAACTCTCGATCCGGCCGCCGGCCGCGTAATCGACAATCTGCGGGCAGGCTCTCAGCACCAGTGGTAACGGGTAAGCCTTCAGCGGCTCGGCAATCCGGTTCGGTTTCTGGCTCGGCTTCTCGCCCTGCTCTTTTTCGGAGCGAGGTTCAAGTTCATGGAAGGATTCGGGTTTTGAATTCTGTATGTGACGACCGTCATGGCTGTCATTGACGTCCGTTTTTTCTGCTTTTACCTGAATTTCCAGACGGTTGATGATTTCCTCGCGCAAAAGCTCCATTTCTTCAAGCACCGCGTCGACATCTTCGCGGCGGGGAGAGCGCGGCAAACGGGCCAGGAGCGCGATGTACATCGCCTCGATTGCCTCCCAATCGCCATCCGCGCCCTCCTCCATGGCGGCCGAGATCAGCTTGCGAACGTCGCGACGGCAGAGCGACAACGCCTCTTTCGCGCGCTTGAACTGGAGACGCTCGGCAGCGACCTGCTGCGCCAGACTGGCCATCTCGCTCGCACGGGCGAGCAGAGGCGCGAGGCTGAAGCCGAAAGCGGCCTCAATGTCCCCTCCCCTGCCCCGATGCGCATAGCGCTTTCCGTTCGGGCTATCGCGGCGCTCGATCAGACCGGCGTCGACCAGCGCGGAAAGATGCCGGCGCAAGGTCGTGCCGGCGATGCCGTGCGCGCGCAGCGACAGCTGATTGTTCGACGGGAAAACGACCAAGCCACCGCTCTCATCCGAGAGTTCATCGTTCGGATAGAAGCTCAGCAGCGCCTGCAGCACCGTTATCGAACGATCCTGGAGGCCGAACAGGTCTTTCGCCTCGCCGACGTCGTTGAAGACTTTCCATTTGTTGACCGCCTTGCCCGCGTCGCGGTCGGCGGTCTCGAGCTGACCTCTCACCAAGGCAAGCGTCATCGGTCGCCCATGGGGCGTTGTCACACGTCCAATCTGCATTTTCCTTCACCTCTCGAAAGGCAAAAGAAATCCACTCACCAAAACGGTGCCAAAGACTCTTGACTGTGATTCGTGGAAATGCGATTCTCGACCTTGTCACAGAATACGAGAGAGGCTTCCACGGTTTACCGATTGGGGGCCTTTTTCTTTTGCGATATGCTCCTACTTGTTCTCACTCGTTGCATTTGCCTCGGACGCGGCAAATTCTTCGTAGATATCCGGCAATTTCCGCAGCAGGAATTGCGCGAAATCCCCAGTATGCTTCGTCGGGATCGTCAGCTTCACGGCACGTTTGCTGCTTTGCGCGGTCGCAATTTTGCGCCCCTCACCCGTCTTGATAATCTGTTCTTCGGACGCCTTCTCTTTGCGCACGGCAACGGTCTTCAGCGCGCTTTCGAAGCGAGCATCGCTGGAAAGAGCGTGGAAGTGTTCCTTGCTGATAAGCTCGCGCCAATTCGCCTCGTGACCAGGATCGGCAAGCAGCTGCGCCAACGTCTCCCAGCGCGGTCGGCCGATCGACGGTGCAGAACCAATCGCTTCGATCAATTCCGTCGATAGGGAGCTGGCAAGTGAGATCATGCCGGACAGAACCCCTTTGGACGTAATGGTCAGAGCGTCCATTATGACTTGCCGACGTACCCCTTGCTGATCGAGGCGCAATGCGAACAATGCCTTTTCGATGAAGGAAAGATCCGCTCTGTCGGTGTTCTCCTTACCCTGTGCGCGGATCAGGTCTTCGTCGGAAAGATTTCGTACGATAGCCTTGACCCGACGGCCGAGCTGCCGAAGCGCTTCAACGCGCCGATGCCCAAAGGCGAGCTGGTACTCCCCCTTCATTTCGGGATGGGGGCGCACCAGGACCGGGATGATCTGTTCGGAGGTCTTAAGCCCTTCGCGCAGTTCGATGAACTTCGGATCGGTAAAGGCATCAAGTCGATCTTTCACGAACGATCCATGAATAATCTTCGGTTCAAGCTCAACAATCGTCTCGCCGGCTTCAAGCTGCAATCGCAGAGACTCCGCCTGGTCCGCTTCGGTCGCAAGATTGGCGATAGCCTGATTCATTGAGTTGAGGGCGCCAGACTGGACAGCCGGCTTTACGCGCGGGGACGGTTCCGCTGAAGGCTGAATCGGAGAGAGAAAGTCTTTGAGAGCGTCGCGCCTCTTGCTCATACCGTGCGTCCCCACGCCTGCTTCACCAGCTTCTCAATTTCGCCATTGACGCTGTCGAGCGATTCCATGGCGCGATCGTAGGTTACGCGGTGGAAGTTTTCGCGCCCGACTTCGTAAAGCGTTTGCTTGGTGATCCCGGCATCTGAGATCGCGGCAGACTTCAGCACGGCATTCGTCAGCACGCGGTCGCCGAAGAGGCTCTTGAGTAACCCGACAATCTGTCCCTGTGGGCCATCGGCCGGCTCGTAGCGTGTTACGACATAGCGAAAGAAGTCATACTCGGCATTGCCGCCTGCCTTCTCGACGACACCGAAGAGGCCGGCGGTCATATGGAGAAACTGCGACATCGAGGCAACATCAAGCATCTGCGGATGGATGGTGACGACGACACTTCGCGCAGCGCATAGAGCCGAGAGCGTCAGATATCCGAGCGACGGTGGGCAATCGAGGATAACGACATCATAATTTTGCTCTACGGATGCCAGCGCTGTCGCGATCCTGGTAAAGAACATCTGCTCGCGATTCCGGCTACGCTCACTCAGGACGCGGGGGGTATCGTGTTCGAATTCTTGAAGTTCGAGGTTCCCAGGAACGATGTCGAGCCCGGAAAAATAGGTTTTCTGAATGATGTCGCTGAGTGGGCGCTGCTGCGCATCGTAGCGGATCGCCCCGTAAATCGTTTCGTTCGGGCCGAGGTCGAATTCGGGTTGAATGCCGAAGAGCGCCGACAATGAGGCTTGTGGGTCGAGATCGACAGCGAGCGTCCGGTATCCTCGCAGCGCGAAATACTGCGCAAGATGGGCGGCGGTCGTCGTCTTTCCTGAGCCGCCCTTGAAGTTCGTGACGGCGATAACCTGAAGAGCTTCGTTCGCGGCTCGGTTTGGTGAGTAGCCTTTCTTGTTCGAACTAAGATAGCGACGGATATCGTGGATCTGTTCAAGCGAATAGAGACGGCGCCCTGCCCCGTTCTTCTCTGCTTCCGGGATGTTGCCCTCGGAATTCAGATGGCGAAGATAGGCATCGCTGATTCCGATCAGCTTCGCGGCCTCGCCGGCCATGAATTTGCGAAGCTCCTTTTGCGCCGTAGGAGGGAATGCGCGCGCACGCAACTGCTGAAGTTGCGCGCTGAGCAGGTCGGCGTCAGCCTCGATAAGGCTCGTTAGCGATGGGATCGCAGATGCGCGCGCCTGAAGTTGAGTAGCGACTGAATTCATTATAAACGCTCAATCCGGTGAAATCGACAATTGAGCGTAAAAATGATCCGAGTCGGTGACTCGGTCAAGGAAAATTGAGTTAACAAAAGGTTAACAGGTTTTCGGCCAAGAAAAGTTCTCAGCTGAGAACTTTCATCAAATTTCCGGAGGGCTTTAGATAAGCCGCTGCGCTTCAAGGGCTCCGCTCCTTACCACCGCTGCCACTCTATCGAAAGTTCTCAGCTGAGAACTTTTTTGAATCTTGGCGCTTGGAGTGCCGGAGGCTCGGCGCGCATTTCCCGGTTGCATCACTCCCTAAGCGGCGGCGCAGCCGCGCTCCGGGGAGAGGAGGATGGGGGCATCGGGGGAAGGAGGAGGAGGGACACCGTCCCTCCTTCCCCCAAGGGAGGGTTCAAGGGAGGGGCTTGCCCTTCCCTTGGGTGGGGGAGTTTGGGGGGGCGGGGCTCTGCCCTGCCCCT
>APMI01022720.1_pt1 | contig 11820 bp, 7 predicted proteins | sample 667938 | NCBI WGS metagenome assembly APMI01 (sample SAMN01084076, study PRJNA167559) | wastewater metagenome | biome: Wastewater | place: Denmark: Ejby Moelle, Odense | collected 2011-11-28 | reverse complement strand
TCAGATGATGTTTTATTTTTTACTAGCTTATATAAAAAATATTACCTAAATTTTATTTAGCCGCTTACTTAATTTCAACTGATAATTACGAATTTTTTTCGCATTTTTTTTATCGTGTTGGAAATTGAGAATAGATTGTAACAAAATTATAGTATCAGTAATTGATTAAAAAACAAAGATATCATTAAGTTATCACAAAACGATACTCCCGATAATGCATAGTTTATTTATATAATATTATAAATTTCTCATGATGGAAGCAACTTATATCCTCGGTGAGAGCACAACCGCAAACATCGACGAATCCAAACCGAAATAAATAAAACTAGATAATTATACAGTATGCCCTGATATGCTTTTAGGCAAGGGATCATTCTCATCAGTATATTTATGTTTCGGTGATGATGGCAAGAAGGCAGCTGTGAAAATACTAAGCAAGCAGAATAAAAAATAATAACAGATTATTAAAGTGGCCAAGGCAGAGGTTCGTATTCTTCGGAAACTCAAGCATCCTAATATCATGGGCTTGATCAACAGTTACTAGTCTTTGCATAATTACTACATTTTATTCGACTATTGTGAAGGTAAGACTCTAGGTGAACTGATACGCTAATTCAAAAGTTTAGATTTAAGCAGTGTGATCAACGTAACAATAGGACTCATTGACGCTATTTGTTACTTGCAAAGCAAGAAAATTATGCATCGAGATATAAAACCATAAAATGTTAAATATTTTAAAGGTAAACCAACACTTATTGATTTTGGGTTCGCTTGCTAACTACCTCAAGGTGACAAATCAACAATTAAGGAATCAGTAGGAACTCCTTCATATATGAGTCCAGAAATGCTGCAACGCAAAAATTATAGTTTTAAATCGGATATTTGGTCATTTGGAGTGCTAATTTATTAGATTACATATGGGAAATTACCATGGAATGGTCGATCATAATCTTAGTTAAACAAAATAATTACGAGTAATCCATTGCATTTTCCAGCCACCCCGAAAATACCATTACAGTTAAAATATATAATAGAATCATGTTTGCAAATAAAGACAAATGAAAGAGCATCTGCAAAAATGTTAGAGTAGTTCAAGCTCGCTTTAGAAAACGCTCAAAAATAAGGCAAACATTAGAAAAAGGATGACAATAATTGCAGTTTATTTTGTTGGTTTGATTGACTTATTCTAACTATCACTTACGATAATATTTTGGATAATCTTTATTTTAGTTTTCTTGTATTCTATAATATCAGTATTCCACTCCTAAAATCAATGCTATCGAAAGAGATCGGTACTTTGCAAGACGTCATATAATATTTCAATACGCATTCTAGTCTGTTCGAGCGCTAAGATCATGATAAAGGGCACATGGAGCGGGTCATGGCTGTTCTTACGCAATAAAATATGGAGCATCTAGAAAAATAGTTTCAGCTCTATGCGCAAGGACTGTAGCTTCCAACTTTCATATACTTAATAAAGAAGCTGTACATTCCCGATCATTAAATGTCAAAATATTTCTTCGTATCTGATTTAATTAAATTTTTCCAAGCAATCGACATAAACGGAGACGGTCACTTATAATGGTCATAATTCACAGAGTACATAATCTAGAATATCCGTGTGATATAGAAACCGCGATACAAGAACAAAGCCTTCTAGTAAAACTAAATAATTTCATCAGCGTACTCTAAAATATCGAATGAGTACAAATTAACAAAAATTCATGATCTAGGCTGTCAGTCAACAATCCGTAAAATTATTTACATGGAATAAATACAACAATATTATTTGATCTAATCACAAACGCATAGTATTAGGGTTTTTGATAGTGGGTTCAAAGAAGTTGATGTCGTGCATTTCTAGGTAGGGAATTATAAGAATACTATTGTAGATTTTAGTGTCGATAAGGAAAATCGGATTATCGGATGCATATTCTAGGATTATCTGTATTTTTGCAATATGAAACTAAGGAATGCGGGTAGTGCAGTAAACAAATAGAGTTCAATAAGTTACAAAAAATACACAAAAATATAATACTTACCACACCACAAACTATGGTCAATATCATCAACCCTAGGCTAACTAAAACTATTCACAATAACATACCCAAACCGTACATTAATGACCTTAAAATAACACAATCACTTACATTGCCACTAATCATCAATAACATCAATAATATAGATAGACTAACCAAAATGCCTAGCCACCTGCTCGATGGATGGTAATATAAAACTGTATTCGAAATATTTGGATAAATATTATACTTTTTAACATATTGGCTAGCAAACTAATTCTGTTGTTAACTAAGGCAGGAAGAAAGGTATACTTAGTATTTGTTATAGTGGGGAATTTGGTAATTATGTGCTAGCCTATGGGTTCAGTAATGCGATCTTTATATATTCATTAGATATATCGCTCACCAAGGGGTATACTGGCAAATATACGTAGCATACTGGAGCTATCATGTGGGCCAAATTTATCAAATCGTATCCCTATGTGCTATCATTTGATGATAAGATGAATATGAGAATTTGGGATTTCAGAAAATATCAGACTATTCAGTTCATTAACTGTGAGAAAATATTCATAAATCCTAGTCGTCTTGAAATTTTCCCATAACTATTCTAAGTGTTGATATGTTAGAAGAAAATAACCCAATTCCGTGCACCAGCATTATAAAAGAAATCAAAATAAATAAACGAGTTCCATAATATTTTTGATTTCAAATTCTGCTCGATGACTAACCAAATATTTGTGTTCACTTCAAATGATGTGCGAGTGTATAACTTTTTCACAGGTTCATTGAAGAAATTGTTCACAAAATTATACTAATCTAATTGTTAGACTAATATTACGGCGTGTTAGTTTGGGTTTAAGTGTAGGAGATTTTTTGTGGGTGATGCCGGTGGCTTTGTGAGATAGTTTTGTAGTTAGACTGGCTAGTAATTGCAAAATATTGATCCTGGAGATGAGATCAATTATTAAAGTAAACAAATATCTAAAATACTCTTCATGAAATAGCACTCATTACTAATCTGCTGCTCAATAGATGGCCGAATCATGATATACTAAAGAAATTAATAAGGTGAATTCATAATAATCAGAGACATCAGATAATGCCACTAATAGTTTCTATGCGCTGCAGCATCTGATCGATATTGCTTACTGGCAACTGCAGGTGACACAGGGGATATTGTTTTGTGGAATTTGTAAAAATACGTTATGGAAGGTCTATGTGTCGTGAACTCTAAGCCTATTGGAGTTGCGTTTTGTTCTATTCATCCTGTTATGGTTGTGGCCACGCAAGATGGGCATTTGAACTTTTTCTATGTCAAGCCGTACTAAGGGAAAGAAAAATATAAATGCTTTGCGAAAATATCAATTAATAGTTAGTCTGTGTTAAAATAGCCATCAACTTTAATGAGTATAACATCTTTTAGCTGTTAATTAATAGTAAACGCATATTTTCCAAAATAGTGTACATTGAACACTCAATAGAACGGAAACCATCATTTCATTGCTGCAGTAGGAACAAACACAGGTCAAGTCTTACTAATAAACTTGAATAAAATTTTTAAACTCTACAAAGTTGAATAAAACCATCAAATTTATGTGATTAAAAATTGTCATCGATGCTAGGTTCAAGTTATGAAAAGTATCATCGTCAATGAAAGAAATCGAGTTCTTCTCAATGGTTATACAAATAATATCGATAATATCAACTATATTGATTAGTTTGTGCATTCGAATATCAATGTCGCTGAAGAGCCCATTGAAAATTTATTGATTTCTAAAGAATGCTCGGCTATTTTTTGTAAATCTGTTGACAAGAAATTGAAAGTATACAGCTTCAAAAGTTAATATAATGGAGCAATCAATTTTGCAACTTTTAAGAAAATATTTTGGAAGATACCTGAAGTTAATTTTTTCAAAAAATTACAAGCTATCGATACAACTATATATTCAATAAAGCTGATCGAAAATAAGAAATTTAAACCATAATAATAGAGTCGATTAAAAGTGCATCTTTTACTTAATTAATATTTAAGTAACAAATAAAAATAACAGTATTGTCAATGGCTTCAACTCAAAAACAACAAAAATGATCATAATAAAATAATTAGGCAAAAAGTTAAAAAAGTTGATACCTAGAATATCGTATCAGAGCTGTAGTTTAATCAAATTTACAATAAACTCAAGAATTCAATTGAGAAATCTTTGTAGGACTTTAACAATACGGAGAAAATATTTTGGGCGAAAGGCAAAACGAAAATCAAACTAGGCAAACCAAGCTAGCTTACATAAACATAATAAATTAATGAAGATAAACTAGAATAAAGTCATTTCAGAGTTAGAACAAAGTAGCGAAAAAATACAAAAAGATAATAACAGAGCACAGGCAAAATAAAAACTAGGACGACTATTAAATTTGATCCATGTTTCTAGCTTTTCGGTCGTAAGGCAGAGTAGCCCGTAAAAGAAGTATAAAAAAAGAAGAAAAGCATGCTTTTTACATCTCTAAGTACAGCTAAGAAGATCATAAAGTCAAATTTTAGTGCCACTGGCTTCAGATGAATAGAAGTTGATGGTTATGTGTTTTTAAAGTTTTAAAATACTAAATAGGTTTAATTACAAATCAAATATCGCCTGAGATCATCTTACTTGGGCGATTTGACGTTCGGTTCGTATTGATGTGTAGACTACTTATAAAATGGAAATCTTCTTTTCTGTTGTTACCGTCGGGAGCCCACGTGTATCTACCTTTCTAGATAACTTCAGATTCTGTTCCTGATATATTTTCTTAATCGAAAGATTCGATTTCCTTTGGATAAATATTTTGGAGTTGTCGAATAAAGTTTATATTGTTTTCACCTCGAATTGATCCGCGTTTCATATTTTGAGTTGAATCAAGCTGTAAAATCTTAGCGCTTTATAAGTTGTGTTTAGTATAAATCTATCGAATGTTGTAAAACGATGTCAGTACTGAATGTCTTTTCTTTATCGTTTTTTCCTGTGAGTCAATTTCACTAGGATCGATGTATTTGTGAGATATTTTGTCTTATACATATGCCATATTATTAGTGAATGAAGGCCTTAAATTTTACTTTAACATTATTATTCTGTTCTTTTGTGGTTTTTACTGTTTGACAGTTGCATTACAGCTAAAGTTTAAATTATCATCCATATTCATTTTTAAAGTTGGTACTGAAATTTAATTTAATTTCTTTAGTTTCTCTTCTCTATTCTATTTACCCCAAATTGATTCTATTTGTGTTTTCGAATGTTTACTTTCCCTAATGTTTCTAATTTATGTTTCTTAAGATTTTTTCTCCTTTTTATATGAATTCTTTTCGAATTTTTATACACATCGATTATATTCTTTAAGTTCACCTGTCCAGTCTGTGTTAGTTGACTCATGTCGCATTAATTTTTGTCCCGTATCGAACCCATTGGAATAAGTTTGCTTAGCACTTTCATTTAGTCGTTTCTTAGTAAATGATTTTTTGAAATTTGTGTGCTACTTTAATGATATTTTTGGATGTGCATGGGTCGAAATATTTGGTGAACGGAGAGCAGTCAATGGTTTCAATATATTGGACTGATTGCGAGTAAATGTTTGCTAACGACCCCGGAAATCGAAACACGTGCAATCTATTTATTAGGCTTGAGTGAAACTTCCATTCATGATTTATAATCGATCTTAATTCTTTATTCTGCAACAAATAAATAATCTATACAGCACATTCAACAATCACACATTTTATAAGGATAAACCTTCAAAAGTGATGGCGTCTAAAAATATGATATTTTTATTAATAGTTCAATAAAATAAAATTACTAGTGGTTTTTACTTGGCATAATTAAAAGAATTGATTACATCAGAAATCATTAATATAGATTAACCAGTTCGTTATTGAATATCTCCTTCGCGATGTGCCGCTGCAGCTTCATCGAACTTGTCAGAATGCCCACCTTCTGGAACGGCGCCGGCCACAGCCTGATGCGCTTGGCCTGCTCGAAGCTCATCAGCCCGTCGTTCTGACCCTGCTTCTGCATCTCGCCTAGGATGAACGCGCTGACCTCCGGATTGGCGCACAAGGCCTCCACACTCTGCTCCTGGATTCCCAGACTCTGCGCGACGGAGGGCAGGGCTTCCAGGTTCGGGTGCACGATGGCCACGCTGAAGTCGCGCAGCGAGTCGCCGTACACGAAGGTCTCGGCCACGAACTTGCACCGCGCGTACACGTTCTCGACTTTCTCCGGCGCGACGTACTCTCCCTGCTGCAGTTTGTAGATGTTCTTCTTCCTATCGATGAGTTTTAAAGATCCGTTTGGTAGGACGATTCCGATGTCACCTGTGTGATTCCATCCATCCTTATCTATTGTCTAATTAGTATTTTTTTAGTCTTTGAAGTAGCACGTAAACATTGTGGGCCCTCTCAAGCATACCTCTCCTTTTGGTTCGTTTCCATTCGTGAAATAATTCATTTATGGAACGTCTACAAGTTTGAATTCAGTGACGCTGTTTGGTCCCCCAACGTGACCGTAATCGGTATCTCCCTTAGTTGTAATAAATGAAACTCCAGATGTCTAAGTTTGTCCATAAGCTTCTCGTATGTCAGCACCTAGGGCCAAACTGAAAAACTTTAGAATGACAGGTGATACTGGTGCAGATCCCGTGACCATAATTCGAACTCTTCCTCCGAACATATTTTTCGCCCTTTCGTAGTTGCCGTCCTTCTCGTACATCTCCTTCATCACCGGGTAGAACTTGTTCAGCAGCCGCGGCACCATCGGCAGAGTGGTCGGCCGGCAGATGGCGAGTTCTTTGAGCAGCTACGAGATGGGGTGGCGGGAGTAGCGCACGTTGGCGCCGAAAAATATACAGCTCCAGATATTGTACCTTTCGAAAGCATGCGCAATGGGTAAAAAGCTTAGATGAACATCAGTCGAAGTGAGCTAGTAGTGTCCGATCATGGCAAAGCATATTGTTGCGACCATGCGGTGTGTGTATGTGACGCCCTTCGGAATGCCGGTCGTCCCGCTCGTGAACATGTACGTGACCACCGAGTCCAGATTCGTCGGCGGCCTCTCTCTGACCTGCTTGTAGTCCAGCAGCTCCGAAAACAGCGTCACTTTCAGCCCCAACGAGGACAGTTTCTTCTTCGTCTCCACGTCCACGCCGTCGAAGAAGCAGACCTCTCTGATGCAGAACTTGTTCTGGGTGAGGAAGTTCAGGAGGTTCTCGCTCATGTTTTTTGTCGTGAAGATAAGAGTTCCTTATGTAATTTTGAGAATATGACTAAAAGCTTCAGCTCCTAATGTATCATAGAGGGCAACATTTATCAAACCATAGTTCATTGTTGCTACATCTGTAATTGTCCACTCTGGTGAACTGAGACAGTACATGAAAAAGAGTTTATGGCCTCTATCGAGAATCCAAGACCCTACTCTTTTTGCTATTTCGTCTACTTCTCTGTACGTAAAATCTTAGATAAATTTATTGTTTGGATAAAGTCTTACGCTTCTATCCCAAAAGTTGGCCAGTGATGTTATGTCTGTCGGAAGGCTCTTGAACCCATTAACTTGGTCTGGTCTTCGATAAGCTTGAGTCTCACCTTTTACCTTGGGACCAATGGGGACAGCGTAAATGTGCTTATGTTGATTTTGTTGGACAACAATCTTTTCACTAATGCTCTCTAATCTATTCATAAGAGTCTATTATTAGAATATCTTTAGAAATAAAATGAACATATAATAGCAAAATTATTGTGTATGTTTGAAGCAAAATAATCAATATTGATGATGTATTTGTTTTGTATGAACTCAGAATTAAAAATAATTTAATATAATCAGCAGAGTTTATAACATGTTAATTTATTATCGGCAATGAAATTACTTTAATTGTAAGCTAAATAAATAAGATATTTATCATTTATAAAGTTACTCGATTTATTTCTTAAATTTGTCTTTAGCTATGTATCTCTGCAGTTTCATTGAGCTTGTTAAGATACCCATCATTTGGAATGGAATCGGCCATAATTTTATCTTTTTCGCTTGCTCAAAACTCATCAATCCATCATTCTTGGCTTGTTTTGTTATTTCATCGAGAATAAATTTGTTAATTTTTGGATTTTAGCACAACTTACTCACATCTTTTTCTTGGATGCCAAGATTTTGAGCTAAAATAGGTAGAGCGTCAAGGTTAAGGTGAACAATTGCTACATTACAATTCTTCAATGAATCACCGTAAACAAATGATTATGCTACAAATTTGCATCTTGCATACACATTTTATACCTTTTAAGGGGCAATGTACTACCCTTGCTGTAACTTATAAATATTCTTCTTTCGATCAATTATTTTTACAGCTCCATTAGGCAATATAATTCCAATGTCTCCTGAATGATTCCAGCCGTCTTTATCAACAGTATCTGCAGTATTTCTTGGGTCCTTAAAATATGTTGAGAAGACTGAAATTCCTCTGAAACAAATTTATCCCTTAGGTTCGAGTCCATCTGTGAAATAGTTCATTTCAGGGACATCAACTAACTTGAATTATACAGCATTGTTCGGCCCACCTACGTGACCAAAATTAGTGTCACCTTTGCCGGTTACAAATGTTGCAACACTTTCTGTCTGCCCATATCCTTATCTTGCATCAATTCCAAGAGCATGTTGGTAAAAAGTTAGAATAGCTGGAGCAACAGGAGCTGAGCCAGTCACCATCATTCTAACTCTACCTCCAAAAATTGCTTTTGCTTTGTTAAAATTTCCTTATTTTTCAGAAATTCCTTTTAAAAGAGGATAGAATTTATTTAACAATCTTGGTACAATTGCTAGAACTGTAGGTTTACTAATCGCAAAATCTTTAACAATCTCAGTGATCGGATGCTTAGCATATCGAATATTGGCTCCATACATGATACAAATCCAATTGACTAATCTTTCAAAAGAGTGAGCAATTGGCAAATAACTCAAATGCACATCCTATGTAGTATATTAATAAATTTCTTTTAAAGCAAGACATTGAGCGATTACCATCCGATGTGAATATATTACTCCTTTTGGAATCCCTGTTGTACCACTAGTAAATCCAAGTGTTAAGACTGTATCTAAATTTAGTTTTGGTCTTTTTGTAACTCTGTTGTAATTCAAAGCTTCAGAAAAATTACTGACTTTTAATCCTAGCTTTTATAGTTTTTACTTATGCTCAACATCAACTTCATCGAAAAAGCAAACTTCATTAAGATTGTACTTAGATTTGCTTAAGTAATTGTATAAATTTCTCGCAAGATTTTTGGTTGTAAAAATTAATGTCCCTTCAGTAATTTCTAAAATATGGTGAAAAGCTTAAGATCCGAGAGTATCATATAAAGGCACATTGACCAACCCGTAGTTCATTGAGGCAACATCACTGATAGTCCAATTTGGTGAATTGACACAGTACAAGAAAAATAATTTATGCCCATGATCAATAATCCATGATCCAACATTGCGAGCCATACCGTCTACTTGTGTGAACGTAAACCCTTAGACTAGCTTATTGTTGGGGTAGAGTTTCACACTGCGGTCCCAGAAGTCTGCCAACGATCTCATGTCTTAAGGAATCTCCATTAACTTGTCTTTGTAAGTTGGGTTTCTATGGATGCAGGTTTAGCCCTTAACCTTCGGACCGACTGGAACGGAATAGACAAATTTACTATTTTGAGATGTATTCACTTGTTAGCTGATATCTTCGAGCCTTTTCATATCAATATTACTTTTTAATATCTAGAACGAAGTATATAATATCAATAGTATTAACAATATTCTATCAAGTTATCGAAAATCTAAATTATAATTGTTGAAAAAATATTTAACAAATAAATCTACATTACTATGTGTTTCAAAATTATTGTATACTACATTAAGATAAATATGGGTTATAAAGATTAATCAAGTGTAAAGCTCTTCAATTTATTTCTTGAATTTATCTTTAGCAATATGTCTTTGTAATTTCATAGTACTTGTCACAATTCCAACAACTTGGAAAGGTTCATGCCATAGTTTTATCTTTTTGGCTAATTCAAAGCCTAATAATCCATCACCTTTACCTTGTTTAGTAACTTCATCCAAAATGAACTTAGTAATCTTTGGATTCTCGCAAAGCTTTTTAACATCTTTCTCTTGAATGCCAAGATTTTGAGCTAAAATTGGAAGAGCGTCCAAATTAGGATGAATAATAGCAACATTATAATCTCTCAAAGAGTCACCGTATACAAAAGACTCAGCCACAAACTTGCATCTTGCATAAACGTTCTCGACTTTCTCTGGAGCAACGTACTCTCCTTGTTGAAGTTTGTAAATATTCTTCTTTCTGTCGATAATTTTAAGTGCACCGTTTGGTAGAATGATTCCGATGTCGCCAGTGTGATTCCAACCATCTTTATCAACAGTTTCAGATGTGTTTTTAGGATCTTTGAAATATTTTGAGAAAATAGAAGATCCTCGTACACAAATTTAACCTTTAGGTTGCTCTCCATCACTAAAATAATTCATTTAAGGCACATCGACAAGCTTGAACTAAGTAACACTATTAGGTCCTCCAACATGACCATAATTTGTATCGCCTGAATATGTGACGAAAGTTGCTGCAGTAGTTTAAGTCTGACCATAACCTTCTCTAACATCAGCTCCGAGTGCTTAATGATAGAATGATAAGATTGTAGGAGCGACTGGAGCTGAACCAGTTACCATAATTCTGAGTCTTCCTCCAAAAACAGCTTTCACTTTGTCATAGTTTCCTTACTTCTCATACAATCCTTTGAGAAGAGGGTAGAACTTGTTGAGCAGTCGAGGTACGATTGGAATAGTTGTGGGTTTACAAATAGCAAAATCTTTCATAATTTCAAGAATGGAATGTTTAGCATAGCGAATATTTGCTCCAAAGAAAATACATGTCCAAGTAACAAATCTCTCGAATGTATGAGCGATAGGTAAGAAACTCATATGAACGTCTGTTGAGTTAATCTAATAATGTCCAATCATTGCATAGCATTGACTTATTGCCATTCTATGAGTGTATACAACTCCTTTTGGTACTCCTGTAGTACCGCTTGTGAATCCAAAAGTCAATAAAGTGTCCAAGTTCATTTTTGGTCTTTATTTTACATCTTTAAAATTAAGAGCCTCTGAAAATGAGCTAACTTTCAAGCCAATTTTTTCAAGTTTTTCTTTGTTTTATTTGTCAACATCATCCAAGAAGCAGACCTCATTCACGTTGTATTTATTTTTACTTAAGAAATTATATAGGTTCGAAGTCAGATTCTTAGTCGTGAAGATGAGAGTTCCTTCAGTGATCTTCAAAATATGATTGAAGGCTTCTGCTCCGAGAGTATCATATAGAGGCACATTCACTAGACCGTAATTCATAGTGGCTACATCAGTGATAGTCCAGTTTGGTGAATTGAGGCAGTACATGAAAAATAGCTTATGTCCTCGGCTGACGATCCATGATCCAACTCGTCTGGCCATCTCATCAACTTGCTTGAAAGTAAAGTCTTCAACAAATTTGTTGTTTGGGTAGAGTTTGAGACTGCGGTCCCAAAAATCGGCCATTGATTTGATGTCAGCAGGGATCTCCATGAGTTTATCTTTGTGTGTAGGTTTTCTGTAAATGGGAGTCTCGCCTTTAACTTTAGGACCAATTGGAACGGAGTAAAGAAACTGATCTTTCTTGGCACCTCCAATTTGCTCGTTGATGTTTTCAAGTCTTTTCATTAAATTTATGGATCTTGAAGTATCTCAATTTATTAATAAAGACCAACAACATA
>APMI01053840.1_pt1 | contig 11821 bp, 13 predicted proteins | sample 667938 | NCBI WGS metagenome assembly APMI01 (sample SAMN01084076, study PRJNA167559) | wastewater metagenome | biome: Wastewater | place: Denmark: Ejby Moelle, Odense | collected 2011-11-28 | reverse complement strand
AATTATTTATGTTTAATTGTATAATATATGATGTGCATATAAAATACAAATTTTATAACTTACCTTTACACTACTTGTATATATATATTGTATTCAAAATCAGGTTGATGAACACGAGCGTGATAAGCAGCAATAAACAGCGCGGTGTGTATTCAGAAATCATCAATCCAGATAACTCTGCACTCTACCAGAATAGCTCAATCGGCGGACCTGATGAAAGCCTATTCATCAACACGCAGAAGAGGCAGAAAATTCCTAAAGCTAACGCCCTCAAGTCTAAAGAGGACATCAGCCAGATCGCCAGGCTCAAAGAGAAGCGTAGCACTATCTAAAAGTTATAAAGAATCGCAGTCAAAGTAGGACAAGACGATTAATTTGATCTCATGGTCGAACCCAAGGTGATGTAGCCATACGACCCCATACCCAACCGAGTGCCCAGAAAAGTGGCGATAGACAGAAAGAAAAAGTAGTATGCTAGTTTCAACATTGAGCAACTGATTGCTGATCAGCATATTGAGTTCTTGAAAAATTCAAAATAAACTTGGCTCCCTTTATAATACTTTGACGACTCCACTTATGATGACTATAGCTGCCAAGGATGGATCGATAAGAAAATTGATGAAGATGGCAATGCTAGAAAATTGACTGGCAAGGGTTTGAAAATTAATGGTGATCGTTGGGCTTATTAGCCTGTCGAGATCAACTCTTATAATCCTGAAACTTAGGAATTTGAAGTAATATGGAAAAAAGATAAAACCAGAGGCTATCTAAAAAGGATATATCTCTGCTTTGACGCCTAAGACCCTCGCAGATATTCCTAACGAGTTCTAAACGCTTTCAGATAACGTCAATACGCTGACAGTATAATCCGTTATTAATTCTACATCGACAACATGCCACTCAATAACGCTGATTTACCATAACTGGATCAAGAACAGAAGCGAAGATTATAAAACATGGCTAAAAATAAAAAAATTAAAGATATGGAATGCACAACTTTGTTGATGGAGGTTGGGTATGATTACAGTAGGACTATGAACAAAATTATCTTTAATAAGTTCCTGCAGGAGAACCCGACTTAATAAGCTGAACTTGAGCTTACAATGCCATCAAATACTAAGACAACCGAGACTAGGGAGTTTGGTATGATCCAGCTTGAAAATCTTGGAGCTGAAAACAAAGATATTGTGATTTATGGTAGAAATCCACCAACTTTAGAAGACGCTAAAGATTTCGATGAAACTTTCAAAAACTTCTGCTTCCATTCGTTATTCATTAAGCCAGAAGTTGTCAAAGCTTTACAGGATATCAGAGTGAAGTGCAATGATGTACTGTCAATGAGTATTTTCGATCTCAATCTAAAGAAAAGACTAGTACTTTAAGAATTTAAACATAAGCAATAATCATCAATTAATCAAATGCTCTACCATTTAAAAGGAGGCTGGATTGAAGATCTTATAAAAGTCATTAAGACTAACTTCTCAATGGTCGGCAAAGGTTGGTTCAATATGCAGGAAACTTCTAAAATTACTTATGATTTTGGTAAACTCAAAAGATTCTTAACTGCTGTTCGTTTAATGATGGAAGATACTGTCCTCACAGTTGTCAAGAAATGCTACTATGAATTCAAGGATTATATTTTCCAGAATATTCCTAAGAAAGTAACAGTACTTAATACTTGCGAAGTGATTAATGATTATTTGACTGAAGAAGAAAAGAAAAATTTGAGTGCTGATTAAAAAAGAAAGCTGATCAAGAAACGTAAAGCTGAACCACTCTTCTTCGTTGACTTAGTTAAGGTTAAAAAGGATAAAGATAAAGATGAATAAGATTTTGGTTTCAGTGTTAATCCTAAAAACTTCGTTAAAATGATCAAAAATTTATTCGAGAAGCCATTTGAAGACCTTGGTAAAATTCCTGACCTTGAACCTAAAATTCTTTCTGATCTTTACAAAGCAATAAAGAATTAAGCATTCATCAAAGCTCCAATAAAGCCAACTCAGTAGCCGATTGACCCTGATCCAAACATTATGCCTAGAAAATTACCTGATTAGAACAAATGGATCTGGTATTTGATTAAAGAAGTCGAATAGAGAATGGAAGTTACACTTGAGCCACTGTATGAGTATAAGAAATCTTGGGAAGAGTATCTGCCATTACTTAAGATGGATCCAGAATAATATACTCGAAAGATTTAGATGGATGATAATCCTTGGGAAGTTGACCAAATTCAGGTTTAAATTGCTCAGATTATTCAGAAATAGAAGAATATGAGAGAAAAATTGCCTTAAAATATTCAAGTTTCTATTTTCGAAATCAGCTGTAAATAAATAAAGTAGTTCTTATCAGAAAAATATCAAACATTGACTAAAAACTTGATTGACATGATTGCTAAGAAAGCTAAATCGTAATCTCAGACTATCTTCAATGGCTTCCAGATGATGTAAATGAAATTGAAAGAGAAGCCAGCTGATATTGAAAAACTTACAGAAATAAAAGACTACATCAGTGGTATGCCAACCGAAATGGAAAAGATGAAAGTCTAAATGAACAAATGTTTCGATATTTATAAGACATTGGAAGGATTCAATTATAGATTCAGTAAAGATTAGCTTGACAAAAGATGGATTATTTATGGCAGTCCTCGATAACTCAACTAACTTGTGTAAAAGAGATAGAAAGAACTTGAAAAATAGAAGACTAAATTTATGGATGACATGAAACTCGCTCAAGAAGACTTCAAAGACTAAATTGATATGCTTGAGAGAACAATCCTAAATTTCCATACTTGGCAAGATATCAAAGCAAACGAAAGTGTAGCCAAAAACTGTATTCAAATTAATCATAGTTTGGCAAAACTTCAATAAGATGCTCGTAAATTCAACTCCCGCTAAAATTTATTCGATATCAAGTCTTCAGATTATGGTAAATTGACAACAATGGTAAAATAATTTACTCCTTACTCCAATCTTTGGGTAACCGCTTACAATTGGTTCAACAATATCACCAAGTGGATGAATGGAGAGTGGGAGACACTTGACGCTGTCGCAGCTGAGAAATTTGTTGAAGATAGTGTTAGAATTATCGGAACTGTTATCAGATTTTTCAAGTAAAGATAAATATAACCGATATTGAAAATTGCACAAATTGTTAAAGCACAACTTGATGAATTCAGACCGAAAGTTCCAATCATGGTTGCATTGAGAAAGAAAGGTATGCAAGACCGACATTGGGAGCAGATCAGTACAAAAGTTGGATTTGATGTTAAACCTGATGCTTAGTTCACTTTCAAGAAAGTTATCGATATCGGACTCATTAATTTCCCTGATGTGTGCATTGAAGTAGGTGAAAGAGCATCCAAATAATACAATATTGAAATGAATCTTAATGAAATGTAGAAAATATGGCAAGGTATCAATTTCAATTTACTGGCTTACAAGAATACTTATCTGATTAAAAATTACGATGAAATTCAACAAATACTAGACTAACATATCGTTAACACCCAATCAATGCAGTTTAGTCCCTTCAAAAAACCTTTTTAAGACCGAATTCTAGCCTGGAATACAAAACTGAAAACAATGTCAGATGTACTTGAAGAATGGGCGAAATGTCAAGGTGAATGGATGTACTTACAACCTATTTTTGATTCAGCTGATATTGCTAAACAGCTTGTTCAAGAGTACAAGAAATTTAAGACTATTGACATGACTTGGAGAAATACTATGGATCAAGCTAATACTGGAGTACTGGTTATTGATATGAGCTCACAACCGTAATTATTGGATAAATTACAATAAGCGAATAAGAATTTGGAAGCTATTCAGAAAGAACTTAGAAGTTATTTAGAGAAAAAAAGAGAGAAATTCGCTCGTTTCTATTTCTTATCCGACACTGATTTACTTTAAATTTTGTCTCAAACAAAATAACCTTTAGCAGTGCAGCCCCATTTGAAGAAAGTGTTTGAGAACATCAACTAGGTGTAATTTGATAAAGATAAAAAAATTCTATCAATGAAATCAGCAGAAAAGTAAGTCGTTCAATTCGTAAAACACGTTGACCCAAATAAGAAAAACGTTGAGGACTGGATGGGATAACTCTAAAACATGATGAGATTGTCAGTCCGTGATGCTATGATCAAAGCTGTTTAAGATTACCCGAAAAGATTCAGACCTGAGTGGGCTGTCTCACATTGCGGTCAGGTTATATTGAACGGATCACAGATTGTATGGACTGGTGATGTTTAAGGTGCAATGAAAAATGGAGGAGTCCCCGCAGTTAAGTAATATTGGGAGAAACTTAATCAATATTTGTATGATTTAGTCGATTTAGTGCGAACAAAACTCTCAGTACAAGCCAAAGTTACAGTAAATGCTTTAATCGTTATCGATGTGCATGCAAAGGACATCGTTGAAAAATTGTGGAGAGCCAATATCAGTGATGCTAGTTCGTTTGAGTGGATTAGTCAACTTCGTTATTATTGGACTGAAGACAACTGTTTTGTAAGGTGCATTCAAACTAATTTCCCATATGGTTACGAGTATTTGGGAAATACTCTTAGATTGGTTATTACTCCTTTGACAGATAAATGCTATATGACTTTGATGGGTGCTTTGAAACTCAACTTGGGAGGTGCTCCGGCTGGTCCTGCAGGAACTGGTAAAACAGAGTCAGTTAAGGATTTAGCTAAGGCATTAGCAAAACAGTGTGTGGTGTTCAACTGTTCAGACTCCATGGACTACATCATGATTGGTAAATTCTTCAAAGGTCTAGCTTCAGCTGGTGCATGGTGCTGTTTTGACGAGTTCAATCGTATTAATATTGAGGTGTTGTCTGTCATCGCTCAACAGCTACTTATTCTATTCGGTTAGAAAGCTAAAGGCACTCCTATTGTAGAATTTGAAGGCAGTACAATTAAACTACTTCCAACTTTCTGTGTCTTCATTACAATGAACCCCGGTTATGCTGGTAGAACTTAATTACCTGATAATTTGAAAGCATTGTTCAGATCTGTGGCAATGATGGTCCCTGATTACGCTATGATCGGTTAAATTATGTTATATTCTTTCGGTTTCACAAAAGGTAGAAGCTTAGCACAAAAGATGGTGGCGACATTCAAACTGTCCTCAGAACAGCTTTCTTCTCAAGACCACTACGATTATGGCATGCGAGCTGTGCGAAGTGTCATCAATGCTGCTGGTTTACTCAAAAGTGCCACTCCTGATATGGATTAATAACAGCTACTCCTCAGAGCGCTGAGAGATGTCAATGTGCCAAAATTCTTGAAAGATGATTTGCCTTTGTTTGAAAATATTATTCAAGATTTGTTCCCTGGTGTTTAGAAGCCTGCTATTGATTATGGAAATCTGTTTGAATCAGTTAAGAAGAGTTGTGAGAAAATGACATTACAACCATGTAAGCCTTTCATGTAGAAAGTGACTCAGCTTTACGATACTATTCAAGTCCGTCACGGGTTAATGTTAGTCGGTCCTACAGGAGGTGGTAAAACTTCAGTATACAAAGTCCTCTCTAATGGTATGACAGCTTTAGCAAATCAAGGTCAAGCTAAAGTTCACCTTCATGTGCTTAATCCAAAGTCAATTAAAATTCCAAGTCAACTTTACGGTGACTACAATGAGGCAACTCATGAATGGTCAGATGGTATATTGGCTTACACTGTGAGAGAATGCGTGAAGGATCAATCTGTATAAAAACATTGGATTATGTTCGACGGTCCTGTTGATGCTCTTTGGATCGAGTCAATGAACACTGTTCTTGACGATAATAAGAAGTTGTGTTTGAACTCTGGACAAATTTTAACACTTACTCCTCATATGACAATGATGTTTGAGGTCGAAGATTTAGCAGTTGCTTCACCAGCCACTGTCAGTCGATGCGGCATGGTTTACATTGAGCCCCAAGCTCTAGGAACATAGGTTCTATTCCAAAGTTGGATACAGAAATTACCAGATAATATCAGAAACAGCACGAAACTAATCGCAAGATTAAACGAACTCATCTCTATCTTCAAATAACCAATTCTCCGTTAACTGAGACTCTTCCTAAAATAAATCGTCACAACAATGGACAACAACGTTTGCCAGTCTTTAATGAGAATTTTAGATTCTTTCTTTGTTCCATATACATAAACTGAGCTTAAGAAAATTACTCCTGAATAATTTGCAGTGCTTGAATAAAATTTAGATCATTTGTTTGTGTTTGCTGTGACTTGGTCACTATGTTGTACTACTGACTATAATGGTCGTCTTAAATTTAATGCGTTGATCAGAGATCTTATTAAGAAACATACAAAGATAGTGTACCCTGAAAGTGGGCTTATTTATGGATATTTATATGATCAAGAGCTTAAACAATATGTGACTTGGCAGCAAACGAACAAAAATTTCGCAATTGACCAGAAAGCTCAATATCATTAGCTCATGATCCCAACAGCAGACAGCGCCCGTAACTTATATTTACTTAAACTTTTGATTACAAATGATAAAAATGTCCTCAATGTCGGTCCTACAGGCACAGGTAAGTCACTTAACATAAACCAGTTGATCACCAAAATATTAGGTGAGTAATTCCAGTATATTTCAATGGTGTTCAGTGCACAGACAGGCTGCAATCAGACTCAGGACACCATCGACGGCAAACTTGACAAACTCAGAAAAGGTGTATACGGACCACCTATTGGTAAAAGATGTATCATTTTTGTCGATGATCTTAATATGCCTAAGAAGTAATAGTTTGGAGCACAGCCTCCCATTTAACTGTTGAGACAGTACTTGGATCATAAAGGATGGTACAATCGTAAAGATCTTCAATTTATGAAAATCTAAAGATTGATTATGTTGTCAGCTATGGGCCCACCTGGTGGAGGTCGCACTTTTATCACACCCAGACTTATCAGACATTTTAATGTTATCGCATATACTGAGCTCGATAAAGAAACAATCAATGTTATTTTCACAACTCTGGTCGAACACTTCTATAAAAGGTATGATTAATCTGTCAAGGCAATCATCCCAAAAGTTATTTAATCAGTCATTTCAGTGTACGATAAAGTCAAAGCAGATCTATTGCCCACTCCTTCAAAATCTCATTATACTTTCAACTTAAGAGATATTTGGCGAGTATTCCAAGGAATATGTTCAGCAAATTTCAAAAATGTAACCACTCCTCAAGCATTACTCAAGCTATGGTTCCACGAAAATATGAGAGTATTCCATGACCGCCTCACAACAGAATAAGATCGAGCTTATCTCAAAAACATGCTTATATCATATTTCTCATAATTCGGCTTTGATAAGGATCAAATAATCGATGTAGACAGAATTCTTTTCGCTGATTTCACAGGCAACAGATAAGCCGATATAAAACCCTACATTCAAATTGATGATCTGCCAGGGCTTGTGAGCAAAATGGATCAATTCCAATAAGATTACAATAATGATATCGGCTCGTTTATTCTGTTGGGTCCTCGCAGCAATATGAAACTCGTTATGTTCTTAGATGCCACTTAACATATTGCTAGAATTGCTCGTATTATTCGACAACCTCAAGGTAATGCGCTCATTTTGGGAGTCGGTGGCTCAGGTAGGCAAAGTTTAGCCAGAATTGCCACATATCTGGAAGGCTATAAATTGTTCCAAATTGAAGTCAATAAGAACTATACCATGAAAACATGGAGAGAAAATATTAAAGAAGTTCTCATGAAGGCAGGTGTCTAAAATAAACAAATTGGATTCTTATTCTGTGATACTCAAATCATCAACGAACAAATGTTGGAAGATATCAATAACATTATGAACTCAGGCGATGTGACAGGCATCTACGGGTAAAAATAATATGAAGATATTACAAATTCATGTAAAGGTGAATGCGCTAAGAAAAATATCCCTCCAACAAAAGCTAATATTTATGTTGAATATCTTGCACGAGTGAAAAGAAACATGCACATGGTTATTGTGATGAGTCCATTGGGTAAACTATTCACAACTAGGCTAAGAATGTTCCCATCATTGATCAACTGCTCGACTATTGACTGGTTCACAGAATGGCCAGAGTAGGCCTTATTGAATGTCGGCCGTGGTCAACTCATTGATGATGAACAATAATTAGGAATTGAAGGCAAGATTCCAAAGCTTGTTGAAATGTTCAAAAGTATTCACAAGAGCGTATAAAAGAACTCATAAGCTTTCTTGCATTAACTAAGCCGTCATAATTATGTCACACCAACATCCTATTTGTAATTGTTGACAATGTATAAACAAATTTTAACAAGCAAGCGTAAATAAGTTGGGTTCCAGACTAACAGATTGAGAACAGGTTTGGATAAACTCTAATCAGCCAACAGAGAAGTCGAGCAAATGAAGATTCAACTCAAGGAAATGCAGCCTGAACTTGAGAAGAAGAATATATAAGTCGGATAAATTCTTTAAAATTTAACACGAGATCAAGCTAAAGCTAAGCAAGAGCAAGCAATGGTAGCAGAGGAAGAAGCTAAGGCCACACTTTAATCTGACAAAGCTAAGAACCTTGCAGATCAGGCTGAGAAACAGTGCGCCGATGCTCAAAAGCAATTGGATGAAACTTTGTAAAAAGTCAAAGAGTTGAAGAAAGAGCATTTAAATGAAATTAAAGGTTTCAATAATCCTGCTCCGGCTGTTGTGACCGTGTGTACTGGTCTTGTTATTTTGTTCTGGGATTGGATTATGGCTAACGGAGGGTAAATTATTTGGGAAAAACCAGTTCCCGGAGTTACAGGCAAGAAATAATAAAACTTCTTCGAAATGTGTCGTAAATTTTTAATGAAAGATCTGATGGGTCTTATTAAGATGATCTAGTTGTATGACAAGAATAACATTACAGACCGAGCCATGTAAAGACTTAAATAAAAAGTTATCTTTAAGCCTGAATTCGATTACGACACAGTGGCAAGATCCTCTTATGCAGCAAAATATCTACAGATGTGGGTCAAATGTATGTATCAATACAATATCGTCTATACTCAAACTGAGCCTCTTCGTAAATAGCTTGCAATTTTGAAGAAACAAGTGGAATAGAAAATGGCATATCTTCGCAAGAAGAAAGCTGAACTTGAAGAAATTAATGCTAAAATTGATTTACTAACTAAAAAATATCAAGAGTCGATGAAATAGCAAGCTATTTTGAAATAGAAAATTCAAGAGTGTTAGCTTAAATTAGAAAGAGCTCAAAAATTGACTGAGGGTTTGAGTTAGTAAAAGATCAGGTGGGCAAGTGACATTAAGACTTTATAGAAGAAAATGGATTTGCTTCCAGGAGATTCTGTTATTTCAGCAGGTATGGTTGCTTATTCTGGACCATTCACCAGTGTCTTTAGATAAAAAATGCAAAAGTAGTGGCTTGCCAAACTCAAAGTTGTTGAACTGCCTCATTCATAAGGCACAAGCATGAGATAATTCTTGGGTTAACCTGTTAAAATTCAGGCTTGGAATATTGCTTAATTGCCTAAAGACGACAACTCAACTGAAAATGGTATAATTATTGATAAGACAAGAAGATGGCCACTCATGATCGATCCTCAAAATCAAGCTAATAAATTTATTAAAAATCTGTCCAAAGAACATCCTGAAGGCATCGATGTTATTAAAACAGGAGAATCATTCATGAAAACAATAGAATTAGCTATTCAACACGGTAAATGGGTCTTATTATAAAATGTGCAAAAATAACTTGAAGCATCTTTGGACCCAATTCTAAATCAACAAGTCGTTCGAACAGCAGGTTCAGATAGCGGTGTGATACAAATAGGTGAAAAGTCACTCGCATACAACAATGCTTTTAAATTCTTCATGACTACAACACTGCCAAATCCTCACTATTCACCTGAGACATTTGTCAAGGTTACGATTATTAACTTCGCCATTACACCTAGCGGACTTGAAGAGCAAATGTTAGCCCAGATAGTTACGGTCTAGAATCCTAACTTGGAGCAGAAAAAGACTTAAATTGTCAAGAAAAATGCTGCAGATAAGAAATAATTGTTAAATATTGAAGATTCTATTTTAAAATCCTTATCATAAACAAAAGGCGGAATTAACTAAATTCTCATGGATGAAACACTAATCAATAAGCTTCAATCTTCAAAGAAATTCGCAGCTGAGATCAATCAAAGAGTCAAAGACTCAAAAATAACTGAAGCTGAAATTGATAAAGCCCGTTAATCATATAGACCAGTTGCCTTCAGAGCATCCTTACTCTATTTCTGTATCCTCGATCTGTCTACTATTGACCCTATGTATCAGTATTCGCTGCAGTGGTTTAGTAATCTTTTCTTGCTTGGTCTTGAAAATTCTCCCCAGTCTAATGTATTCGAAGAGCGACTGAACAACATGAACGATTATTTCACATACAGTCTTTATGAAAACATTTGCAGGTCTTTGTTTGAGAAACATAAGCTTATTTTCTCATTCATGCTCACGACTAAGATTCTATTTGGTGATAAAAGTTTAAATGAAGCATAGTTCAGGTATTTACTAGTGGGCCCATCAGGAGATATCAAAGTGCCAACCAATCCTACTACTTGGATTTCTTAAAATGCTTGGCCTGATGTATACAAGCAAATGTATGGAATGTCGACTTCACTTGAAACATTCAAGGGAATTGATGAACACTTCTTAAAGAATCCTGAAGATTTCAAACATATTTTTGATTCTAATAATGCTCATGAGTAGAAATTCCCTCATCATTGGTAAAACAAATTGAACGCTTTCCAGAAAATTATTTTCCTCAAAGCATTACGAGCTGATAAAGTTAAGCCAGCTATTCAAAATTGGATCACTGCAAAAATGGGTGAAAGATTTATCATTTCTCCAACTTTCGACTTAAACAAGTGCTACAAAGACTCAACAATTCAAACCCCACTCATCTTTGTCTTGTCTGCAGGTTCTGACCCTGTTGCTGATTTCTTGAAATTCGCTGAAGAGTCTGGTATGGGTAAACGAGTTTAATCTATTTCTTTGGGTCAAGGTCAAGGTAAGAAAGCTTATGCTCTTGTCATTTAAAATTCACAGAAGGGAGGTTGGGTATTGCTTCAAAATTGCCATCTTGCTACAAGTTGGATGCCTGATCTGGAGAAACTCGTCGAATAATTGCATGACAATATGCACAAAGATTTTAGACTATGGCTAACTTCTATGCCCTCTGCAGCATTCCCTATTTCAGTCTTGCAAAACGGTGTTAAAATGACAGTATAACCACCTCAAGGTCTTCGTTCTAATTTGTTACGAACCTATAACAACATGTCAGATGATGAACTAAAAGATTGCAAAAAGCCAACATAATTCAAAAAATTGTTATTCGGCTTCTGTCTCTTCCATGCCATTATTCAAGATCGTAGAAAATTCGGACCCATAGGCTGGAACATCGCTTATGAATTCACAAATGAAGATCTGACAGTTTGTAAAAGACAATTAAAGATGTTATTGGATGACTATGATAATGTTCCATTCAAAGTTATCAATTTCTTAGGCGCATAAATCAACTATGGTGGTAGAGTCACTGACGATAAGGACGTCCGATTGATCAAGACTATTCTAAAGAACTATATCAATTCAGATGTGATGCGTGACGGGTACAAATTCTCAGAAAGTGGTTTATATCAGTCAATTTAAGCAGGAAATTTATAAACTTACATAAATTACATCCAAAGTTTACCTTTGAATCCTGCCCCTGAAGCATTTGGTCTTCATGATAATGCTGATATAACAAATGCCCAAAATGAGACTCGTTTATTATTGTAGACAATTCAGTCAGTACAACCCCGTGTGGC
>APMI01024250.1_pt1 | contig 11821 bp, 14 predicted proteins | sample 667938 | NCBI WGS metagenome assembly APMI01 (sample SAMN01084076, study PRJNA167559) | wastewater metagenome | biome: Wastewater | place: Denmark: Ejby Moelle, Odense | collected 2011-11-28 | reverse complement strand
GACACAGTGATCGCCGTTGCGCGCGCGATCGCCCGCGATGAAGGCATCTCGCTCGGAGCAGCGGTCTCGCGTCTCGCTGAACGTGGCCTCAAGGCCGCGGGTGACTCGTCCACCACCGGCCAAAGCGGGTTTCCGGTCTTCACCGTGAGTGCCGATGCTGCCCCGATCACGCTCGACATGGTGAACGATCAGCGCGATGCCGATTGAATCGCACCTTCTCGACCTCAACGTTCTCGTCGCACTGGCATGGCCCCAGCACGTGCATCACCGGCGCGCCCACACCTGGTTCGCGGCACGTCGCGGCGACTGGATGACGAGCCCGGTGACAGAGTCTGGATTCGTACGGCTCTCGACGAATCCGACCGTCGTCACCGAGCGGATCTCGATGGCTGATGCACTCGCCCTGCTCGCAGCGATGCGTGCTGTTCCCGGTCACCAGTTCCTGCCCGACGCATCGAGCCTTGCCCAGCCCGCCGTATCGCTCGCGGCCATGGCGACGACCCGCCAGGTGGAGCGGCCCCGGCGTGATCGAGACCCTAGGCGCTCTCCAACCAAGCCCGTAGTGCCGCCCGAATGACCTCGCTCCGGGAGCTACCGTCCTTGGCGGCGCGTTCGCTGAGTGCAACGTCGAGGGCCGGCTCCAGGCGCAATGTAGTGACCTTCGCGATCTCACTGCCCATCCGCGGCCGCCCGCGAAATTTCAAGGTCGCGATGTCGTATCCGTGCTCGGCCTCGTCCGCCCATTTCTCGACTATCGCGTCGGTGACCGGAACGCCTCCTACGGTGACACCTTCAAGCTGGACCCCGTTGATTGTGACGTGCGTCATGTCTTCCTCTCGAGTAACGCAAGGAACGTTCGTCGCGCAGGCATCGCGTGGATCACGGCCTGTTGCCCACTGCTCAGAATCACCACGACCGTTTCCAGGAGTCTGCCCGCGGAATCGAAGCCGAGTCGAAGTTCGCGATCTTCGGCCAATTCGGCCTTCACTACGTATTCAGTTGCCGCAAGGAGTGCGTCTTCGGCCGAGACTCCGTGCCTGAGGGCCGAAGTGTGTATCCCTGGACGATTATCGTAATACAAAAATCAGGACAGCGGTTTCGAGTGCTGGACGCGCGCCTTGGCCCATTGAGCATTTCGTGGACCGCAGACCGCGCACTCGCAGTCGACGAATGGATGCGGCGGCGGAATGACAAGCACTCTGGGGAACTCGTCTCCGTCAACGTAGCTCTCGAACCGGTGCATCGGCCCGCTTGAGCTCCATCCATCACTGTCGTGTGTCTGATGCCCCAGGAAGACGAAACCCTCAGTCTCGAGTTCCGCGACTACCTCGCGCTCTGCGCGATAGAACTCAGCAAGGTTCCGGCCCGGATTGCAATCAGCGACTCGGTGTCCGACTGCGAAGTAGCGCACGTCTTCCTGATGCACGGCTTGCCTGATGCCCTCTGCATGGTGATCAAGCGACCCCTCGAACCGGTCCGCGAGTCGGCCGAAGTGCACGGGCTGGAGGCGTTCGTCGAGACACACGATCCGAAGTTCCCAACTCTCGCGATCGATCTCATCGTGGAAGAGGTAGAGGTGGATGCCGAAGCCCGACTCGATGATCATCGGTCGAGGCTAGAGGGTTGGAGGAATGCGCTCTTGCCACTTGGCTGGATGGAAGCCCAACATTGCGAAGTCCAATTGTGGAGGAGGAGCCAACAGCCGCGCAGCGGCGCATCTAGGCCCAGGAGGGGGACTCTCGCAACGCACCATCCTTGAACTAACCTCATGCCCGGGGGTGCTTCATGACCGAGGACAACAGCGCCGGGGCGTCAGCTCGCCGCGAGTACGAGAAGCGCAAGGCAAGAGACGAAGCGCGCATTCGGAAAGAGTGGCGTCGTCTCGGAGGAGTCGCGGTTGCCCTCACTCCGGAGCGTCACAGCACACGGGCCTGGGCAACTGGCGCAGTCGGCGAAGAGCGGGTCGGCGTCCTACTCGACGCATTGCGCTCCGACGCCGTCAGCGTGCTCCACGATCGCCGCATCCCCGGTTCTCGCGCGAACATCGACCACCTCGTCGTCGACTCGAATGGCATCTGGGTGATCGACGCGAAACGCTACAAGGGTCGACCTGAGCGGCGCGTTGAGGGCGGACTCTTCCGCCCTCGCGTTGAGATGCTCTATGTCGGCGGTCGGAACAAGGCCGCTCTCGTTGAGGGTGTGCAGTGGCAGGTCTCGAAAGTGCAGGACGCACTCGAAGGAGTTCCAGTGGCTGGCTTCCTGTGCTTTGTAGAGTCCGACTGGGGGCTGTTGAACGGCGCATTCTCTGTCGCTGGCGTCGAGGTGCTCTGGCCCCGGAAGCTCGCCTCGAGGGTCAAATCGGCTCCGTCCGGACCGCTGGATGTCGCGGCGATAACGGCTGCCCTCGCCGCCAAGTTCCGGCCCGCGTGACCTCGGTTGGTTAGATGGATGCCCGCAGTGCCTCATACAGCGCATTGACCACGTAGTGCTGCTTCGCTCCTCCGACGTACGTGCCGCGGCCGGCGACCCAGACATCCTTGCCTGGGCTGAACTTGGTGTTGATCGTGAACACTCCCGGCGGACCGATCACGACGTGGTCGATGTCGCTCTCGCCCCGACCCACTGGAACCGAGTGCAGCACGGTCCACGGTGACTGCGCCTGGGCGGCGCTCAGCTGGTCGAGGATGGCGGCGACCCGGCGCTCGCCGAGCACGCCGCGGTACCAGCCCTCGGCCTCCTCGCTACCCCCGCTGATCGAGCCTGTCGAGATCTCGTTGGACCGCTCGTCGACGTGGATTGTGCCCAGATCCCACTGGTGCAGCAGCTCGTCGATCAGCGCATGGCCCGGCACACGCTCTCGAGGGTCGCTCATGTTTCCAGCGTGGCCCTCGGGGGCGGATGCCAGTAGCCCGAGTTCGGCGGTCGAGGATAGGTCGCGTTACCGCCCAACTGACGATTCTTCGGCCTATCCTGGCAAGATGCAGGCAGAGCTGGCGAGTGTCCTTGATCTACAGCGGTTTTGGACAAACGTGAACACGCCTGAAATGAAGAGACGCGGCATGATCGTGCGGGGCGAGCTTCCCAACCAGCTGCGACCGCTAGTTCAAGCCCATGGCGGACGCTGGACCGTTGAGGGCAGAGACGGAACTGGCAGGAAGAGCGAGATACCGTGGGTGCGGATCTTTGATGCAGAACTCTCGCCGAGCGCGACGGTCGGCTGGTATGTGGTCTATCTGTTCTCGGCGGATGGCCAGAGTGCATGGCTTTCGTTGAACCAAGGAACGACCACATGGATGAATGGGGAATTCCAGGCCCGCCCTCTCTTCGAGCTAAATGAGAGAGTGCAGTGGGCACGACGTCAGGTCGGACGAATACCAATCGGCTCCGTGTCGGCGATCGACTTGAGATCACAGAGGACGGGCCTGGGCCCGCTCTATGAGGCCGGTAACGTGGCTGCAATCGAGTATCGGGCGGGATCAATCCCGAACGATCTTGTGCTCGCCGCGGATTTGGATGCGATGCTCGACTCGCTTTCCGTGCTCCTCGCAGCCTCGGCCGGTTCCTTTGACGAGCCCGGAGAGATCGCGGCCGATCTCGCCAGTTCAATGACTTCGATTGATTTCGCGGTCAGCCCGCGACGTTCACGCGGCTTTCGACTGAGCACAGAAGAGCGCAAGGCTATTGAAGTTCGAGCTGTTGACGTGGCCGGAGGGTACCTCGAGGACCTCGGCTACAAAGTCAAGGATGTAGGAGCGACGGACTCTTACGATCTGCACGCGACCCGTCGGCGGGAGCAACTTCGCGTCGAGGTTAAGGGGACTGTGGGCGACGGGTCTGAAGTGATTCTGACGAGAAACGAAGTGACCCTGCATCGGGCGTACCACCCAAACACGATGCTGGCCGTGGTATCTCGCATCGAGCTGCACTGGAGCCCACTTATTGCATCTGGGGGCACCTTGCGCACAATTCACCCCTGGTCACCCGAGCAGAACCTTCTGGTTCCTCTTGCCTACAGCTACCAGGTACCTCAGCTTGAGTGATCGGTCGAGGTCACGAGTCGATGATCGAACTGCGCTGTGAACGCATCTAGAGGGCTCCATTCGTTGACAGCTCGACCACAGCCTCTTCCGCCTGCGACTTGACTCGCACAGCCCACTGGATGAGGTCCCGTCTATTGGGGGTCGATGACCGGGGAGCAGCAATAGAGATGAGAAGCACCACGTTGCCAGTGGAGAGTGGTTCGGTGTTGTCAGCGCGATCGTCCACCAGATAAAAGAGGACGACTCCCTTCCCGTCGGCGCCCGGAATACCATCTACTGACTCGCCAAGCGCGATCTTTAGGGCCGCGAAACGGTGCTTCTGGTCGGAGCCGACGAAGTCAAAGCGGTCAGGCCGACGGCCGCGCCTAATCACGGGTGCGGTAATTCCAGCCAGTTCTACCGTTCCTAGGGGGTTCAGCGGCTGCGGCCAGACGGCGACCCACTCGGCAATGCGCCCAGCCTCGGTAGCTCTGCTCAGAAACGCCTTGTATGGATCCACTTTGTCGGCGTAGCCAGAGTGCCAGTTGAGTCTTGCAAACAACTCGATGAACTCGTTAGCGGTCAGTTCGCCGATCTTGACTCGTACCGCGCCGGATCTACCGTCTCGGAGCTCGTAGCCCAGCGTTGTCGAGACCTTCGCGACCTCGACCAATCGAGCGCCCACGTCGAGGAGGTTTGAAAGGTTCTTCGGATCCCCTTGGGGAGGAATACTGTAAAGATCTTGGAGCCCGCCGGCCGTGGCCTTCGACTCAATGACGGCATTCCACATCTTGTTGCGTGCGGTCGGGCGAAGCCATGGCAGGTGCTGGCTGACGAGAGGGGGTATTTGTCGGGGCTCGACCAGGGGTCGTCCGTCTTCATCGAAGCCCTCGTACTGGCGAAGCTCCTCGCGGAATGCTTCTTCATCCATAAGGAGCGCCTCAAAGGCCTCGTACAGGTCCACCGCCTCGTCCCGCCGTATGAAGAGGCGAACAAGGTCGTCATACCCAGGACGGAATCCGAACCACCGACCAGCCTGCATCAGTGTGTCAGCCTGGCCGGCCTTCCGTCGGAAGTAGGAGACCGTTAGTCCCTCCACGGTGAAACCGCGGCTAAGTTGGGTGCCGCCGACGAGTATGCGCCATACACGATCCGACTCGAAGTCAAGCTTCTTCTGTTGCTCTTTGATGGCCTTGTCCGAGTTGACCACGAGAACTGGGTCACCATCGAGCATCATCTCCTGCAGCGCGCCAGCAATGTAGGGCTTAAGGACCTCGAATGAACTTGGAATCGGCGCGTCGCCTGATCTTGCCAACATCACCGGCCCGAAGTCGCTAGTGAAGAGCTGCTCTAGGCGAACGAGGCCTTCCCCGGTCGCGAACGCTGACGTCTTCCACAGGGCACGGATGTCCCCTGCGGTATTGCTATGTTCGATTTGCTTGACGGATTCATGGATCAGCATTGTGTGGTGTGGGTAGCGGTACTCCGAGTGCTCCTCCCTGAACTTCTTGATTGCTCCGGTCACCACCCAGGAATCAAGCGCACGTTGTATTTCAAGATCGCGACGCGCTGGATCGGTATCGACATCGCCCTTCAGCGAGCGGACGAAGGCCAACTCGTTCGAAGACTCGAATGTCCGAACCTCGTCATCCCACCGCTTGTCAACGTCGTGGAATTCTTGGACTCCCATGTAGTTGAGGGGCCGTCGCAGCGACAGGACAAAATCCGACGGGAACAGGTCTCGCTCGTCGTCTGGGTCAACGAACACATTCGCGAAGGGCGTTGCTGTGTATCCCACATATTGGGCTCTCGGACAGAGGTGCAGGATCTCTGTGATGAGCTTGTTGATCGCCGTCCGATTCCGTTCCTTCGTGCTCGACTTGTTCCAGGTGTCCGGATTTGTGGTATCGACGGAAGCCTGGTCAGACTCATCGTCGATCACTAGCACCGGAAGCTGAGCGAGGTCGTCCTTCAGCGGCGCGAGGTCTTTGATCAGCTTCTCGAGCGGCGCCCGGTTCTTCTTGATCACAGCGACGTAGGCTTCTGAATTGAAGAGATTCGACTCGTGGTTGAGGGGCTTCGACTTATCCGTTCGCTGGAATTTCAGGCGCGTCAAGCCTTGGGGCAAACGCTTGTAGTCATCTCGGTGGGTCGTGACTCGTGAGATTCGGACCACACCTTGTTGTTCGAGTGAAGCCCCGTGACCGACGAACTTGCCTGCTAGCCAGTCCCTATCCTGTTGGTAATCGAGCTCCTTGGCCACCGAATCGACGGTCGGATCCTGGCCAGCAAGAATGTTCTCAATACCCATGAGCTCCATGTCAAGCCGTCGCTGAGTTTGCGCTCGGAGGATCTCGATTGTGCCCGTGAGAACAATGATGAGGCGGTAGCCAGCATCGATCGCCTTCGCCGCTACCCCAGTGAAGTTCGCGGTCTTCCCGCTCTGGACGTAGCCGACGACGAGACCCTTCGTTTGCTTTATCTCGGTTCGGGTCGGATCCGTGAGACGCTCGACAACGTCAGTCGTCGTCTCGTCCAGGGCGGTGATCGCGTCAGCAGACCACTTCTTGACGTCACGTAGGTATCTCTCGTAGTCGCCCCAGTAGACGTCGGTCCGCCGCTTCCTCGCGTCCGTGTACCAAGGCTCGAAGGTTCGAGATATTACGATGGCTGGCTTCTCAAAGAGTGGCGCGCGCTGGGCGAGCAGCAAGCGAATCTCATCTGAGACTCCGAGGGCTGCGTACACAGCCTCGCGACGGGCCTCCGAATGGGCGGTAGTCGTCTCGTCGGCAGCGGTCGGTAGCTGTAGTTCTTCGTTCGCATCCCACCCGGCGAGTGTGATTCGGAGTTGGACGAGCGCTGGGTCGTTCTCCCCCGCGGAGCTCAGGAAGTCGTGGAGTGCGCGCTCTGATACGGGTTCCTGCGCGTGGGCGGCCAACAAGCGAAGTAGATCGCGGGGCCTGCTCCGGGCGCCGACCAACATGTCGGTGAAGTCATCAGCCCACTCGGGGCGGTCCTGGGCCATTTTCAAGCCTCCCTTGTTGAGCAGAAAGCACCGTATGGCGCGGGCAACACTGTCGGGGAAAGTTCGCTGAGGTCAACTTCGTAAGAAACGTTGTCGACGAGCGCAAGGTTTGGGATCGAAGCGCGGATTCGATCAGCGGTGATGGCGGGGAAAGAGTCGTCGACGAGGTAAGCACTTGGGGTTGATCTAAGCACCCAATAGGACCGATAGAGGTCATGGTCCTCGGGGTTCCAACCGAGCCGCTCCAACTTCCCGTCGAGCTCGAGGACATTCTTACCTGCAGCCACTCGCAAATCGAGGATGATGGAGGGCAGTGTGCGACCAGTGTCAGGCGTTGCGCGCGTCAACTGAATAGACAGCACTGCCAGCTGGATGTGTGGAAGCGGAGCGAGTTGCGCTAACCCGGAAACGACATGTCGACGTCGCTCGGAAGTGGTGGTCTTCACTTCTATGTGAATCGTTGGCAGTACAAAATCATGTTCCTCGGACCTTGGACCCAGCCACGAGGCTAGGGCTTCCTCGGGGCCGATCTGCTTCATCAGGTAGTTCAGGAAAGTGAGTTCGCCCACTAGGCCGATCTCCGCCGGTTCCGTGAGGGCCAATCTTTGAGCGAGAATCTCCCGGTACCGACCGACTGCTAGGTCGGCCGCAAAGGAGAGCTCCAGTCCGTCCAATTGCATACTGTCCGCGATTGAAGACAGCAGGCCGTAGATGCCGTTGATGTTCTCACCCGCAACCGCCCTGATTGTGGCGATATCCCTGCCATCCTCCGTGAGAGCTTCACATGAGATATTGCGCAAGCGCGAAAGACCGAGTCCGGCCGGTTGGTAGTCAGTCCGAAAGCTGATCTCTCCAAGCTTTGGGTCCAGTCGAATCTCACACCACGGCGTCCCGCTCAAGGGCAGAACGTGTGGATTGCCTGAGGCCCACAAAGCCTCTAGATTGGCGTAGGTCTGGTGTCGGCCATCGTAATTGCGACTCACAGAGCACCATCGCTCCGCATTCGGGACTCCGCTGCGGCCGCCGCGCCGAGCACGCTCTTCCAAAGCTCAATTTCGTCCTTGTCTCTAACACCCAGGTGCTGACCTTCAAAGATCTGGTGAGTAAGGAGGTAGAGGAGCGCCTTCAGCACGGGTGCGTCGTTGAGGCTGCCCCGCTCTGGTGAAAATAGAGAGCGGTACCGGCTATTTAGCCAGAGGGTTCGACTCGGGAAGTCGATGTCGATGAACTCCTCTGTGCCCATCTGACGCCATTGCAAGCGCATCGCCTCACCTGATATCAACGGGAGTTCCGAACTGATAATCCGCCTCAGCTCGGGCGCGAATCCCTTGTCTGGAGCGATCGCTGGCTTCCGCAAGTGTTTCCGCTTGTTTGAGGCCACAAAGCTAGCCTCTGCATCCTGCAGGTAGTCATCAAAGCCTGTCCCGTCGCTGGCTGCGGCGTGCGCCAATGCCTCGTGAAACGCCGGTTTGAACTTGACACCCTGCTTCTCGGGATTCATAGTCACGAAAGGGCCGATGGCCGATATGTCGTCGATCACCACCCTCGCTAGCTGCCTTCTTGGACTTCGATTCGCGAGGTCCGACCAGCCACCTGCCTGCAGCAATCGGTCGTTCCTGTAGATAAAGAAACCTTGAAACTGATCTCCGCTGCGAAGCCCTATTCGGTAACCCGTCCGATCTGACCTTGATGGCCACACGTGACAGGTCAAAGGAATCCGGATCTCGCCAATCGAAGCGACGAGGGTCTTGGGGTAGTTCGGGTGGCCGGTCGAGGCGTATCCGAAGGGATCGATCGGAGCGACCGGGATCGCGATCCCCAGTTCGAACTGATCGCGGTCGTCCACCTGAATCTCGATAAGGATCTTTTCTGCGGATATCAGCCGATGGAAGACAAGTCCAAGGTGCGAATGAAGCGCTGATTGGACGTCGGCCATCCAGGTGCGTGCCTCGTCGGCGTTGCGTCCTTTGTAAGTATGGCGAAGTTCTGTCCAAACAACTGTTGTGCCTCGTCGAGTCCCGAGCGTGCGCGCGCGCGACTCCGACTGATCTCCAGCGGACGTTTGAGAGAGAACCTCGCATGCAAAGTTCTTAGAGAAGTCCGATCGTCGTATGCGCCGACCCACCGGTGGCGCCGACTCGGATGATGACCAGACCGTGAGTACATCAGCGTGGGCAAAAGATGCAGCCTTCAACCCCATGCCGAAGTTGCCTAGATCAAGATCTCGATACTCACGCTGATGGCCGAGCGTCATTGCAGCATCGGCCAGGGCATCGTCCATCCCCCAACCATCGTCGACGACTTCGACTCGAGCCAGGCGACCGTCGTGAGTGAGGAGACGTACACCAACCTTGTTGGCCCCGGCATCGATGCTGTTGTCGATCAGGTCAGCAATTGCGGACTCTAGCGAGTGGTTCGCGCCCAGACTCTTGACCAAACCAGCATCTGGTGCGAGCTCAATTCGTGCTACAACATCGTCGTCCATCTCACCACCAACAATCGTCCCCGGCTCCATAACCGAGTATTCCTATTGACAGTAGTCTGGCGCGCGCGGGCCATCAGCAGGACCCGCCCTGCTGCGCGCTCCTTGTCGTGCTGGCGAGCTAGATTGGTGCAATGCCGCTCCAAGAGCCCGTTCTATCCGATGTCCGCGTGCTCGACTTGTTCAGCGGGGCCGGTGGGCTTAGCGAAGGTCTCCGCACGGCGTCCGGTCGTTTTCGGACCGTAAGAGCAGTCGAGTCAGATCCCGCAGCGGCCGCGACCTATGAAGCGAACCATGGGGCGGGTGTCATCTACTCTGGCCTTATTCAGGATTGGCTGGCCAGTGAGACTGTTCCAAGCGCTGACCTCGTAATTGGCGGGCCACCGTGCCAGGGATTCTCAGCGCTGGGTAAGCAGGACGTCAACGATGAGCGAAACTCGTTGTGGCGATACTACGCTCAGACGATTCGAGGTGCACAGCCAAAGTACTTTGTTCTTGAGAATGTGCCAGCCTTTCTCGCGTCGGACCAATATCAGAAATTTAGGAACCTGACACGAGGCAACGGATCGCTTCGGGATTACGCATTTCAAGCCCGCGTGATGAACTCCGCAGAGTACGGTGCGGCACAGATCCGTAAGCGTGTGATCCTCATCGGGCATCATCGCGATCTTGACTTCCCTGGGTTTCCCGAAGTCGATGATCGTTACCGCTCGAGAGTGAATTGGCGGACCCTGAGGCAAGCCCTGGCTGGCCTCGAGTATCACGTGCGAGCCACCGACCTACCCTCGCGTCAAGTCGATGTCCTCGGTCGGAGCATGCCCGGAATGTTCCGGGGCGCGGAACTTCACGTTGGGCGGAGGTACGAGCAGCTGTCGATTGACCGGTTCAGGTCAATTCCTGAAGGCGGAAATCGTTTTGATCTTCCGGAGCACCTGAAGGCTCACTGCTGGCGCAATCACACGACGGGTTCCGGTGATGTGATGGGACGTCTATGGTGGGACCGCCCTTCGGTGACGATTCGAACTGAGTTCTTCAAGCCGGAAAAGGGCCGGTACCTGCATCCAACTGAGAATCGCGCGATCACCCATCTTGAAGCAGCCCGTATTCAAGGTTTCCGCGATGACTATCAGTGGGTCGGGTCTAAGACCGCAATCGCGAAGCAGATCGGCAATGCGGTGCCGATTCCGCTGGGAGGCGCAATAGGGAGGCGTCTCCTCAAGCATCTCTAGACGGTTGCAAGGGCACACCGACGGGAGCGCCACGTCGGTTCCCTCGTGGTGCCTCCCGTTCCATGCTGGGGGCTAGGGCCAGAGTCCCTCGCCCCCAGCATGGAACGGACGCTCAGCGACGACAACCGGTTTCGATAAGACGCTTCGCGCCGGCTCAACCGGTCGATAGTCACCCCTTCACATAGACGAGCTGCCGCAGCGTCGCCGAACCGTCACCAGGTCCGCGGCATCCGCCATGACCTCGTCGATGGGCTTGTAGGCCGCGGGGATCTCGTCGATGAAGGCGTCGGTATCGCGGGGCTCGATGCCGGCCATCGCGGTGCGCAGGCCGTCGGCGGTGGACTGCCTGCGCGCCGCCGAGCGCGAGTACTCGCGTCCGGCGCCGTGCAGTGAGACATGAGCGGGATCGCGGTGTCACCCGCCCACGCAATACTCACGGCATGCCCAAACCTCCGCCATGCCCGAGTTGCGCGAGTGCGAGCATCCCGATCGTGTATGGGCTGCCGGGGTTCGAGGTGTTCGAGGTGTTCGAGGCGGCCGACCGTGGCGAGGTTCGGTTGGGTGGGCGCATCGTCGACGGGGAGGAGCCGCAGTGAGCTTGCCCCGTGTGTGAGGTTGAGTTCGCGTAGGTGAGGTTTCGGTACGCGGCTTCGCCGCTACTCAACCAGCGGGAGCGACTACCCCGCAGCTTCCTCCGCCGCCTCACCGTGCTTCACGATGTCGCCTTTCGTAAACAGGATGCCCTCAGCGGTCTTGCGCCACTTGGGCGTCTTTCGCAGCAGGAACTCCAGCTCCATGCTGAAGTGCTTGAACTCATGCGCTGCGCGTCCCAGCCGATCGCCTCGGCCTCCTCGGCGAGGCTCGCGCACATCCTCGCGAACGTGCGTACCTCCTGGCTCAGCTCTTCCGGCGGCTCGTGGTACTGGTCAGCGCCCATGTTGGCTCCCTCGTGTGTTCTGCAGGTTTCGATACAGGCTTCGCCCTACTCAACCGGCGGCTCGGATTACTCGGCGCGGTGCCGCGGACCGCGCAGCGCCTCGGCCAGTTCGGCGACGCTCATGGCGAT
>APMI01011632.1_pt1 | contig 11826 bp, 11 predicted proteins | sample 667938 | NCBI WGS metagenome assembly APMI01 (sample SAMN01084076, study PRJNA167559) | wastewater metagenome | biome: Wastewater | place: Denmark: Ejby Moelle, Odense | collected 2011-11-28 | reverse complement strand
ATTTGTAAAAATCTTTCCCAACTGTTTGAGAATTAAACCCTGTGCCTATTTGTACATTCAAAAAGTTTTTGCTGGGAATATCTTTAGTATTCACTTGTATCAAACCACCCGACCATTCTCCAGGATATTCTGGCACAAAAGCTTTATTAATAATAATATTATCAATAATGGCAGAAGGAATCAGATTGAAGGCAAAGGTTTTTCTATCCGGTTCGGTGCTGGTAAGTAAAATGCCATTCAGCATAGCTGTGTTGTATCGATCTGCTAACCCCCTAACAATTAAAAATTTACCATCCTGCAAACTGGCACCCGGCGTACGCTTTAGTACATCACCGGTATTTTTATCCGGCGAGCGACGAATTGTTTCTGCAGAAACTACAGAAGCTACCGTGTTTGTATTTTTTTGAAATTGAATTACCGATGCTGCTGTTTCCATCCGGGCGGTTGTTCGTTTAGCTGTAACAACTACACCTTCCATAGAAGCACTTTTGTTTTCCAAAACAATATCAATGTTGGTTACAGTGCCTACACTTACTTCTACATCGCTTACTATTTTTGATTGATAGCCCACTGCCGAAATCTCAAGCTCATACTTGTTTCCCCCTTTCAACAGTAAGGTGTAATTTCCATTCTGATTGGTTGCTGTACCAAAAGAAGTATTACTCACTTTTATTGATACTCCTGCAATAGGCTCATTTTGGGTATTAATAACCTTTCCGCTTATTCGTTGTGCATTTACAACACCTGCAATACTTAGTAGAAATATTCCCAAAAGCAACTTTATACGCATATTCTAAATTTGCGGCAAAGGTGTCATAGCATTGTTAACAGACTGTTACCCGTATGTTATGAAATGGTAACGCTTGTGTTAAGAGAATATTAAGCGAAAATAATCGACCACCATATCTATAATAGAAAGAAATATGATACAAAAAGTGGTTGTAAAAGAGCTCACTGCTACACATTTTTTGAATTATTCCAATATTAAGGAATTATTAATTCCTTTACCTTTAGAAAATACTTGCTTTTAACAAAATACATTTGCCACAATTTAAAATAATTTGCTATGGGTCTTAACTCAATACTTAAAATTTTCACGCCGTCAAATACTGTTTTTTTTGAACTTTTTGAGAAAATTTCAGAAAATGTTGCAAAATCCGGTGGTGTGCTAAAACAAATAGTGTACGAACCTGATTACGATAAGCGCGCCGCATTAATACAAGTGATGTCTGACATCGAACACGACAATGATGACCTTACTCACAATGTTTTTACAGAACTAAGTCGAAATTTTATCACCCCATTCGACAGAGAAGATATACACTATTTGGCTGCTGCATTGGATGATATTGTAGATTTCACCTATGCTGCTGCTAAAAAAATCAACTTCTATCATATCAACCCTAACGAAACAGGCATTCAAAAAATGGCCGATTTGATAGAGCAAGGTGGGCAACACGTAAAGTCGGCAGTGGCAGAACTGCGAGACATGAAAAAGATTAGAAATGTAACCGAAGCACTCGTAAAAATCAACAGCATTGAAAATCAAGGCGATGATGTATTCGACATGAGCATTGAAAAACTATTCAACAGCGATGTAGATGCAAAAGAGCTAATCAAGAAAAGAGACATCTATCAGGTAATGGAATTAGTAACGGACAAGTGTGAAGATGCAGGCAATGTTATAGAATCCATCATTATTAAATACGCCTAACAAGTTCTCCGTTCACTGCTTATAGTTCATAAAGGCTTAGTAAAAATACTCAGGTATTTTAAACAAATCCCATGAACCGTTTTCCACGAACCATCAACAATATCTTATGTTTACCTATCTCGTTATTATCATAGTTCTTGCGCTCATCTTCGACTACATCAATGGATTCCACGATGCCGCCAACTCCATAGCAACGGTAGTATCTACAAAAGTTTTAACTCCCATACAAGCCGTTGTTTGGGCAGCATTCTTTAATTTTTTAGCCTACTTTATTTTCGATCATGGTGTTGCAGAAACCGTAAGTCAAATTGTTTATCCGGAATTTGTTACGCTGAACGTACTTTTCGCAGGAATATTGGCCGCTATACTCTGGAATTTGTTAACCTGGTGGTTTGGCATCCCTTCCTCCTCCTCTCATACGCTTATAGGCGGCTTTGCAGGAGCGGCCATATCACACGCTTATTTATCTCACACTGGCGATGGACTTGGAATTTGGGAAATAGTCAATAAAAGTAAAATATTACCCACCGTAGCATTTATTATACTAGCGCCGCTGTTGGGTATGATTGTAGCCTTTATTATTTCAATTTTTTTCCTTCATTCCTTCAAAAAAACGTTGATAATAAGACTTATCTCTTCTTTAGTAATCGTTGCCTCAATTTATGTATTTGCAACCGTTAGCAAAAGCCCCCAATCCGAATTGCCCAAATTGAAAACAGAAGCAGTAGCCGCCGCAACTAAGTACGAAGAAACCGCAAAAGAAATTAGCTCTTCAGAAACTGATATACTGAAAAAAAGAAAATTGGATGCTGCCAAAAGTAGCATGATGAAAAAGAAAAAAACTGTTGAAAATGCTGAAAAATTGATAGCAAGTAAAAAACCCTCCGTCTTAAAGTATCTTTTGTTTGGCAGCAATATGAAATGGTTTTTGCTTACATTTATTTTGCTCAGTATATCCACTTTTTCATTGTACTTAAATACCTTAAATTTTGCCAAAGCCGAACGTTGGTTTAAGCGAATGCAACTGCTATCATCGGCAGCTTTCAGCCTTGGACACGGAGGCAACGATAGCCAAAAAGTAATGGGTATCATCATGGCTACTTTTGTTGCCTACGATTCTGCACACTACAGCCTCGATGTTATGGTAAGCTGGGTACCTTTGGCTTGTTATAGTATGATAGCCCTAGGCACTTTAAGCGGCGGCTGGAAGATTATCAAAACAATGGGCACCCGCATTACTAAAGTAACCCCATTCGAAGGAGTAGCGGCCGAAACTGCAGGTGCAATCACCCTCTTCGCAACAGAAATGCTAAAAATACCAGTCAGCACAACTCACACCATTACTGGTTCCATAATTGGAGTAGGAGCAACCAAGCGTTTATCCGCCGTACGGTGGGGCGTAACCGTAAACCTCATTTGGGCCTGGGTATTAACCATTCCCATCAGTGCCATTTTAGCAGGAACTGTTTATGCCATAGTAAGGTTCTTCACTACTTAAAATATCATTTTTTTTTAAATAAAAAACGCTCACCTTTGCCCCAACAATCGGCGCAAAGGTTTTTTTATGTACCCAACTTAGGAACATAACTCAGCAAAATTGCGTCGCACACTTCGGCAGTAGTACATAGCCCAACAAAGGCAACCTACACTCTCGATTTCATATTAGTAAAAATAATATCTTTTTATATGGCAAAAATTTTAGTAACAGGCGGTTCCGGCTATATTGGCTCACACACAGTTGTAGATCTTATTCAAAACGGATATGATGTAATATCCATAGACAACAACAGCCGATCCAACCCAGAAGCATTGAAAGGCGCAGAAACAATTACTGGCAAACCCATAAAAAACTACAAAGTAGATCTCTGCAATTTTGACGATACACATGCCGTGTTTCAGGAAAATACCGACATTGTAGGCATCATTCACTTTGCAGCATACAAAGCCGTAGGCGAATCTGTAGAGCGTCCGCTAATGTACTTCGAAAACAACCTCAACTCTCTAATCAACATACTAAAATGTGTTCGTGATTTCAAAATACCCTATTTCGTGTTTTCGTCATCTTGCACCGTTTATGGAAATCCAGATTCCATCCCTGTAACAGAGCAAACACCCACCAAACCTGCAGAAAGCCCTTATGGTGCCACCAAGCAAATGGGAGAGCAAATACTTGTAGATTTTGCAAAAATTTTTACTGATACCAGCATTATTGCATTAAGATACTTCAACCCAGTGGGCGCACACCCCTCCATCGAAATAGGAGAATTGCCCATTGGCCGCCCGCAAAATCTTTTCCCCGCAATTACACAAACTGCCATTGGCAAACTTCCAAAAATGACCGTTTATGGAGACGACTATGATACAAGAGACGGCAGTTGCCTGCGCGATTTTATTCACGTAAGCGATATTGCCCATGCCCACACTTTAGCCATCCAGTTTTTGGAAAATAAAAAAAACAATACCAATTACGAAATATTCAATCTTGGTACCGGCAATGGCGTTACGGTGCTTGAAGCCATTCACGCCTTTGAACGTGTAAGTGGTCAAAAACTAAACTACGAGATCGGTCCTCGCCGGATTGGTGATGTAATTGCTATATATGCCAATAACGATTTTGCAGTAAAAAGCCTTGGCTGGGATATTCAATACGGTATTGACGAAATGATGGACACTGCTTGGAAGTGGGAGCAAAAATTAAAAGCATCTGAAAAATAATTAATCTCAATCTTTTTGAATCGAGTATAGGAGGAAAACTTTCATTTTCCTCCTTTTATTTTCTGACCCCTCAAGCCACTGTACGCACGGATCTCGCAAACGGCGGTTTGTTATAGTTGCCCCTCCCTAATCTTGTTAGTCTGCTTGGCTACACTCCTTATCTTTCTGTCCATGCAACCTCGTCATTTATGCCACTACAATCCATGCAGTATTGTGCTTTTGTTGCTTAGCCAATATCTCTCTTGTAGCTACGCCTCATCGGATGCACTTTGGGCTCTCCTTTCGCTTTGCTCAGGAACTGTTTGTAGATGCGGATATTTCCCTTCAGGTTTCACCTCACAGCAACAAGCTTGCTATTGCTAACAATAAATACTGCAACTCTCGCTCGATACTTGCATCTTATAGACAAAGAACATACCTGACATACAAATAAATGGCGCATTGTATAATGCGCCATTTATACTTTAAAGAGTACTTTTATCTATTGCAATTTGCAGTCCAGTTATCACCTTCCTTTGTTAATGCAATATTCAAGTTATTTGCATTAATTCTAAGCACACCGGTATAACCATTTACAGTTCCCACATACCCGTTCTCGTCCTTATCCATTTTTACATTGGTAATAGCGGGTATATCATCTGAAAACTTAAAATCGTAGCGGTCGCCTATTTTTGTAACAAACACAGATCCATTTGCGTTGCTTTTAGTTTCAGATCCGTTTGTAAACCCTACTGATCCTTTATAAGTTCCTGCAAACAAATCGTTATTAACAGGATCATCATCCTTACTACAGGCAGCAAAAACAAAAGTCGATAGTACTACAACACATAGAAAATTGAAAAACAATTTCATAAAATGTGGATTTAGATTAAAAAAATATTCATCATGGCTATATTGGCAAAGGTTATACCAACATCAGTCTTGTTTTGTTAAAATAAAGTTCATTGCTTTAGCAAAACTATATGGCACAACTGTTGCGTTATCATACTAAAACCCGTCATAAAAAAAATAAACATAAAGGATATGCTCCTATATGATTTTCAAGCGAACACCTTCCAAACGCAATGAAAATTTTTATGACAAACCCATGAGACAATTAAAACTTTAAAAACTATACGAATGAAATATCTCTTTTTGATATTGTTGGTCGTTACATTCGGTTGCCAAAAAAACAACGCAAAGGAAATTCCAGATACCATTGGAGAAATGACGGTGGTAATAGATTGTACCGGTACTTATTTACGGTACAATAAGTTGGATTATATGGTATGCAATAAAGATCTTCTCCATCGTTTTTCAAATGGCGACAATATCTCGGCTTCGTTTGTAAAAATTGATAGTTGCAGCACCCCTTCTCAAATCGTTTGTTATATGTACCATAAAAACGAAGGCTGGATTCGAATCATTTCTGCAAAGTAACCACCAACCCTCACCAATTAATTATAGGTGCAAACACATGCTGTTTTTTGTTACATTTGTGCCAAGGAATATTCAATGGATAAGTTTATAGTTTCGGCACGTAAGTACAGACCACAAAATTTTGATACTGTAGTTGGGCAACAACACATTACAACAACGTTAAAGAATGCAATAAAGCAAAATCAATTAGCTCATGCCTTTTTGTTTTGTGGACCGAGGGGCGTAGGCAAAACTACCTGTGCCCGTATTTTAGCCAAAACCATCAATTGCGAAAATGCCAGTCCTGAAGGTGAAGCCTGCAACCAATGCCAATCCTGTATCTCCTTCAATAGAGGTAGTTCTCTAAACATCCATGAGTTGGATGCTGCAAGCAATAATTCGGTAGATGATATTCGCAACTTGGTAGATCAAGTAAGGTTTGCGCCGCAAGCCGGCAAATACAAAGTGTATATTATAGACGAGGTGCATATGCTAAGTTCTGCTGCCTTTAATGCCTTTTTGAAAACACTTGAAGAACCCCCCCCCTATGCTATATTCATTTTGGCAACTACCGAGAAGCACAAAATCCTTCCCACCATCCTAAGCCGTTGCCAGATTTTTGACTTCAAACGCATCACTACCAACGATACGGTAGCGCATTTGGAAAGCATTTGCCAAAAGGAAGATGTACAAGCAGACAAAGCGTCCTTGCAACTTATTGCACAGAAAAGTGAAGGCTGTATGCGCGATGCACTCAGCATCATGGACAAAATAGTAAGCTTTAGCAATGGAGTACTCGATTATGACCACACATTGGAGCATCTCAATATACTGGACGAAGATTATTACTTCCAACTTATCGGTTTTATGATGCAACAAGACTTGGCATCGGCTCTTTTATTGTACGACAACATAAACAATAAAGGTTTTGAAGGTGATATGGTGTTAAATGGTTTTGCATCTTTTATTCGCAACCTGTTGGTATGTAAAGATGCAAGAGTAGCCATGCTGCTTGATACCGTAGAAAGTTTCAAAGAACGATATTCAAGCACTTCTAAACAAATACCTACACCACTTTTGATAAGTTCACTCAACATTCTTAACGAATCTGAAATCGGCTATCGTTCAGCAAGAAATAAAAGATTACATGTAGAACTCACTTTGATAAAATTGTGCTATCTACAACAAGCAATGCAACTTTCTCAGGACAGCAGTTCGGTAGTAAAAAAAAAACTAATTGAGCGAACTGGACCACAATCCTTTAAAAAAATTCAACCAATAATATTAAAGGAAGCTGCTGTAAAAACGCAGCCAACCACAACAACTGCACCACCCCCTGCCACAGAGGCAAAACTCATTATTACTGAAGATGTAGAGGCAAAGCCAATACCACAACAAAAAGTTGTAACAGACCCCATCGAACACTCGATTTCTGACGACACATCCAACCCAAACAAAAAACTAAGTAGTTTAGAAAAATTACGCAAACAATTTAAAGAAATTGCTCCTGCACAAGAAGATAAACCCTTAGAAGAAACTTCGCTCTTAGAAGCTTGGAAACAATTTTCTCAACTGCTAAAAGACAATCGAAACCCAGCTGCTCAAAGTTTTGAATTGGCTACGCTCCAAATAACAGATGCCAATACTTTTCATGTATTTTCCTCCAATCCCCTCGAAAACCGTTTTGTAGAAATAACCAAAAATGATGCAGCAGCGTTCTTAAAAACCGCATTACAAAATACTCAAATACAATTGTTCACTGCCATCAAGCCCAACCAACAAACAATTATTGCAACGGAAACCAACAAACCCCTCTCTACAGTAGAACAATATCAAAACATGATCAGCAAATACCCGTTAGTACTACAATTAAAAGAAAAACTAAAGTTGGAATTAGGTAGATAATCTGAATATCCCACTCACAACCCAATCAAGAGCAATGCAAAAAAATCTTTAGTATTTTTAACGACCCAACTTTACACATAATTCACTAATTTCGGGCGAAATATTTATAGACACATGGCTGATAAAATTTTAATGCCCCGCCTAAGCGACACCATGACGGAAGGTGTTATTGCTGCATGGCACAAAAAAGTGGGCGACAGCGTAAAAAAAGGCGACTTGCTGGCCGAAATCGAAACAGATAAAGCCACCATGGAACTCGAAAGTTATAAAGACGGTACTATTCTATATTTAGGAGCCGACAATGGCGGAAAACTACAGGTAGATGATCTGATGGTAATTGTAGGAGAAGCTGGAGAAGATATTTCCTATTGATGCCTCGTCTCAGCGACACCATGACAGAAGGTGTTATTGCAAGTTGGGCTAAAAACATTGGCGACACTATCAAAAAAGGAGATCTCTTGGCCGAAATAGAAACCGACAAAGCCACCATGGAGCTCGAAAGCTATAAAAATGGCACACTCCTTTATCAAGGTGCCAAGACTGGAGAAAAAATTTTGGTGAACGACTTACTTTGCATCATCGGCGAAGAAGGAAAAACAAACGTATCCGAAATTGTAGCAGCTATAAAAGGTGGCAGTAGCATACCTACCACATCCACAGAAGCCCCTGCAACCGAAACTAAAGAAGAAACCCCGTTGCAACAGGCTACAGCACCAGCTACTACTGGCGATGGTCGTGTTAAAGCTTCTCCACTTGCAAAAAAATTGGCTTCGGAAAAAGGCATAGATCTCCACAGTGTACAAGGTAGCGGCGACAATGGAAGAATAACCAAATCCGACATCGACAACTATAAGTCATCATCCACTACACAAGCTGTAGCTGTTAATGAAACAGTTGCTCCAGTGGTTATAGCAGCACCTGCCGGTCAGGTATCATTTGAAGAAATTCCCGTATCGCAAATGCGCAAAACCATTGCCAAACGGCTTTCTGAAGTTAAATTCTCGGCACCCGAAATATACTTGACCATGGAAATCAACATGGACAAAGCAGTTGCCAGCCGAGCACAAATTAATGAAGTTTCGCCTAACAAAATATCATTCAACGATTTGGTTGTAAAAGCTTGCGCACTAGCGTTGAAACAGCATCCATACATCAACAGCAGTTGGCAAGGCGACACTATCCGCATCAATCATCATGTAGATATCGGTATTGCAGTAGCCGTAGATCAGGGCCTGTTGGTTCCTGTGGTTCGATTTGCAGATACTAAATCGCTATCTCAAATTGCAGGCGAAGTTAAAGATCTTGCGGGGCGCGCAAAAGCCAAAAAACTGGCTCCAGCAGAATGGGAAGGAAACACCTTCACTATCTCAAATTTGGGAATGTTTGGCATCGAAGAGTTTACCGCCATCATCAACCCTCCGGCTTCCTGCATTTTAGCAGTTGGTGCCATCAGCCAGATTCCTGTTGTTAAAAATGGACAAATCGCTATTGGCAATATTATGAAAGTAACGCTTACCTGCGACCACCGTGTAGCAGATGGCGCCGTGGGTGCCGCCTTCTTACAAACGTTGAAAAGCTTGTTGGAAGAGCCTTTACGCATGTTAGTATAACCAAAAACATTTAGCATACACACTGTAAGCCGCACCAACCAGTGCGGCTTTTTTTTTGTTATACCCACTTTCAGCAGATGTGGCATCCCAATTGCTACGCTCAGTTGATCCCAGATTCCGCAGTAGAAAAAAGTGAGTATGAAATTCGAGTTATCCTTTACTAATAAAGAGATTACGCCATGGGGCGGAAACCTAACGGAGTGGTTCGGCGTGGCCAATGGTGTTTTTGAAGCAAATGCTAGATAAAATTGGCTTTAGAGAGCAGATAGAGCCATGTGAGTCTTTGCCTGTGTACAGTCCATCATCTCATTATCGCATTTGTAAATGATGTAAAGATGGTAGCCAATTTCTGGCTAAAAAGTAGGATTGGTACGATTCGATAGTGGCTTTTGTCAGAGAGATATTTTTGAACATTTGGAAGGGAAAGATTTAAAATACATTATTGCTGCAAAATTTACGCGTCCTGTTCAACACTTAATTGGTGGGGCAGATACTTGGCTGATGGTAGATGATGGTATCGAAATTTGTAACAAACAATATCAAGCAAAGAACTGGGATAAAGCAAGGCGCATTGTAGTTGTGAGACAAAAAATAGAGAAAAGACCAGAGGCCGCAGGGAGGATAGGATGAAGGGGACAAGGGCTGATTTTGGCGCAGATAGTTTTAATTTGAAAAACTTTTATGCAACAGAAGCTGCTCTTATGTTCTCGATGATAGCGTACAATCTGATGTCTATTTTTAGGATATTTGTCTTGCAGGAAAAAGCACAAAAAACATTATCCACTTTACGATATAGAACTTTTGCAATCGGTGCATATTTTGAAAAAGTGGGAGATACACTCAAACTCAAAATTGCCCTTACCAAGAAGCGTAGAAAATGGTTCGTAGGACTGTGGGATTATCCTATTGATTTGTCAATGAAAATCTCTACTGCATAATCTGGGTTAAATGTTCTACTTATCTAGCATCATTTTGACTCGTACATTTTTGTTTGCAGCTTCGATGGGATTTTTTAGGTCGAATGGAACTTCGCCAAATAATCATTCTTTGGGGAATGAAGTGTTTTTATGGCTATTTCATAAAATTGAGAAAAACCTTGAGCAAAAAAAAGAGCCGGAGAGGCTCTTTTTTGGACAAATAATATGTTGGCTACGCCAAATGTGGAATGGTTATAGCAGATATTTTGCTCTTAAATTCTTCTAACTGGCGGTTGATTTTTTCCGAACTATTTTTGAAAAAAGAAGTTTGCTTAAACATATCTTCGTAGTATGCAATCCCTTTATTTAAATTATCTTTAAAGGTTTGCCACTTCTTGATTTGAAATTTAGAAATATCGTCTGTAAAACTTTCAATTTCCTTTTTTAAATAATCTACATATAGTTTCAGTTCATTGATGAAAATATTCGGCCTGCGCTCGTCTGGTAAAATATTGAGCGTACCATATATGTGCTGTACCATGTCCAAAAGCGACACCTCTTTGTCAAAGTAGGCCAAGTTGGGACCGGGGCAAACCACCACTCCTTGCTTTTCGCCTTTTATTTTAATATCTTGATCCATGTAGGCAGAGTTAACTAAGCCCACACACAGGCAAGATTTTTCAGTTATTTTATCCTTTTTCTTTTGATAAGCCAAATCATCCAAATGCTCCTTTTCGGCATTCAATTCAGCCAATTTTATTTTTTGATATTTGGTAGATGCTGTACAAATACCTTGTGGAGAAAGTTCCTTGCTTAATGCTAACAGCTTTTTGGGACAAGAACTGCCATACCTTTCGTTTGAATTATTTTCTTGTTTTATTAGCTCATTGGAAGTTCCCTTTACGGTATTGAAAGGAACCCCTAATGGCGAAATATTGCTCAGGTAAAAATCGCTTTCCTTAGCTTTTGTAAGCAACGTTCTGGTGGTCGCATCTACCGAAGTAGCCTCGGGCACCAGCAAAAATGGAGAGCCCCAACCTATACTGTTTACTTCATAATTTGACAATAAAAAACGGTGCTCTTCGGCCGTGCCAACGCCGCCCTGAACCGAAATTTTTATACCGGGTATTTGGGAAGGCACTTGCTTGCCCTTTTGTTGTAGTGCCGCTGTCATTAGTGAAAATGCCGCTTGTTGCAGTTCGGATTTCTTTTGTTTAAACTCTTCCAAAATAGGCCCCATCAAAAGACCCTCAGTTGCAAAAGCATGACCTCCACAATTCAAGCCCGATTCGATTCTATACTCAGAAACCCAAAGCCCTTTTTTGGCCAAAAAATTTCCTTGAATCATTGCGGAGCGAAAATCACTCACCTTTAAAATAATTTTCTTTTTTATAAACCCATTTTCATCAGTATAAAAATCTTCAAATTCTTCCAAATAGGAGTACAGCCTTGGATTCATACCCGCTGAAAGAACCAGAGAGGAGGACAATTTGCTATTGCCAAAACCCCGAAGCGATGAATGGGCGTCGTTATATATTATAGGCAGTTGTTCATTTTTTACAAAATT
>APMI01008117.1_pt1 | contig 11826 bp, 8 predicted proteins | sample 667938 | NCBI WGS metagenome assembly APMI01 (sample SAMN01084076, study PRJNA167559) | wastewater metagenome | biome: Wastewater | place: Denmark: Ejby Moelle, Odense | collected 2011-11-28 | reverse complement strand
AAAAAAAAACAAAAGGCTTCAGTTTTTTGAAGCCTTTTGTTTGCTGTTTCATAGCCGGCAATTGAGAGGCTGTAAGTAGGCTGCAAACCTAACTTTAGCAGCTGCAATTATCCTTTCTGGCTTACCGGCCGTGTTAAATTATACAAGTCCCTGTGCCAGCATGGCTTCGGCAACTTTTACAAATCCACCTGTATTGGCGCCTTTCACATAGTTAATGGTTCCGTCAGCTTCCTTGCCATATTTTTCGCAGGTACGATGGATGTTGATCATAATGGTATGAAGTTCCTGGTCGACACGTTCGCGGGTCCAGCTGAGGCGCATGCTGTTTTGCGACATTTCGAGCCCCGAAGTGGCTACGCCGCCTGCGTTTGCTGCTTTGCCAGGTCCGTACAGAATTTTTGCAGCTACAAATAAATCGGCAGCTTCGTTGGTCGATGGCATATTGGCACCTTCCGAAACAACAAAACATCCGTTGGCCAGCAATGTCTTGGCATCGTTCTCATTTAATTCGTTCTGGGTGGCGCAGGGTAAAGCTACATCACATTTCACACCCCAGGGAGTTTTGCCTTCAACATATTCGCAGTTGAATTTTTTCGCGTATTCGCTGATTCGTCCGCGTTTTATATTTTTCAGTTCCATTACATAGGCAAGCTTGGCAGCATCAATGCCATTCGGGTCGTGTACATATCCGTTCGAATCGCTCAGGGTAACTACCTTGCCCCCAAGTTGGGTCACTTTTTCGCAGGCGTACTGTGCCACGTTGCCCGATCCGGATATTACCACTGTTTTACCGGCAAAACTCTGCCCGCGTGTTTTCATCATCTCTTCGGCAAAATAAGTACAGCCGTACCCCGTAGCTTCAGGACGTATCAGGCTGCCGCCCCATTCGAGGCCTTTCCCGGTGAGTACGCCGGTAAATTCGTTACGGATACGTTTGTATTGCCCGAAAAGGAAACCAATTTCGCGGCCGCCAACACCGATATCACCGGCAGGTACATCGGTATCAGGTCCGATATGGCGTTGTAACTCGGTCATAAACGACTGGGTAAATTTCATCACTTCGTTGTCACTCTTGCCTTTGGGGTCGAAATCGGACCCGCCCTTGCCACCACCCATAGGCAGTGTGGTGAGGCTGTTTTTTAATACTTGTTCGAATGCCAGGAATTTAAGGATTCCAAGATTAACGGTGGGGTGGAACCGCAAGCCGCCTTTGTACGGGCCAATGGCACTGTTCATTTCAATACGGAATCCCCTGTTAACCTGGAATTCCCCCTTGTCGTTGAGCCAGGGAACCCGGAAAATAATTACACGCTCAGGCTCAACCATGCGCTCGAGAATTCCCTTGTACTTCGGGTTTTCCTCTACGAAAGGCATAAGCGACTGCACAACTTCTTTCACAGCCTGGTGAAATTCAACTTCACCCGGATTTTTGGCAATAACCTTTGCCATGAACTGTTCAACCTTTTGTTCAATAATGCTGTTTGACATAATGATAAGATGTTTAGTTGTTGAGGAGAATATTTTATATGGGGCAATATTAACACTTAAAGTATGAATAGCAAGTTTTTGGGGTACTTTTTTGAGATATATAAGTGGTTGATAAACAATGATATGTAATAAATATAGATTAATTGAGTATTTTACTTATAAAATTAGGTAAATCACCTAAAATTAATTACTTAGTGAAGTCTGATCCGGTGTTACCACAATAATTGCGGCTGCCGGCGGAGTGTTGGTGTACCCGCACTGCTTGCAGGCATATATTTTGCACCCGGCACTGCAGGTTGGCATCAGTTTTTTAATCATATTTGTATATGGATTTTATGCTTAAACACTGCTGCAATGACCGACGAAAATGACCTGATCAATGACCCCCAGGAAATCCGTAGACTGATTTTTGAACGCACTGAGCGACTCAAGGAGCTTGCGGCAATAAATCAAACCAACGACATACTGCGTGAAGGAAAGCCTGTTGACGAAACCTTGCAGCAACTTGCCAAGCTTTTGCCGGGTGCATGGCAGTATCCGGAGTTTACGGTTTGCCGTATTGTGTACAATGACAAGGAATACCAGTCGCAGGGGTTTGCCGAAACCCGTTGGCAGCAGCGGCAGTCGTTCGAGTCTATTGATAGCAGTACCGGTTTTATCGACATTTATTATACCCGCGAATTTGTATACCTCGATGAAGGCCCTTTCCTGAAGGAAGAACGCCACCTGATTGCGAACCTGGCTACGGCTATAACCGGATACCTCAACAGTATAGCTGCCAGGGAGTTACTGAAGAAATCACGTTCGTTCAGTAAAAACAGGGGCGACGAATCGCAGCAATGTGAAATACCCGTTAGTGGCAAGCAACTGCTGCAGCGATTTCTGAACAAAAACAACTTCGACCGCGACGTTTATCACGACCTGCAGCCTTTTAAAGTAAAGGAAATCCTGCTGGTAGCCAATCTCTACGATGCATATACCATTGAGAAGGAAGGGCGTTTTTCGGAATACGTGCTGGGTGAATATCACCAGCTCAGCCTTACTTCGGTTCCCCGCATCACCGGTGTGTCGTCGGTTGAGGAGGCATTTATCCAGCTTAATGCAAAGCATTACGACCTGGTAATTATTATGGTTGGTGTCGATAAAACCCTGCCGGTGAGCATTTCGGCCGAAATCAGGAAAGAGTTTCCCTATATCCCGGTTTTCGCCCTGCTGAATAACAATTCCGATGTTGCTTATTTTACCGGAGTGAGTGAGCGCTACCGTAATATCGACCGGGTTTTTGTGTGGAATGGTGAAAGCAAGGTGTTTTTTGCCATGATCAAATTGCTGGAAGATAAAATAAACGTTGATAACGACACCCGTGTGGGGCTTGTACGTGTGTTGCTGCTGGTGGAGGACAGCCCCCAGTACTATTCGCGTTACCTGCCTTTGCTGTATGGAATTGTGATGGATCAGACGCGCAGGATTATTGACGATGTTAGTACCGATGAGCTCTATAAAGTGTTGCGGTTGCGGGCCCGCCCCAAAATACTGCTGGCTGCCAATTACGAGGAAGCTATGGAAATTATTCATGATTACGATGATTTCATGCTTTGCCTGGTCACTGATGTAAAATTTAACCGCAATGGGAAGGAAGATGGTGAAGCCGGTTTTGCACTGGTAAGCCATATCCGCGAGTTTAATGCCGATCTGCCGGTTATCATACAATCATCACAGCCCGAAAATGCAGATCGTGCATACGAGTTGAGATCGACCTTCATCAATAAAAATTCTGAAAGCCTGTCGCAGGATTTCAAAAGTTTTATTACCCATTACCTGGGTTTTGGTAATTTTATTTACCGCGACCAGCAAGGGGAACAGATTGCCGTTGCCAAATCGTTGCGCGAATTCGAAAACCACCTTCGCACCATCCCCGACGAGTCGCTGATGTACCATGCCCGGAAAGATCATTTCTCGCTGTGGCTGATGGCTCGCGGCGAAATACAGGTTGCCAAAATCATAAATCCTGCCAAGGTCAGCGATTTCAGCAGCCCCGGCGAATTGAGGGCATACCTTATTGATGTAATCCGGCAGTTCAGAAACGAACAGGATAAAGGAAAGGTAATTCCTTTCGAGGAATCGGCCCTGCTCGACGAACACAATGTTGTTACGCTGGTTCCCGGATCCCTGGGCGGCAAGGGCAGGGGACTTGCTTTTATCAACACCCTGATTTATAACTACGATTTCAGTAAACATGTGCCCGATATTAATATCCATTCACCCCGCACCTCAGTAATCGGTACCGACGAATTTGAATACTTTATTGAACGCAACCGCATACACGAACGCATTATTAACATTGAGGATTATGAAGAGATCAAGCGTATCTTTACATCGGGAGCCCTTACCGACACGCTGATCCGCAGGTTGCGTGTGTTGCTCAAACTTATCAGTAAACCGCTTGCCGTGCGCTCGTCGGGGATGTTCGAGGATTCACTCTCGCAGCCCTTTGCCGGTATTTTCGAAACCTACCTGCTACCCAACAACCATCCTGATATCAATGTGCGGCTTACACAACTGATGGATGCTATAAAACTGGTTTTTGCATCGGTATATTCGCCTGAGGCCCGTGGTTACATCGAAGCCATAAACTATAAACTCGACGAAGAGAAAATGGCTATTGTGGTACAGGAAGTGGTCGGGCACCAGTACGATGATGTTTTTTACCCCCACATCAGCGGGGTGGCACAATCGTATAACTATTATCCTTTTGCCCATATGAAACCCGAAGAAGGATTTGCCATCGCAGCGCTCGGACTTGGCAAATATGTGGTCGACGGAGGCTCAGCCTATCGTTTTTCGCCGGCATATCCCGCAGTTGAAATCCTTACACCCAAAGATTTGTATAAAAATTCTCAGGTGAAATTCCTGGCGGTAGACCTGGCCAAAAGCGATGTAAACCTGCTGGAAGGCGAAATGGCCAGCTTACGCGAAATGGAAATAGATGAGGCTGAACATCATGGTACCCTGCGCCATTTGGCTTCGGTGTACGATCGCGACAACCAGCGGCTGGTTCCGGGTACCAATACACCAGGGCCCAGGGTTATTAACTTTAGCAATGTGTTGAAATACGATTATTGCCCTATGGCTAAAACCATCGAAGTTGTACTCGATATTGTGAAGGAAGCCATGGGAACACCTGTTGAAATTGAATTTGCCATTGATCTGACCCGCGATGCCGATTATAAAACCACCTTTTACCTGTTGCAGATCAAACCGTTAATTGGCGCTGAACTCGATTATCAGGTGAATATGGATGAGATTAAAAGGGATGAAATTGTTATTTTTTCTGAAAAGGGGATGGGCAATGGTTTAGTTTCGGATATCACTGATGTGATTTATGTAGATAAAGATGAATTTGATAAGAGCAAAACGCAGGAAATGGTGGCTGAAATTGAGGAACTGAACCATAGGATGCGGAAGGAAAACCGCAGGTATATTCTCATAGGCCCGGGGCGATGGGGTACGCGCGACCGATGGATTGGCGTTCCGGTGAACTGGACCCAGATCAGCAATGCCAAAACCATTGTCGAAACCAGCCTCGAAGGCTACCCGCTTGATGCATCTTCGGGCTCACATTTTTTTCATAATGTAACCTCAATGAATGTAGGATATTTCTCGGTGCAGCCCGAAATGGGCAATAGTTTCATCGATTATGAAGTATTAAAAAGGCAAAAACTGGTTGTCAAAACGAACTTTTTCAGGCATGTGAGGTTTGATAACCCATTGAAGATACGCATGGACGGACGAAAACGACTGGCGGTGGTTACCTGGGAATAATTGTAGCTAAAGTGATTGTTGCCGGGTGAAAATGGTTGGTTAAGCGTATGTTTGAAAATATTCGTCTGCACTTGAATAGGGGCGAGGGGCGAAGGGGGCGAGGGGGAGATGGGAGATGGGGCGAAGGGAGATGGGGCGAAGGTCTTCAGACTTTGATCTCCCGACATCCGACATTCGACATTCGACATTCGACATCCGACTTCGGTCTTCCGACTTCGGTCTTCGGTCTCCGGTCTTCCGTCGTCGTTCTTTCGCCCAACTTGTAGTACATATATCAAATTACACAACCTCAGCTATTGGAAATTAGCCAGGAAATAACAAAACGGGTAAGCCCGATAAAATTCACGAATTTGGCATAAGTATCACATTAATAAATTATTACCGGTTATGAGCGAAATAGTTCCCCTGAAAAAGAAAACCTTCCTCTATTTGCTGCTGGCAAGTTTTTTTATTACCAACGCACTGATAGCTGAACTTGGTGGCGTTAAAATATTTTCGCTCGAAAAAATACTTGGGATCCCCCCACTCCAACTCAATATTTTTGGCGTGGTTACCGACCTCAATATGAGTGTTGGCGTGCTGATATGGCCAGTGGTGTTTGTTTTTTCTGATATCATTAACGAGTATTTTGGTAAAACAGGTGTGCGTCGTATCAGCTTTATCACTGCCGGCATGGTGGGTTATTCGTTTATCATAATATTAATCTGGACGGGTATGCCTCCAGCTGATTTCTGGCTCAAGCTGAATGGTATAGACAACCTGGGAAGGCCGCTGGATATTAATTACGCGTATTCAACCATTTTCAGGGCCGGGTTGGGTATTATCGTGGGATCGCTCACTGCTTTCCTGGTGAGCCAGCTCATTGATGCATACGTGTTTCATTATTTCAAGAAATTGACCGGTCACAGGTTCCTGTGGCTTCGGTCGACCGGATCAACAGTGATATCGCAGGTGATCGATAGTTTTGTAATCCTGTTTATTGCCTTCTATTTTCTGGGGAACTGGAGCCTCGAGCAGGTTTTCAGGGTTGGACTTATTCAATACATTTATAAAATTTCGCTGGCAATATTGCTTACCCCGGTTATTTACCTGGCCCACCTGGCCATTGATGCTTACCTGGGTAAAGAGTCGTCTGATCAGATCATCGAAGAGGCTGATCGCAACTGGGAGCGTAAACCCCATAATAAAGTTCTTTGATGCCGGCTTGAGTTAAAGCAGTTTTTTCGGTAAAAGCCTGAATTATAAGTTATACAGCCACTTTTAATCTTTAGTCTCAGGTAATGGCGTGCTAACCAGATTTCCCGGAATTCTTTCGTTGTAATTAATTTTTACGGGCAAGCCCGAATGTTCCCAGCTTACCAGGCCGCCAGAGAGGTTGGCACATTTGCCTGCAAGACCATTATCCATCATTATTTTCACTGCTTCGGGGCTATGGATTCCGCTGGCATCGGCAACTATAAGCGGCTTATTGGCAGGTAAGGTCGGTAACAAATCGCGGAGTTTATTCAGCGGGCAGAAGATCAGGTTGGCAACATCAAAAATTTTATGCCGGTTCAGATGTTCTTCCCTTACATCAACCAGTATGGCGCCCCTCAGGCAGATCTTGTGTGCCTGCAAGGGCGACAGGTTATACATATTGCCTGTTAGCATGGCTGTTTCTTTAAAAAAATCTTCCATGGGTGCGATCTTATTTAAGGAGTTTAAAAGGGTAAAAGTACATCATAAAATCATATGCCCTCATGAATGTGTCACATAGTTGGTTGTAAAAGGATTCTTTGTATTTTTGGGCACAATTTCATGAATTTCAATATCTTCTTTCCGGCGCATATGCCTGAATTGCTTGAATTGGACTCAACCAGACCTTGTAAAAGTACCATAGAAAAACTACAATTATATTTGCTGAAGTAATTATGTCTTTGTCATTCCCGGATCGGATTAAGCCTTTACCTGTTATCATTTCTTTTATTGTCCTGGTTTCATTCAATGGACTGGGAAATCTTCTCCCTCTGTCGAACCATGTGCTGGATGTTTTCAATGCAGCATTCGAAACACTTGTTTCCACGTTTGCAACTGTTATAGTCGTAGTATTGTATCTGGAATCAAAGAAAAGAGATTTTGCGGTCAGCAGGACCTTGCTCTTTCTAGCCTTATCCCTGGGTGCATGGAGTATTGGCGATTCAATATATCTTTACCTGGTGATTATTAAGATCGATCCGTTTATATCCTTAACTGATGCTTTTTATATTTCGGCTACGCTGTTTGTTACGGCAGGTGTTATTTTGATGCCCGGTGCCCAGCCTCCGTCGCACAGGCGGAACCTTGTATTTGTCGAAATAAGTATCCTGGTGTTGTCGGCGGTTGTTTTGTTTTCAACCTTGCTCATGCTTCGCGGAAAGCCAGATCTTAATTATGACCTGTTAACGCTGCTCATGGTATTTGTTTACCCTGTGCTGGATATCATCCTGCTTTGGATAATTATGATTGTTTTCTTTACCTATCCAGAAAAGAACACTCAACGTGTATTGGGGACAATTTTTGCAGGGGTTTCATTTCTTTTTTTAAGCGACCTGAATTACCTGGTTACCTCTATTTACGAGCCTTTTACCCGCGATTTCGTAATAGATTTCGGGTATTATGGATTTTATGGGTCGATGCTGGTGGCTGCGTTGCAGGGATACAGGCAGTTACGCAGTCATAAAGAAAATGAAACTAAATCGGTAAACGCCTTCAAAGCCGGGAAATGGATTGTTTACCTGCCAGGGATTTTACTGATTGTTGTTATCGGGTTACTACTGATCTTTGTACTAAATCTGTCGTTTCATTTATCAAATGGCATTGTAATATTGATTGGCCTGATTATCGTGCTTTTTATTCTGCACCAGTATATGGTGATAGCCGAAAATATTAAGCTTACGCGCGAAATGAGCCTGGTAAATGTACAGCTCGAAACTAAGGTTGCCCAGCGCACAGCTGAATTAAGCCGGGCAAATGACGAGTTGCATGAAGAGATGAAAGAAAGGGAAAAAGCCGAACAGCACCTGGCCCGGAGTAATCAGGATCTCGCTCTGCTTAACCGAGACAAGGATAAGCTTTTTTCGGTGCTGGCGCACGACCTGCGGAGTCCGCTGGGGTCGATGATGAACCTTACATCATTACTAGCTGAAAATATTCATGATTTCGATGAGTCCGAACTACTCGAAATTATCGGAACACTGAACAAATCAGCAACACAAACATTCCAGCTTTTTAACGATTTGCTGGCCTGGTCGGCCGTTCAAATGGGCAGAGGCGAACGCGAAAAGGAACTTTTTCAGGTGTACGAATTGGTATCGGAAACAGTGATTATCCTGGCAGCTGAAGCCAACCGGAAACAGGTTCGGATTAACCTGGTGATTGATAAATCCCTCGAAGCCTTTGCCGATAAATTTGCCATACAAACCGTGGTGCGTAACCTGCTGAGCAACGCTATAAAATTTACACCGGCAGAAGGAGCCGTCACCATCGAAGCCGACCCTGTTAAAGATACCGTACGAATCTCAGTAAATGATACCGGGATTGGAATATCAAAAGAAAAACAAAAAAAACTTTTCAGGGTTGATGAAGTTAGTTCTTCGCCCGGAACGGAAGGCGAAAAAGGAACCGGATTTGGCCTGCTGCTGTGTAAGGACCTGGTTGAGCGAAACGGAGGCAAAATATGGCTCGAGAGTGAAAAAGGAAAGGGAAGCAGGTTCCATTTTACCTTGCCGGTTCGCGAACAAAATGTTTCATTAATACCCAAAATACCCGCTACAAGAGTGAATTATTCAAGTGACTTTTCAATGAAAATTGCCTATACCACGCTGATAGGTGAAATAAATACAACAGTGCTACGCTCCGAGTTAAGCCTGATTTGGAGCAGCCCCGAATACAACCCCGATTTTTCGGTACTGGTTGATTTGCGCCTGGCTACATTTGCTATTGATACCGCTGATATTCCCGCCGTACTCGAAATATTTTCGGCTATGCCCGGGCAAAGAAAAAACAAGAAGTTTGCGCTTCTTACCGCTACGCCGCAGCAGGTTGCCATGTCGACCATGTTCGGGCAGAATATCAAAAGCCGGTATCCGTTCAATGTCGAAATTTTCAGTACATATGAAGCAGCTTTAACATGGTTGGGTGCGTAAACAGAAATGGATATTTGCTGCTAATCTGTTGATTTCGATTCAGTTTCTGAAATCCGCCATGTTGATTCGTTTATCAGGTTTCAAATTTTAAACTCACTGTCCACCGTTAACTGGGAAAGGTCATTGCTCAGTTGTTCTGATTTGTTCCTTAGCCAAATGTCAGGTAGTTATATATAACCATTTTATAATTGAAATTTTTATGTCGTATTTATGCGTCATTTTAGATTATGTCGTATATTTGCGGCATAATTAATTTTAGGCATGGCAAAAACTGAATTGTTCGACGAGTCGCTGCAGCAGGCTGCGGCTTATTTCAAGGTTTTATCGCATCCGGCGCGGCTGGCAATCATCAACTACCTGATAGAAACAGGTACTTGCATTACGGGCGATATTACCGAAGAGCTTCCGCTTAGCCGCACCACGGTAGGTCAGCACCTGCAGGAGCTTAAAGATTGTGGCCTGGTGCAGGGTACTGTTGATGGGGTAAAGGTAAATTATTGCATCAATGCCCTTGGCCTCGAGGATATTATTCAGGTACTCCGAAATATGGCAACGCAACTCGAAAAAGCAAAATCATGTAAATGTTAACCCCATGAAGATACTTATATTATGTACAGGCAACTCGTGCCGCAGCCAGATGGCCCACGGGTTTCTGCAGTCGTTCGATAAAAACCTAGAAGTGCATTCGGCCGGCACCCAGGCATCGGGTCAGCTCAATTCCAATGCTGTGAAGGTAATGAAAGAAGCCGGCGTTGATATCAGTTATCATACTTCCGATTCGGTTGAAAGGTACCTGGATACAACCTGGGATTATGTGATTACGGTTTGCGGAGGCGCCAACGAAACCTGTCCCGCTTTTACAGGCAAGGTGAAGCACCGCCTGCATATGGGTTACGATGATCCCTCGCATGCACAGGGAACTCCTGAGTTTGTAATGAGCGAATTTTACCGCGTCCGCGATGAGATAAAAGCGGGGTTCCGCAAATTTTACGACGAAGAACTGAAGAAACAACTGCTACCGGATCGTCCTGCAAAGGCCCTGAATTATTTCGATAACGGTTTTAATTGTGCCCAGTCGGTGCTGGCTGCTTTTGCCGGTGAGCTTGGCCTCAGCGAGGATGATTCGCTCAGGGTGGCCTGTGCTTTTGGCGGAGGCATGGGCAGGCAGCAATACACATGTGGCGCGGTTACCGGTGCTGCCATGGCGCTGGGACTCAAATTTGGCAAAACCCTGAACGATGACGAAGAAAAGAAAAAGTTTACCTACGATAAAACTGTTCAGCTTTTCGACGAATTTGAAAGGTTTCATGGCTCAACCACCTGCCGGCACCTGCTCGAGAACCTGGATATGCGCGATGAAAAAGAACACGCCATCATTGTTGAACGAAATCTCTTTAATACCAGTTGCAGGAATTATGTTGTCGATGCAGTGAAAATTGCAGAAAAGATTATAAACGACTCTAAATAAATAAACCCATGGAAGATATTAAAAAAGTGATTCAGGAAAAATACGGACAAATTGCCAAGCAAACCAAAGAACAGAATGCACCCTCATGCTGCGGATCGGTTTCCTGCGGATCCATTGTTGATTATTCGGTTTTCAGCGAAAGCTACGATGAACAAGAGGGGTATGTGCCCGATGCCGACCTGGGCCTGGGGTGCGGACTCCCGACTGAGTATGCGGGGATTAAACCGGGCAATACCGTGCTCGACCTGGGTTCGGGTGCCGGCAACGATTGTTTTGTAGCCCGTGCCCTGGTGGGTGAAGAGGGTTATGTGGCCGGTATCGATTTTACCGAAGCTATGGTTGAAAAAGCACGTGAAAACACGCGTAAGCTGGGTTACAGCAACGTGGATTTTATACTGGGCGATATCGAAAATATCCCGGTGCGGTTTGGCGTGGTGGATGTTGTAATCAGCAATTGCGTGCTTAACCTGGTTCCCGATAAGCAAAAAGCTTTCAGCGAAATATACAGGGTGCTGAAGCAGGGCGGGCATTTCTGCATTTCGGATGTGGTGCTGCAGGGCGAATTGCCGGGCGAACTCAGGGATGATGCCGCCATGTATGCAGGTTGTGTTGCCGGTGCATTGCAGCAGGACCAATACCTGGGTATCATTAAAGAAGCAGGCTTTATAAATATTGACGTGAAAAAAGCAAAGAAAATTGAACTGCCCGATGATTTGCTGTTGAAATATCTTACCACCGATAAACTGGAGAAATTCAAAAACGGGGAAACCGGTATTTTCAGCATTACCGTTACCGCGCAGAAACCCGAAGGCTGCGGTTGTGGCTGCTCCTGTTCCTAAGCCCGGAATGCAATTCCACATACTCAAATTAACACACCAGAAAATT
>APMI01095786.1_pt1 | contig 11831 bp, 9 predicted proteins | sample 667938 | NCBI WGS metagenome assembly APMI01 (sample SAMN01084076, study PRJNA167559) | wastewater metagenome | biome: Wastewater | place: Denmark: Ejby Moelle, Odense | collected 2011-11-28 | reverse complement strand
GGCAAGGAGGACTGCGTTGGCATCAGGAATCTGCCCGAGTTCGATCGCCAGCCGAGTTGAGTTCAACAGAAGAGTGAGCCCCTTTCTCTGCTTCAAAATGTGCCGCATTTCATAGCAGGTTGTGCCTGAATCGACAAAGAGCATCTCATGGTCTCTGATGAGCTGCGCGGCCAACTCGCCAATGATTCTTTTTGCGTTGGCGTTTCTTTCGGTTCTAGCCTGGAGGCTGTGGTCCGTTCGGGCGGCGGTCGCGCCTCCATAAACAAGATCTAGCTTATTTCTTTCCGCGAGTTGCTTGAGGTCCCGCCGGATGGTCGCCTCTGAGACTCCGGTACTGAGAGCGAGATCGCGCACAGCGACGTGCCCGTTTTCGGACACCCGCTCTAATATATATGCGTGTCTGTCTGCGGCTGCCTTCGCTCCGTTTCCTGAGTCATTGTCGAACATGGTATGTGCGATCTCTTGCACAATTATGCGCGACTTTAAACAATCTATGAAAGAAAACTTTCAACAATTGCCTCCGTTTGCGCTATTCTAGGTGTATCAAGCTATGAGTTCTCAAGCTGCATCCGGAAACATCGTGCCGATCCTTCTGCCACAAGCGGGCAACTCTATGGAGGAAGGGACGATCACTGCATGGCGAGTCAAGCCGGGCGACAATGTCAAAGTGGGTGACATTCTTTACGAAATGGAAACCGACAAGGCGACCATCGAAGTGGAGGCTGAAGTCGCTGGCCGATTGAGCCGAATCGTTGTTCAGTCTGGCGAGACGGTTGCAGTTAAGGCTCCCGTTGCTTACCTTGGAGACGACGATGCTGCTGTTGCCGCCTTTATCGCTGGCTCGGGTGCTGTTTCTACTCCCGTGGCCTCGGTGGCGACAGATGCTACAGTGATTACCGCGGTTACATCGTCTGCCGTGGCGTTACCAGCTATTCAAGCCACTAGGAAGCGAGGCAGCCCGGTTGCCCGGAAGGCTGCTGCTGAACTTGGTGTTGATGTTGAATCAATTTCGGTCGGAAGTGGACCGGATGGGCGAGTATTGCTTGAGGACGTCAAGGCTGCCGTAGGCAAGTCGATGCCTGCTCCTAAAGCTGGTCCGATCCAGGTGCCTGCTGGAATGAGTGCAATAAAGGCTAACTCCGGTGGTTCCCGTGTGCCAATGAGCAAGATGCGCAAGGCGATTGGCAAGAACCTTTCGATCAGCAAACAGACATTGCCTCACTGGTACACCAAGGTGACCATCGATGCGGATCCGATGATCGGTTACTACAAGCGAGAGAAGGCGCTCTACCCTTGTTCGCTCAACGATGTCATCGTTCTAGCCGTCAGCCGGGTTGTCATGGAGTTACCTCTATTCCGGGCTCAGATTGATGGGGATGACCTGGTTCAGTTTGACTCTGCCAATATCGGGCTAGCGGTTGGCATGGAGGAGGGTTTGGTGGTCCCCGTCGTTCGAGGTGCGGATACTCGTAACCTCAAAGGCATCGCTCAAGAAACTCGTAGAGTGATTGAATCCGCCAAAACTGGAAAGCTAGAAGGGGTTGGGGAAGGTGTCTTCACGATTTCGAATCTTGGTATGTTCGGTGTCGAAGAGTTCGTTGCGATCATTAACCCGCCGGAGTCTGGGATTTTGTCTGTCGGTGCTGTAAGAGAAGAGGTAGTTGTGAAAGACGGAGCTTTTAGGCTTGGTCACAAACTCACACTGGTCCTCAGCGCAGATCACAGAATCATTGACGGCACCATGGCCGCCAAGTTTGCCGCTCGTCTCAAGGAACTGCTTGAAAACCCAGGATTGCTTGGATGACTCCCTCCCTCCCAACCATCAACTGCCATATTCACCTGCCTCCGAACTTTTCTGCATTCGGAACGGTAGGTGAGGCGGTTGCATTGGCGAAGAGCCAGTCGATATCGGTTCTTGGTAGCAGTAACTACTATGATCTTGAAATCTATTCAGAGTTCGAAATCGAGTGTAGGCGGGCGAGCATAACTCCAATTCTTGGACTGGAAGTGATCTGTTGGAGTGATGAATTTGCTAGTCGTGGTGAACTGATCAATGATCCAGCAAACCCGGGCAAAGTGTATTTGTGCGGTAAGGGTTTGCGCAATTGGCAGAACCCGACTCACCGAGCGAAGGAGCTGATGGCTCGAATCCGTTTGGCAGACGATGAACGAATGGCTCAGATGATCATCAAGCTGAAAGAGGTCTTCGTCAAAGGCGGCCTCTTACCGGGTGTGACTCACGATTCGATCAAGAAATCTGTAGCCGCTCGATCTGGTGTTTCTGTTGAACAGGTCACCTTACAAGAACGGCATGTAGCCCAGGCTTTTCAGTCTGCGTTCTTTGAACTGTGTCCAGACAACCGAAAGGAACCCCTAACCACAATCTTGGGTGCCGAACCGAAGGGAAATGTCGATGATTCCGTTACTGTTCAGGGGGAGATTCGAACCCACTTGATGAAAGCTGGCAAACCTGGATATGCTCCCGAGAAGTTCATTTCTCTTTCCGAGGCTGTCGAACTCATTCATGAACTTGGTGGACTCGTTGTGTATCCGGTCGTTGCGGACGGTATGAATCCGAAGTCTGCATTCGAAAAGGACCCTCAAACGCTTGTCAGAAACTTGACGGCTCTTGGGATTGATGCCGCAGAATTCATCTCTAATCGTAACTCCCCCGATTGCCTTTCGGAGTATGTCGCGGTGTTGTCGGCGTCGGGAATTTCCGTTACCGCGGGGACTGAACACAACACAACCGAACTGATCCCTCTTGCGCCGGAATGCAAAGGTAAATCCGCGATACCAAGTGATGCGGCGATGGCTTTCTTTAGGGGTACATGTCGATTGATCGAGTGGCAAGACGGTGCAACTGCGCGAGAAAAGTTGGAGGCCCAATATGCTTAACGCCGATGTTTTGGCACTGTTGCGAGCGCGGTTTGCTACTGATTCGGTTCTGGCAACGGTACGAGTATGCGGAAATCCGCACCTGGACCGACTTGATCTGAGCCAAGTTCAACTTGGCATCAACCCGCTAACCGATGGTTCAATTGAGATATCCCAGACTTCGGCACAAGGAAGAGTCGCTGGAAAAATTGCCTTTGTGACAGGAGCCGCCCAAGGGTTTGGACTGGGCATTGTCGAGGGGCTTTTGGGTGAAGGCGCGTTGGTTGCGGTCGCCGACCTGAATTATGAGGGTGCTGTAGCTGTGGCCAGTCGCTACCCTGGCAAAGCCATAGGAGTTGCCGTCGATGTTTCTCAAGAGGAGTCAGTAGCGTCCGCAGTTGAGGCTGTAGTTCGCGAGTTTGGTGGAATCGATCTTGTCATTTCAAACGCCGGTGTTCTTCGGGCGGCAAGTGTCAAAACCCAGTCATCCAAGGAATTTGACTTTGTAACTCGGGTGAATTACGAAGGGTATTTCCATGTTGTCAAACACACGGCGCCAGTTTTAGCGGCGGCCCACAAAGCAGACGCCAAACGGTGGACAGATATCATTCAGATCAATTCCAAGTCTGGTCTTCAGGGGTCAAATAAAAACGCAGCGTATGCCGGTTCAAAGTTTGGCGGGATTGGTTTGACTCAATCATTCGCACTAGAATTGATTGAAGACGGTATTAAGGTGAACTCGATTTGTCCCGGGAATTTCTTCGACGGTCCTCTGTGGATGGACCCCAAGACGGGCTTGTTTGCACAGTATCTCGCGGCTGGCAAAGTCCCCGGCGCGACAAGTATTGATGATGTTCGATGCTTTTATGAGGCCAAAATCCCAATGGGACGCGGTTGCGAAGTGATTGATGTGCTTCGAGCCATCTATTATTTAGTTGAGCAACAATATGAAACTGGCCAGGCCTTGCCGGTAACCGGCGGTCAGGTTATGCTCTCGTAAGGACGCGATCATGGCAATTCAATCGACGCAAAACGCGGTGCAACTTGTTGGACCAGACGAACTTGTACTCAATTCGTCGAAGCTAATCCACGAACCGGGACCTTATCAGATACTGGTCAAGGTCGAAGCCGTCGGTCTCTGCTTCTCAGACATGAAGTTGCTCCATCAGTTTGATCAGCATGTCCGGAAGAGCGATGTGATCTCAGGAGTCAACCCAAGCATTCTGCGTGACCTTCCTTCCTACGTCCCTGGCAACCAACCAACAGTGCCTGGGCACGAGGTCTGCTGCCGAGTCGTGGATGTTGGCCCCAAAGTGACTTGGTATGAAGTTGGACAGCGGTTCATCGTGCAAGCGGATTATCGGCCGCTAAAGACCACCGGTTCGAATGGTGCATTCGGATACAACTTCGAGGGTGGGCTACAAGAATATGTTTTGCTCGACGAAAGAATCGTCGGCGACCCGCGCAATGAAAACGCATTCCTCATTCCGGTGCCTTCGGATCGCTCGGCTTCTCAGTTAGCTTTGGTCGAGCCGTGGGCTTGCGTGGAGAACAGCTACGTGACCCCCGAAAGGCGACGGACGAGAAATCTCGGCAAGATGCTAGTCGTTGGAACAGGAGAGCGATCTTTCAAAGGGCTGATTGATTGCATGTCTCCTGGTGATCCGCCCAGCGAAATCAGTGCGATCACGTCTGGGCTCGAACAATCCAGTCAGCTTCGAAATTTGGTGGCAGAGATTGAAGCGAAATACAAGTTGGGCATCTCCATCTGTATGTACAAGACGTTCGATCAGCTACCCGATGAAACTTTTGACGACATAATTTACTTCGGATCGGAGGCGTCGGACGTTGAAGCTCTGAATGACAAACTCACGAAGGGCGGAATCATCAACGTCGTGCTAGGTGGCGAGAAGCTTGGCAGGAAGGTCAATGTTGGCGTCGGACGGATTCACTACGGAGGGACCCGGTGGATCGGGACCACGGGCTCCAATGCGGCAGAGTCCTATCAGATGATTCCAGAGAACGGAGAAGTGCGCGAAGGCGATGCTGTACTTGTTGTAGGTGCTGGCGGTCCGATGGGGCAAATGCATGTCATTCGTGACGCGAGCATTTTTGCCAAGTCGAAGGTGATTGCAACCGATGTTTCAGAGCATCGATTGACGGCGCTCAAAGATAAAGTTGAAGGGATTGGTAAGCAGCTAGTGACCAAGACGCAACTCGATTCCAGCGACTCGTTTGACTATGTCGCGCTGATGGCGCCGATCCCCGCTCTCATCGAGGATGCGATTGTCAGAAGCAATCACTCTGCCGTCATTAACGTTTTTGCAGGTATTCCAGCCCCTGTTAAGCACGAAATCGACTTGGACTCTGTGATCGAGAAGAAGCTCTTCTTGTTTGGGACGAGCGGTAGTGAGCCACGCGACATGCGCGCGGTCCTCTCAAAAGTCTCCGAAGGGCTTTTGGACACAAACTCGTCTGTCGCAGCGGTAGGGGGAATGACTGGCGCGGTTGAAGGTCTTCGTGCCGTTGAAAACCGCACCATGGATGGGAAGATTGTGATCTATCCGAAACTCACGAACTTGCCTCTGCTCAAGCTGGAAGAGCTGATTTCGAAGTATCCCACTGTGGCCGAGAAGCTGAACCACGGTCAGTGGACAAAAGAAGCGGAAGCTGAACTGCTCGAGGTAGCAAATTGACATCGGATCAACTAATAGAGCGCGGCAGAACCATTATCAAGATGGAGGCCGAGGCCGTCGCTAACGTCAGTGAGGTGATCGATAATCGGTTCATCGACGCGATTGAGCTCATGCTGAAGTGCAAAGGGCGCGTGATCACGACAGGAATGGGCAAGGCCGGGCTCATTGGTAAAAAAGTGGCGGCAACTTTGGCTTCAACAGGAACCCCCTCGTTTTTCGTTCACCGTGGCGAGGCGGTTCATGGCGACCTAGGAATGATTACGGGCGAGGATGTGATCATCGCCTTCTCGCACCGAGGTCAAACCGAAGAGGTTCTCCGCATCCTTCCTTACTTGAAGCACTTTAAAACGCCGCTCATCGCGGTCACATCGAACCCCGATAGTGAACTGGCAAAATCATCCGACGTTCCGCTCATCCTGCACGTAGAGAAGGAGGCTTGTTCCCTCAACTTAGCTCCAACCTCCAGCACCACGGCGATGCTCGCTCTTGGAGACACGTTGGCGATTGTGCTGTTGGATGCTCGCGGTTTCGGACCGGAGGACTATGCTTTACGGCACCCAGGCGGATCTCTTGGCAGAAGGTTGTTAACAAAGGTTTCAGACATCATGCATAAGGGAACAGAAAACCCGGTGGTCGACGAAGAAACCCCCATTCGAGACGCGATCTACGTGATGACGAATTCGAAAATGGCGGCGACTAGCGTGGTCGATCAGTCAGGTTGTCTTGTCGGGTTCTTTGCCGATGGCGACCTAAGGCGTTATCTGAGCCGAGACGAAGTCGATCTTACGTTGCCGATTGGAACGGTCATGACGCGAAACCCGAAGGTAGCTCGACCGGACATGATGGCGGTCAAAGCGCTAGAGATTTTGGAGAGCTATAAGATTATCGAACTTCCGGTTGTGGATGACCAAAACACGCCGATTGGAATGGTTCACCTCCACGACATTACTCGCGCTGGCATCGTGCTTTAACCAAAATGAAGGCCGTCCATTTTGGTGCTGGCAACATCGGCCGAGGATTTCTTGGGCAACTCTATTTTGAGTCGGGGTACCAGACGACGTTTATCGAAGCTCTACCGGCAGTCGTCGAAGCTCTGAATGATCGAAACGAATATTGGATCGACATTGCCGAGGAAACTCCGAGCAGTTTCCTTGTTCAAAACGTGTCGGCAGTGAGCGCCCTTAATTTGGCAAAAGTTGCCAGTGAAGTGGCATCTGCCGACATCTGTTCGACTGCTGTCGGAGTCCATGCGTTACCGAAGATCGTGCCTGCATTGGCGGCGGGACTCAGCCAAAGAACTCAGCCTCTCGACATTATAATCTGTGAAAATATGCTGCATTCCAGCAAATTCTTGAGAGAAGAAATCCGAAAGCAAATGCCGGATTCGATGCATCTGTATCTCGATGAAAAGGTCGGTTTTGTCGAGGCGAGCATCGGTCGAATGGTTCCGACGCGCTCGACCGAGCAACAAAAGGCAGATCCATTACGGGTTGCCGTCGAGGCTTATTGTGAACTGCCGGTGGATGCGCTAGCCTTCAGAGGGGTAGTTCCGAAGATTGCGCACCTCAAACCCATCACTCCTTTTGAGGCATACGTCGAAAGAAAACTATTCATTCACAACGCCGGCCATGCCACTGTCGCCTACCTCGGCTTTCAAAAAGGATATCAACTGATTTGTGACGCTGTCGCTGACGTGGAGATTCGAAAAGCTGCTGAAGAAGCAATGATGGCAAGCGCAATGGGGCTTTCAAGGCGCTACCCAAACCTCATTTTGGCCGATCTCGTGGATCATGTTTCCGACCTTCTTCGAAGATTCGCCAACCGCGCTCTCGGTGATCAGGTGTTGCGCGTTGGGGCGGACCCACTCCGAAAACTGGGTCCCGAAGATCGATTTATGGGGGCCATTCAACTTTGCCTTGAGTCAAACGTAGACGCTAGTCCGCTGATAAGAGGTGTGTGGGCCGCACTTCAGTTTAATGCCGGGTCGGATCCGGTTGTTGCGGAACTACAGTCACGAATTCGAACAGAAGGGATCGATAAGGTTGTACAAAGCCTTGCTTCGACCCCTGAAGTCTCGAGTGCTATCTTAAGTCAACGCCCCAAGTGAGGCGGTAGCATATTTGCTATGCGTGGAACCTTATTGAACACGGCCACGGTTACGGCTGGGTCGCTGATTGGTTTAGCGCTGGGCAACCATATTCCTGCACACTATAAGCCTGCTATTCTTGGCGGTCTCGGCTTGGTCACCTGCTTGCTTTCCGCGCGAATGTTCTTTCAGAGCAAAAACGTTTTGGTAGTAGTTGGAGCTATTGCAATAGGTTCGATTATTGGACTCATGCTTGGCTTGCAAGAGGGTCTAGACAGCTTTGCACTCTGGGCAAAAAACACTGTTGGTGGTGAGGGGAGATTCGTTGAGGCAGTCATCACCCCAACCCTCGTTTTTTGCGTTGGTCCAATGACGCTTCTGGGTTGTTTGCAAGACGCTCTGGAAAAGAAGATCGAATTGTTGGCGCTAAAATCGACCCTCGACGGGATCGGCGCTATTTTCTTCGCTGCGACCTTGGGAGTTGGTGTTCTTGTCTCAGCATTCATCCTCCTGGTATTTCAGGGTTTGATCACCTTGCTTGCAAAACCGCTTCAAATACTCGCTCAAGACGAGGCAGCGATGGCAGAAGCGACGGCTGTTGGCGGAGCGATGCTGCTCGGAACTGGGCTTCTTCTGCTTGATATTAAGAGGCTGCCGGTTGCCGCGTTCTTGCCTGCGCTCGTTATTGCTCCTGTTCTTTCTCGGTTCATTGCCCGATGGGAGAAGAAACCCTTATGAAGAGACTTTTCATGCTGGTCGTTGCGATATTGTTTATTTTGATAGCTGCAGCGCAGCTCGAACAACTCCCCGAATGGGCTCAAAGCTTTCCATCTTGGCTTCAGAAAACCTTCTTCAAGGTTGCAGTTTGGCAATGGTTAGGTGTTCTCGCGCTCTTTGTGATATCCGCCGTTGCGGGATACGTATGCGGCGCGATTGTCAAACGGCTGCTCAAGGTTCGAGACCGTTTTTCCACCCAACCGACGGCCGTGACGACCAAAGGAGCGATTGAGAGAGCAAGTACAGTCATTGGGGCCGCTGCTTTCAGCTATATCGTCCTTTCTGACCTTGCTTTGCCATCGGGATTCGAATATCGGTTAGGACTGCTCAGTCAATCTCTGCTGATCATTGGGACGGTTCTCTTGATTAACGGCGGATGGGATGCCATTTGTGACACCCTTGCGAGCCGAGCAACCGGATATGAGCGGGCTGAAAGGCTTCTGATCCCCATGATAAGGAAGCTAGTGCGTGCCGTGATCATCGTGGGAGGCGTTCTCGCTGCGGTGGAGCTTTATGTGGGGTCTAAAGCGCTCACAAGTTTGATGGCCACGCTTGGGTTGGGTGGTTTGGTCATGGCTCTCGCCGCAAAGGATTCCGTCGAGAACCTGTTTGGCTCCTTGACCATTCTGTTCGACATGCCGTTTGCGCTTGGAGACTGGGTGAAGATTGACAAAGTTGAGGGTGTTGTTGAGGAAATCAATCTGCGCTCAACTCGGGTGCGAACATTCGAAGACACCGTGATTACTCTCCCGAACGCAAACCTTATTCGCGCGTCTGTTGAGAATTTTGGGTCTCGGCGTTTTCGCCGACAGAGGCTAAGCCTTCGGTTAAGTTACGATTGCGGACCGGAAGCGATCGACTCGTACTGCGTAGCTTTGGAACAGTGGATTTCAGAACAGGGAATCGTGCAAAGTGGTCAGACTGTCGTCGAGTTAAATGACCCCTCGGAATCTTCTATTGGTGTTTTAGTACAGTGCTTTCTTGAGGTGGGAACCTTTAGTGAAGAAGTTGAATTCCGGCACCATTTATTGCTTAAAGCGCTAGAGCTTCGTGAGACCCACGAGGTTGTTTTTGCCGCTGCTCCCAGGCAGCTATCAACTGTTTTTATGCCCGTAGAACCTCCAAAGGTTTAGGCACAAAATCGCCCCTCCTCTCAATGTATAGAAGAGGGGCTGAAGGTTACTTACTTGCGGTTTCGTCGCTTGAGGAAACCAGCTGCTCCTACCAACAATACGGCTATAGTTGTTGGCTCGGGCACCGCCTCGTATTTGACACTGTCAATGCCAATATAGCTGCTGTTTGCTCCGTACAAGCCACCATTAGTGACGTTGTAGTGGAACGCAAGTCTCCCGGTTGTTCCGGCTGCAATTCCATGGAGGGTTACTGTGTATTGGGTCCAACCAGTTGGGTAGCCACTTGAAGAAAGCGTCGGGTTGATTTGCAGTGCGACATGACTGAAATCGGCTACATTCGTGCTCGAACCATTGGTTGAGTAGAGAACTTCCAGCGAGTCAGGAGCGATACCGTCGCTAATTGTTTCGAAGGTAAACGTGTCGCCACTAGCCAACGTCGAGACAGGAGTGAACAAGTAATTGCTAATGGTTCCTCCGGAGAACGTTGTATTGTTGTAGTTTGCTGCGATGTAGTTGACGTTTGAACCAGGGTTTAAGATGTTTGCCGAAGACTGGTCTGCGGTAATGTAGCTGGTCTCACCAGCAAACCAGGAAGTAAGTCCGGCTGGGCTACTTAGGTTGCTGTACGCCCATCCTCTGGATGTCAGTGCGCTTAATGTTGTGTTGCCATATGCGTCTGCGACATCGTCGAACGATTCTGTGTAAAGGGTCATTGATGCCGATGAGTAAGCGGCAAGGGTGATAAACCCGAGTGTAATCGCGATTTTACTGTTCATTTTTTTGTATCAAAATCCTGGTGACTTGGGCTTATTTCTTGCCGGTGAAGAACGAGTGGTAGAGGCCGTCAAAATTCAATGAGCCCCAACCCGTTGCATAGTCCCAGCCTGCGGCAGGAGTTGCCGGGGTGGAAGTGCCTAGGAGGTTTCCAATGGTTGTTCCTGTCGTTATATCGTAAAACACGGATGTGTTTCCGCCTTTCAGATAGAGGTAATCCTGGATTCGACCGAGTCGGACGTTTGAGCGACTTGAATTAGGAGTTACACCTGCGAACAATCTCTGGAGAACGATGCCTAACGAACCCGCAGTTGCAGGACTGCTTGCGCTTGTACCATCCATGTAAACTTGTGTTCCGAGAGGATTGCTTGTTCCGTAGTTGTAGTAGATGATCCATCCATAGGGTGAAAGTCCGTCTGCACCTGACGCATGAGCGGCAAGGTCAGGAAGTAGTCGATATGGATGAGCCGCTGATTGAGTTGCGAGTTTGCTCGACTGCCAACTTGGAGTTGTGTTGTATGCAAATCCGTTGGCTGGGCTGTCGTAAGGGTTGTATCCGCCTGTTCCAGCATAACCGCCTGAAAGCCCCCAACTCTTCTCGACGCTGCGAGCACCAGTAATGGTATCAATCGTCGCAACGGAGCCACCTACTTGAAGAACTTCAGGCTCGATGGCGGGATAGCCGTAACGAGTGAAGGAGGTCGTACCGCTGTTCACGTTCTTCAACTCGTCTGTGCCTGTATCGCCAGTTGCGGCCATATAGGTGATGCCTTGCGCGGTCATGGCAACGTGAAGAGTATGTGCCGCGTTAAATGTAGAAGTGGTGTAGGTGCCTGACCACGTGCCACCTATGCGAGCCCATCGATAAGTCGCCCATCCCCAGCTTTCCGAAACTATATCTGCAATGTTGTCGCTTTGAATGCGGGAAAGCACACGAGTTAATGGGGCACCATCCGCCGTTGATGACTCGTAAACGTAGATGTTCGCAAGCGGAGCCGTACCGCAGATCATCTGAAGGTCAAGATCCCCCTCTCCTTGTGGCGTGGAGTTATGGAATGCGGTGCCGCTTCCTGTCGCATTGATGAACGTAACGTTTGAACCTACTCCACCGGACGGAGTGGGAAGGCTATAAGCCGAATACCAATACGGTAAGTTGGTCGTTCTTAGGCCGTCCCAGTTCGCAAAAGCGATGTTGACGCCCTTGCCAGTGAAACCACTACTGTATGCGTTTGTGAGTCCGTAAGCGCCTTGGTATCGGGGCGGAGTCAAAAGTGTGGTGGTAGCTCGGCGCTTAAAAGTGATTGAATTGTCAATGCCGTCGACACTCTGGATCTTGCTCGCGACCGAGGACGGGGCCATAAGCGATGTTAAGTTTGTTCTAACGTTTACGCCATCAACACTTATCGTTGAAACGGTAGTTTTAAACGCTTTCTGAATGTTCGAAACAGTTCCTTCTGCAAAAACTGTCAAGCCACTCTTGTTCACAAA
>APMI01012687.1_pt1 | contig 11832 bp, 12 predicted proteins | sample 667938 | NCBI WGS metagenome assembly APMI01 (sample SAMN01084076, study PRJNA167559) | wastewater metagenome | biome: Wastewater | place: Denmark: Ejby Moelle, Odense | collected 2011-11-28 | reverse complement strand
ATAATAATACCCGGCTCGTGGTTTTTATTTCCATGTTTAAAGGCATTTTCTACAAAAGGAATCAGCAGCATAGGCGCTATGGTACGGTTATCCATTGAACCGTTTACATTTATCTCGACAAACCCTTTTTGCCTGATCCGCAGTTGTTGCAATTCAATAAAGCTGTTCAGGTATTCAATTTCCTTGTGCAAAGCTACAAAATCAGTATTCGAATCGTACAACATATATCGCATAATGCTCGAAAGTTTCATCACGGCTTCGGGGGCTTCGTCCGATTTGTTGTATACCAGCGAGTAAATGTTATTAAGCGTGTTGAACAGAAAATGAGGATTAACCTGCGACCGTAACAAGGCAATTTCACTGGCTTGCCGTTCTTTAATCAGTTCGTTCTTCAACTTTTGCGAATCGAACCAGTCGATGCTGAAACGGATAAGCATGGCATAAATGCTGATAATTACGGTATATTTCAGTGTGGCCCAAATCCAGTCGTATTGAAACATCAGCTGGCTGGGCGGCAGTTTAACAAGGTATTTCCAGTATGCGATTTCGATGGGCAGGCGTATGGCTGAAAGAACGGTCGCCAGCAGTATTACAAACGGGAAAATGTACCATTTCCGTTTTAATTTCATGAAATTCGGGATAACGAAATATACCGAGTAAAACACAAAAATATTGAGCAGCGTAGTAATGAAAATATCCTTGAGGTAGATATAGTCCTGCAACAGCTTTATGTCAATTTTATTCAGATATATCGGGAAAAATGCCTGGTTGAGCATATATATCCAGAACAAAATATGAACAAGAATCTTATACCTGCTTTTCATTGTACAACTTCTTTTTTTAGAGTAAGATGCCGGGTGCCGGTTGCTTTTACTGCTACAACCGACAACCGACATCAGAAATTTAACTAATCAGAGATTTCAATCTTCAGGCTACCATATATCGGCCCTGTTTTCGGGTGCAATATAGCGTTTGTCGCCGGGTTTAATATCAAATGCCTTGTAAAAAGCCGGAATGTTGTAAACAATGGCGTTTACGCGGGCTTCAGCCGGCGAATGAACGTCTTCCTTCAGGCGGCGCATCGTTTCTTCGTCGCGGGTGTTGGCGCGCCAAACCTGGGCATACGAAAGGAAAAACCGCTGATCGGGTGTAAAGCCGTCAATTTTTTCTTCCTGTTTTTTGCCGGCAAGCGCTTTTTGCAGACCATTGTAAGCCACATTCATACCACCCAGGTCGGCAATGTTTTCTCCCAGGGTAAGCTTGCCATCCACATGAAGGTTTTCAAGCATTTTGTAGTTGTTGTACTGGTCGACCAGCACGGTGGTTTTAGCTTCGAAATTTTTCGAATCTTCGGCCAGCCACCAATCGTGGAGGTTGCCATCTTTATCGTACTGCCGGCCCTGGTCGTCGAAACCATGGGTCATTTCATGCGAAATTACCATCCCGATAGCGCCGTAATTCACTGCGTCGTCAGCATTCATAAAGAAGAAAGGAGGCTGAAGTATGGCTGCCGGGAATACAATCTCGTTCATATTCGGGCTATAGTAAGCATTCACGGTTTGAGGCGTCATTCCCCATTCGCTGCGGTCGACAGGTTTCCCGATTTTTGCCATGTTGCGGTTTACTTCAAACTGCCGCGCGTTTTTCAGGTTTTGGTAGTACGATTCGGTGCCGATGGTGAGGTTGGTGTAATCGATCCATTTGTCGGGATAGCCGATTTTAACATTGATTTTTGCCAGTTTGGCTTCGGCTTCTTTCTTGGTAGCTTCCGACATCCAGCTTAGCCCGTTAATTCTTTCGCCCAGCGAAGCTTTCAGGTTGTTCACCAGTTCGACCATACGCTTTTTTGCTTCGGGCGGGAAAAATTTCTGTACATAAAGTTGGCCTACCGCTTCGCCAAGCGAGTTGCTGGTGTTGTCGATCATACGTTTCCAGCGTGGGCGCTGTTCCTTGGCGCCTGTTAAAACGGTGCCATAAAAAGCAAAATGTTCCTTGTCAAATTCCGATGAAAGCGCCGAAGCTGCCGAGTTTATCAGGTCCCAGCGGAAATAGACTTTCCAGTCAGCAACCGGAACAGTTTGAATCATAGCGGCCATTCCTTTAATAAATTTGGGCTGCCCGATATTTATTTCAGCGGTTGGTGCCAGTTTAATACCTTCGAAATATGCTTTCCAGTCGATGCCTGGTGCCATTTTCTGTAATCCGGCCAGGTCTGTTTTGTTGTAGTTGGCAACCGGGTTGCGCAATTCAACACGTGTTGATGAGATTTTTGCCAGCTCGGTTTCAATGTTCATAACTATAGCTGCATCTTTTACAGCCTGTTCTTTAGTAGCACCGGCCAGCACAAACATTTTGGCCATGTGTACAAGGTATGCGGCCCTTATTTCTTTTGAACGGGCATCGTCAGCCAGGTAGTAATCCCTGTCGGGCAATCCAAGCCCGGCCTGGTAGGTGTTTGCAATCACCATATCCGAGTTTTTCTCATCGGCTCCACTGTACAGGTAAAAGAGGGGGTAATTGCCTGAAGCATGTTGTTCGATCAGCATTTTCTGAACATCAGCCGGAGTAGCAAATGTATTGATCTGATCCAGTTCTGCTTTCAGCGGGCTTATTCCGTCTTTTTCAATTTTATTGGTATCCATACCCGAATTGTAAAAGTCGCGGATTTTCTGGTTTATTGAGCCCTGGGCGGCATTTTTATCGGCCGAAGCATCGGCAAGGATGGTTTTGAGCTGATCGTAGTTTTCTTCTTCCAGTACTTCGAATGCGCCATAGCGGCTATACTCGGCCGGAATGGGATTGTTTTTCAGCCAGTTTCCGTTTGCATAGCGGTAAAAATCATCGCCGGGTTTTACCGTGGTATCCATGTTGGAGGCACTCAGTGCCGGGGCTGAGCTTTTTTCTTTGCCTTTTTCGCTACATCCGCCGGTGGTTATTGCAAGTGCTATAATGCCTGCAGCTGCCATAAGTGTGTTTTTAAGTAAGTAATTCATAATTCGTTTAATAGAGTTATTTTTAATTTGTGTGAAGCCAAAATGCATGTAAAAGTAAAAATTGTTACGAAAGATGCATTTGCAAATCGCTGAAAGCTTTACTCCAGTCGCTGTAATTGTGATAATAATCGGCGGCGTAGTTTTGAATTATAAAGCAGTATCGCACAAATTGTTGGTGCAAAATTATTCTTTTTCGGCGCATATAGTGCTGCAATATAATTTCCATACATTTGCCGCCTTGTTCGCAACAGGCTTTTTTGCCAGTTGCGAAGGGCATAAATTAATGATAATAAACATCTTAACATGGTTCCAGTTTTAAAAAGAATCCCGATTTTAGCACTTGCAGTACTCATTTTAGTAACCAAACAAGCATTTACCCAGGATGCAAAACAATCCGCTGCCCCTGATAAACCAACCTTAACCTGGAGTGGATTTGTGAAGGCTGAAGGAATGTTCGATACCCGGCAGGTGGTCGAAGCCCGCGAAGGTTACCTGTTATTGTATCCGAAAAAGGTAAGCCTTGATAAAAATGGAAATGATATTAATGCGCATGGCAGTTTTAACCAGTACGCCATGACAGCCCGCCTTACAGCCAAAGCAACCGGACCTGATATTTTGGGTGCAAAGACCTTCGCACTGATTGAAGGCGATTTTACGGGAGCCTCCAATTCGGAGAATAACAGTTTCAGGCTGCGGCATGCATACATCAAAATGAAATGGGCCAACACGAGCCTTATGGCAGGGCAATACTGGCACCCGATTAATATACCCGAAATGATTCCCAATGTTTTGTCGCTCAATACGGGTGCTCCTTTTCACCCTTTCAGCAGGCAGCCACAGGTAAGGCTCGATGCTTCGAAAGGGAAAATCAACACGGTGCTGGTTTTTGCTGCACAGCGCGACTATGTGAACAGTGGCCCGGCCGGGGTTTCGTCAGTTTATATGCGCAACAGTATGGTTCCAAATCTCCATGGGCAGGTACAATATACCGGCAAACAACTTTTTGCAGGCGTGGGCTTGGACTATAAACGGCTTACACCCAGGTTGGTTACCGATAGTATGTACGCTACCAAGGCATCAGTAAACTGTTTTTCATACACGGCCTTTATGATGGCAAAAACAAAGCCACTGGTTGTTAAAATGCAATGGATATACGGGCAGGGCTTAAACGACCACCTCGTGATGGGTGGTTATGGGATCAGCAAAGTTGACCCGCTTACCAACGAACACGAATACCTGCCGCTGAATTATTTATCGGGCTGGATTAACCTGCAAACTACAGGGAAAACCTGGCAAGGCTCCTTGTTTGCCGGCTATACCAAAGGATTTGGTGCTGAACAAAATATTGTGGGTGCAGTGTACGCCCGCGATGCCGATATTGATTATGTGTACCGCATAGCGCCCATGATCAGTTATATTAGCGGCAAATTGCTTGTATCCGCTGAGTGCGAGTTTACAACGGCTGCATACGGCAAACCGGATGCGAAGTGCAAGGTTTACGATGCCACACCGGTAACCAACAGCAGGATTAGTTTTTCAATCGGATATTTCTTCTAAAAATAATATTTTGTTCCCGATTGGGAAAAACCAACAAAAAAGCCCTGCTTTCGCGAAAGCAAGGCTTTTTTTGTTTCCTGACGACGATTTTCCTTTCAACCTGTAAGCAAGCCGGAAATGTTGATCAGGATTTCGGTTTGTTGGTGCGTAAGCCAATTACAGGGTAAAGCGGGCAAAAGCTTACCAGGCTGGTAAGTGCCAGCACAGCTGCAACTACCAGCAATACAATGCCGGTTGTTCCGCTTATTACATTGGTAAAATAGAGGATTGCAATCACAACTGCAGCTGTAATGCGAATAATTCTGTCGGTGGTTCCCATGTTTGGTTTCATATTCCGGTTTATTTAGGGTTAATAATGTTTTTATAAGCAGCAAAATTATAATCCGGTTTGGTCAAACTACGTGATCATGGTCACACTGCGAAACGTTTTTTTAATTGGCGCGTGACGTATAAATAAATTATAGAACATTTATCTGGTTGCGGCCGGTGCGTATCCGGTTCTCACCTTCCAGCTTTTTAAGCAGACGGCTTATTACCTCGCGGGCTGTGCCCATATCGGTAGCTATTTGCTGGTGCGTTATCAATAGTTGTTTGTTCCCCGAGAGGAGTGCTTTTTCTTTGAGGTAAAGTAAAATGCGTTCGTCGAGTTTGTAAAAGATCAGTTGGTTGATGGTATCCATCAGGTCGAGGTAGCGTTTGTTAAACATTTCGTAAATGTAGAAGTTGAATGCCGGGTAAGTGGTTATCCATTGGCGGAGTTTATCAGATGGAATGAGTAAAAGGCGGGTTTCTTCCGGGGCTGTGGCTTCTATCAGGCTGGCGGAATTGCTGCAGCAGGCCGAAAACGACATGATGCACATTTCGCCCGGGTGTATGTAGTAGAGGAGCAATTCCTTATCGTCCTCAATGCGGCTCACTTTTACCAGGCCTTTCACCACCAGCGGGATTGACCGGACATAATTACCGGTTTTAAGCAGCGTGGTTTCGGCTGGTATGTCCATATCAACGGCTTCGTTTGCAATAAATTGCAGGAGTTCTGTGTTAACCTGTGGTATGAGTTTTTTCAGCGTAATCAGGTCCATGGGTATCCAAATGTTATGAGTTGTAAAATTTTATTCATGTGTTACGGGCCAAATGGTGATTTTTGTACACACTGTTAAAATTAGTCAAAAGCCTGGAATAAAAGTACATCAGTGAAATGTTTTTTCAACCAACCAGCTCCCGATGAATATGTAAATGCTTATATTATAGATTTATCGTTGCTTTTTTTACTTTTGCACCTCTTTTACCTGATTCGCCGATGGAGTTACTCACAATTTTCCTGATTGCCATTAGTCTTTCGTTCGACACCTTTGCTGTTTCTGTATCCAGCGGTTTGATTCTGCGAAAAATTGATTTTAAAAATGCAACAAAAATTGCAATTACGCTTGCTGTTTTCCAGGCTGCAATGCCTGTAATAGGCTGGCTTGCAGGCTCAGGGATAAAAAATTATGCCGAAAATCTTGATCACTGGATTGCGTTTGTGATACTTGGCTTGCTGGGTGGAAAAATGATTTATGAAAGCTTTAGTACTGATCCCGAAGACCGCTCTTTCAACCCGCTTGATGTAAAAGTTATGATTGGTATGGCTATTGCGACCAGTATCGATGCGCTAATTGTAGGATTCAGCTTTGCATTGCTGAATTATAAAATTATGGTTTCCATCGGGATTATAGGATCTGTTACCTACATTGTAGCCATGCTCGGGATGTTGTTTGGTAAAAAGATCGGGGCCCGCATGGGCCGCAGGATGGAAATGCTGGGTGGTATTATGCTGATTCTAATCGGGTTGAAAATACTGCTTGAGCATATTTCTGCATAAATTGCAAAGAAACTTTCGTTTTTTTAGGATTGGGACATTTTGCGTAAGCCGGGCTCTGCTTTCTAATTGTTCCGGTTTAACCAGTTCATACTGCTTTCCAGTGTTGGCATATCGGTGATGATTATTTTTACCGGTTTGCCGGTGAGCGCGGTCAGGCTGCGTTCCTGCTTTTCGAGCGATTGCTTTTTTGCTTTTTCCAATGCCGGTTTAAGGTATTCGCGCAACGCCATTTCATTCAGCCTTTTTACAATTGCCTCTTTGTCAATTTCAACTGATGGGTCGTACGACGATTCCTTAATCTGTTCTATCGAACTGTTATCGATAGTAACATATGTAAGCCTCAGCGGAGCATGTACTTCGATAGCCTTGGCGGTGATGGTAATGCTGGTATTGATGGTATCACCCAGGTCGATATGAAACCCGATCCTTCCTTTGGCAGTTGTGGATACTTTTTCGGTAAACTTAAGCATATCCGATCCAAAGTATTTTTTCTCGGTGCTTGTGATGTTTATCAGTTTAAAGTCCTGTTCCCAAACAACCAGTTTGGCCGTGCTACGCAGTTTATCGAATATGATATTGTTTTCTTCGAGCGTTCGTTTTTCAATAATTTTCATATCCACGAACCTGAATACCAGATATGCAGCCAAAACTATTATTGCAATTAATCCGACCAGTTTTAAACCGCTATCCGCTTGTTTCCTGAAATAATTGAGCATATAAAATGATTAATCTTCAAAATTAATGACAATTATCGCAACAACTGCAGGCCAGCTGGTTTTTTCGTGCTTTTTCAAGGCTTTCGCGACCCTCGCTGAAAGCATACCAGGCAATGCCCAATGAACCGGCAATATCGATATAATTGATTTTAAAAAGTTCGTATAACACGCTTGATGCAAGCAGGATAAAACTCAGGTACAGGCATGTCCGGGTACAATGAGCATCGGCAATAATGGCTTCTGAATTAAGCGCCCTGCCTGTTTTAAGTTTATAATACATCAGGAAATACATGGTAAGTATCGAAACTGCAGCTATAATAATGCCGGCAAGGGTGGTTTCGGGTTTTGAATGTTGAATGATTTTCAGCACGCTGCCCGCTACCAGCCCTGCTGCAAGCAACATAAATGCAACGCCTGTTATCCGCAGTGCAAGCCGTTCAAACTTATCGAAATCCTTTATTTCACTGCGCTGCATGCGAATAACCATATGCAGGATACCAATCCCGGAAATCACTTCAACAAAACTGTCGATGCCAAAGCCCAACAGTACCAGGGTGTCGTCGGTACTACCGAAATACACGGATACCAGGCCCTCGATAATGTTATAAATAATTGTAACTATGCTGAGCCACAAAGCCACGTTGAGCCATTTTGGGGTGTTCATCTGTAAGGATTAAAGTAATTGTTTGTATAAGTGATAATTTTCGGAATCGAAGCAACAGAATAACACCTGGACCAGCGTTTTGTTACCGGCTAAAAACTGATCCGTTTCCCGGGTGGCAATTTCAGCCGCCTTATTTTTGGGAAAGCCATATACGCCGGTACTTATGTTTGGAAAAGCAATGGAGGTACAATTGTTTTGAACTGCCAGCAGCAGGCTTTGCCGGTAGCAGCTTGCCAGCAGTGCAGTTTCGTTATTCTGTCCTCCGCGCCACACGGGGCCTACGGTGTGGATCACGAACTTTGCCTTCAGGTTGTAGCCTTTGGTAATTTTTGCCTCGCCGGTCGGGCAACCGCCCAGGGTAATGCATTCGGCAAGCAAACCGGGCCCGGCAGCGCGATGTATTGCGCCGTCAACACCGCCGCCTCCAAGCAGGCTGCTGTTGGCTGCGTTAACTATAACATCCACATTTAGTTGGGTAATATCAGCCTGAATAACTTCAATATGAGCCATAGCTTTTTTATGAACAATGAGAACCTGGACTTAACATCGCTGCCGGTATGGTTTTCTTTATTTGTGAGCTTTGCGGTAGGCGCGTTTCCAGGCACGGCGGGCCCAGTAATGCCTGCGCCAGTATTTGCCCCACCTGATCCCCGACCATATACGCTCGTGGATGTAGTAGATGAACAGTTTTATGAGAAACTCTATCACGGCAATTAAACCGGCGTTACCGATACTTTCGCCCAGTGAAAGGCTTTGGTACTCGTGCGAGTAGACAAAAATTGCAACAAACATAGCCCCGGAGGCAAATATCCGGTAGGTGATGGTTTTTAACAGGCTTCGTTGCGGACTGTCGCGGAATACTACTTCGACTTCCGGGTTTTGTGGTTGTGTAATCGGTGATTTATTCATGCTTTATTGTTAATCTACAAAGGTTTAATTTACTGGCAGGTTTTCTTTAGTACCTGAAATGTGCTTTTGCTGCATTGAGCAGTTGTGGATGTAAAACAGTATTTGAAGCCAGCAGTTCGGCTCCAAAGATATAATCATTCCCGCCTTTTAAATCGGTTATGGTGCCGCCAGCTTCTTTTACAATCACGATGCCGGCTGCCACGTCCCAGGCATGCAGCCCATACTCGTAAAAACCTTCCACGCGGCCACAGGCGGTATAAGCCAGGTCAACTGCAGCTGAGCCCAGCCTTCGCAAACCTGAGGTATGACGCGCAAAATACGTAAACAGCTCAATGTATCCGTCGAGCTTGCCAAAATCGTAGTACGGAAATCCTGTGGCCAGCAATGCATTTTTCATTTCATGCTGCTCCGAAACATGGATCTTTTTCCCATTCAGATAAGCTCCGCCATCTTTGCATGCATAGAAACACTCGTCGAGGTTAGGCTCATATATTACCCCGCAAACTATTTCATTGTCAGACATCAGGCCGATGCTCACCGAAAACAAGGGAATATGATGCAGGAAATTGGTAGTGCCGTCGAGCGGATCAACAATCCAGTCGTATTTTTCGCCACGTTGTGTGGCGGTCTTCTCTTCGGTAATAAAACCTGCTTCGGGCAATATTTCGGCCAACCGCTTCACAATACGAGCTTCCGCAGTTTTATCCACATAGCTTACAAAATCGTGCAGCCCTTTTTCTTCAATGTCTGCCGACCTTACGTTGTTAATTTCTTCGAGGAAAAATTTCCCGGTTTCTTTCGCCAGGGCAATTACCTTCTGGGTGATACTTTGATAGTCCATTTTTATTTTTTTTTATGCTTTTCAATGAAATAGGTGGCCTGATATATTTGTTGCGTACCGAATCCAAAAGTAGCTACAATATTGTTGTCGCAGCAAGTAAAAAAGTGTTTTTGCTGCATAATCCCGTTTTTACCCAAACCCGGAATGTTATTGGGTTGACTGCCCTGATAGATATGTGAGTTCTTTTCCCTTTAACGCAGTATGATGACGTTTTTGAAAAAAGATGATCACGGCTATCCCGATTATAATTAATAATGCCGAAATTATTTCAGCCTGGCTTAGCTTCAACCCCATTAAACTGTATTTGTGATTCACACGGATTTTTTCGATAAAAAAACGTTCGATCCCATTCAGCACCATAAATAAACCAAAGAGAACCACCGGGGCTTTCGTCCTCACACGCACGAACCAGATGAAACCGAAGGACGCAAATGAAATTAGTGATTCGTATAGCGAGGTTGGGAAAACCGGTTGGGCAAGTTGCCTGCAATGTGGCCCTGCGCACCCGGCAATTTGCATGCCCTGGTTGGCTACATTATGCGGAAAATCCGATGCCCACAACCAATCGGGCAGCCAGGCAAGCATCTGTGGTTGAGCCATGGTATTTACAATTCCCCAGCAGCCGTCACCCGAAAAGTGACAGCCTAACCTGCCAATGGCATAACCCAGCATGATAGCCGGCGCAGAGCAATCGATTACGTGTTTCCAGTTAAGCCTGAGCATTTTCATATACAATATCAGCACCACCACCGTGGTAATAAATCCGCCATAAAATGCAAAACCGCTGAATGAAACGAGACTGCGTACAGGGTGGTTCAGGAACTGGCTGAAGTTATCGAAAATGTCGAATATTTTGGATCCGGCCAGGGCCGATACAATGGCTACGAACATAATATTCCAGGTGTTCTGCCCGGGATGTACCAGTTCATTTTTCTTAACTGAAATATCGTATTTGCGGGCCCTGAATATTGTGTAAACATGATAACAGCTTGTGATTATGGGAATAACGATGAGCGCCGGCAGGCTTCCCTGGGTTGAAAGCATGTACTCTTGTGGATTAACCGCAAAAACCGGGTAATCGATAATGATGCCGAAAAATTTCCATCCAATCAATGTTGAAAACAAAAGGCCACCCAAAAATTCGGGCCAGCTGGCAGGTTGGTTGGGCTGTGTGCTCACCTGGCGTGCTGTAAGCAATCCTTCTTTTTCCTTCCTTTTCAATTCCGAACGAAGTATAAACCCGCCAGAGGCAAATGCCAATGCTAGGAAAAATCCATAGGTCTGTACCGGCAGATTGATATTGCTCCCTATCAGGTAATTAATAAGATCGGATAATTTAGGGAACATTGGGGATTCTGATTAGATGTGGGATGTTTTGGGGATTGAAGGGATTGAAGAGATTGAAGAGATTGGAGCGTTTCAGAAGTCATTGCGAGGAGGTACAGCTTGTCCCGATTTATCGGGAACGAAGCAACAAAAGTTTCAGTGTTTTAATGGATTAAAACCTGCATGCTGAAAACAGGGGCTTGCTGCGTTTGGCGCTTTCATTTTCTTTTGTTTTAAGGTTCAATCCGGGGGATGATGTAAGCTGCCAGCTTCGGCAATGATAGGTTGAAAAGCGACTTTTATTTCCCGTTCCGGCTGGTTAACTTCTGTATGAACCGATATTACAACAACTCAACGCTACAGGTATCGTCGGTATTTACCGAAATAATCCTGACAAGGTTTATCTGGTTAATCAGTTCTGATTTGAATGGTGTACGGACTTTAACATAATTACCGGTAAACCCATGCATAAACCCGTTGATGTTGTCTGATTCCCAAAGTACTTCGGCTGTTTTACCAATTTGCTGCCGGTAAAACCGATCTTTTTTCTGTTCCGAAAGTTCGTGTAACAACTGGCTGCGGCGACGTTTTTCGCGCTCATCAACCTTGCCATCCAGTTGTAAAGCCCTGGTGCCGGGTCGCTCGGAATAACTGAATACATGCAGGTAAGTAACATCAACCTCTTTAATGAATTGATATGCGTCGTCGAAGTCTTCGTTGGTTTCGCCCGGAAACCCGACAATAACATCGGCAGCAATGCAGGCATCGGGCATTAATTCTTTGATTCGCTTTACCCTGCCGGCAAAAACATCGCGCAGGTATTTGCGTTTCATCAGCTTCAGGATTTTATCACTTCCGCTTTGCAGCGGGATATGGAAGTGGGGGAGGAGTTTATCAGAAACTGATACCAGGTGGATGATATCATCGTTGAGCAATTCAGGTTCAATGGACGAAATACGGATGCG
>APMI01032086.1_pt1 | contig 11834 bp, 6 predicted proteins | sample 667938 | NCBI WGS metagenome assembly APMI01 (sample SAMN01084076, study PRJNA167559) | wastewater metagenome | biome: Wastewater | place: Denmark: Ejby Moelle, Odense | collected 2011-11-28 | reverse complement strand
GATCAGTTGCGTGTAAAGCTCGTAGCCGACTGTGACCATTGTGCCGCTTTGTTTGGCCCCGAGGAGTTCACCAGCTCCGCGAATTTGCAAGTCGCGAAACGCAAGCGAGTATCCAGATCCAAGCGAAGAGAACTCTTGAAGTGCTTGAAGTCGAGCCATAGCGCCTTCGGTAACCGACCCAAAGCGCTTTTTCACCTTCAGCCCGGATGCTTGTCGTTGGGCTTCTTCCACCGTCAGCGGCTTTTCTTCCATCTTGCCTTGGTACAGGAAGTAGCCGTAGGCCTGACGGTCAGAACGACCAACACGTCCTCTTAACTGATATAGCTGAGCGAGACCCAATCGATCCGCGTTCTCGACAATCAGCGTATTCGCATTTGGAATGTCAATTCCGCTCTCAACAATCGTTGTCGAGAGAAGTATGTCGATTTCACCTTTTACAAACCCAACCATGATCGGTTCGAGTTCCTTCTCGTTCATCTGACCATGCCCGACTCCGATTCGCGCAGACGGAATCATCTTGCGTAGCTTCTCGGCAACGTGGTGAATGCCCTCAACTCGGTTGTAAACGTAGAAAATCTGTCCCCCACGTGATAGCTCCCGGAAGATCGCTTCGCGGACCACCTCATTTGCATAAGGGCGGACAAAGGTTCGAATCGGCAGTCGTCCCGGGGGCGGGTCGTTGATCAGCGACATCTGACGGATATCCATCAGGGCCATGCTGAGCGTTCGAGGAATAGGGGTTGCAGAGAGCGTCAAAACATCGACCTCGGTGCGCAAGTTCTTGAGCATCTCTTTTTGCTTGACACCAAAGCGCTGCTCCTCGTCGATAATCACCATTCCCAACTGCTTGAACTCGACGCCAACCCCAAGGAGCGAGTGTGTACCGATAATCATTTCAAGCTCACCGGACTTCAGAGCTTTCATGGTGCTTCTCTTGAGTGTGCGTAAATCGATTGATGAGTCCAATCTGAGTTCCAAACGAACCTAACCTATCTAGAAAGTTTCGGTAGTGTTGTTCGCTCAGAATCGTTGTTGGACACAAGACGGCAACTTGGCGACCTGATTGAACGGCCTTAAATGCGGCGCGTATCGCGATCTCGGTTTTCCCAAATCCAACGTCTCCGCACACAAGTCGGTCCATCGGATATTCCATCCGCATATCGACCTTTACATCTCGAATTGCGGTGAGCTGACTCGGGGTTTCAACCCAAGGGAAGGTCTGCTCCATTTCCTGCTGGAATGGGGTATCGGGTCCGTATTCCTGGCGGGTAACTCGCTTGCGTTCGGCGTAGAGTTTGACCAAATCTCTGGCAAATGCCTTTGCCTCTTCCTTGGCTTTGCTCAGCGTACGAGTCCACTCGTTACCAGTGAGTTTGTTCAGCTTCGGGTTTTCGTCGCTGGGGTTCAGATACTTCTGAATTCGATCGAGCTGGTCCGCCGGGACGAATAGCTTGTCGGGAGCCTGGTATTCGATAAATAAGAACTCACGTTCCACCCCGTCGACTTCCTTCTTAGTTAGTCCTCTAAAGATGCCAATTCCAAAGTGAATGTGAACAACGTAGTCACCGGGTTTGAGGTCAAGCACCGTGTTAACCGGCGCACCTTCCATGAAGCGTTTCTGCGGTAGACGAAGCCGCGCGACACCAAACAGCTCCGCGTCAGAAATAACTGCTGTATTGAAGTGGCTAAGGACAAATCCACCACCGAGGTTGCCTTGAACAACCGTAGGTGTGCCAGGGCCAAACTCTTCTGCCGAAGCGAAAATCTCTGCACCAGCAAGAACGTTCGTCGCACGATTGGGCTGGTCGGTTGTAAATGTGACCTCATATCCGTCTTTGAGGTAGGTCTTCAGCGTCAGCGTGAGCGTCTCGGATCTGCCTCGATATGCCTCAAGACTAACGGCCGAAATTTCTCTTTGACGCGTGATGTCTAGCCAATCGGGCAAAGCGTCGAAGGCACATAGGGCAAGAGTTCGTGGGTGATACGAAACCTGTTCGATGGGAACGCAAAAGTCGTTCGCCATGCTCGCAAGAATTTCACCACGATGATGCCTTGCCTGAAGCGCCTGCGATAAGTCCTCAGAAGTGCGGTTAGCAATGGTTTCGAGTTCTAGGGGTTCGTCGAGGACAAGCAACTCGTTCTCTTCCAGCAAGTCCACAGCACACCCTGAATCTGGGTGCAAAAGCGGCCGGTACAAATCAAGCCGGTTGAAGAAAACTCGGTTGACCAGGCCTTCGGCATCTTCGGAAATCGTTTCGAGGAGGCGCTCAGCCGCGTCGTGATCAAGCAAGCCGGATTCACGCTCAGCCGAATCTAGAATCATCTCTTGATACCCTTCTTCTTGCCCAGTAAACAAAGTTTCCCGGCTCGGAGAAAGGGACAGCTCCGGAATGGTATCGACCGACCTTTGCGTGTTCGGATCGAACATGCGTATTGATTCGATTTCGTCTCCGAAAAGCTCGATTCGAACGGGAAGATCGCGCCCCGTCGCAAAAATGTCGATGATCCCACCTCGGCGACTGAATTGGCCCGGCAACCGAACCGGTTCCTGAGGCTCATACCCGAGGCTCACAAGCTGTCGAAGCAGTTTATCTGGACTGATTTCATCGCCTGGCTTTATCGTGATGTATGCATCGAGCAAAACATCCTTCGGGATGGTTCGTTCAAGAGCACTCTGGACCGTTGCGATGACGATGTTCGGCGCATCTTGAGCGAGCATTCGCAATGCCCCTAGGCGGTCAGAAAGGGCAATATGTTCCGGGGCCGCGTCCTCAAAAAGGGCGGACGAACCACTTGGAAGTTGGCTAATCGACTCTTTTGGAATGCCACAAATCTGTAATTTTGCTTGCCAAGCTAAAGCACGATCATAGCTGGTTGTGACGATCAGTGTTTTTGTGGGCTTGCTTAAATAAGAAGCGGCAAGCAGCACCGGACGGGCCTCGTAGCAAATGGAGCGCCATTCCACGCTCTGCTGGAGGTCTAGAAGTTCAGAAAGCTCGCTATTTTCAGAAAAGCGTCGCGCCAAGTCGGCCGTGCGCATAGACCCTCAAAGAATACCAGTGAACGGCATAAGTTCACCGCCTGGAGCGTCTGCAAGATTCTAGCCGCTAAAGCAGTGTATTCAGGAATTTCAATAAACGAACCCATCTTGCTTTCCGTCTACCAGATGTCATGTTCCGGGCTATTTTTGGCGTCGTTGCTTTCGGCTTTGTAATTAGTGCAAATGCTCAACTAGATAGCGACACTCGGTTCAGCAAGAAGCTAACGTTTGATGAGCGTTATCTGCCACTAGAACTTTTCTTCTCACGAGTCTCGCAGTCGTCAAGCGTCCCATTTCGAGTTGATAAGGCGATCAAGGAACGCAAGATTGCCCTCTTTTGCGAGGAAATATCAACCAAAACCTTGTTAGAGAAAGTCAAGGAGACGATGTTTGTAGACATCGATCTGGAGGACCCGAAAAAGCCAGAACTCGGCTATCACGTCCACCTCAACGAAGACTTTGCCCGAGAAGAGCGACTAATCACCTCTGCTTTTAATAGCGCCAGCCGAGCAGCCTGTGTTAAACGAATTCATGACATGGCGTCTTTGGCAAGCACTCCGTTGGAACAACTTCAGCAAGAGGCAAGATCCCTAAATGAACGCAAAAAACAACTGAATCAAGATACTTCGGAAGGAGGCAAGCAACAACTTGCGGAGGTCCAGCGCAGGCTTTCCTTGATCGGTGATCTTAATGAAGACAGACGCGACTATGACCTCGGGGTGATCGCAAGCCACCTTACGAACCAGGATATCGATCGAGTGATGAACGGCGACATTGTCGTCGCAACGAACTACAACCTGCCTGGGTCGATTAGGATCCCTGAAGAAGCCCTCAAAGAGTCGAAGTTCGCTGCAAACTCGCAGGGATCGACTCCATTTGATGGGTTAGTTTCTGTTTGGCAGTTTGATCCCTATAAGCGGGCTCTGAAAACATCGTGGCGACTCATTCGAAGAAGCGAAGGAGGTGGTGTTTCGATGACGCCAACCTTCGACTCGATCTCCAGTTTGGAAGTGCAAAGTGCGCTCTCTAAATCAGACTACACAAAACGAATGGCCGAATGGGAAAAGGCAAAGGACGATTCTGTACTTCAGACAAAACTCGCGAGCAAAGCGGAGTGGCCAAAAAGCACCGAGTACAACACCCTCAGTCTCGCCGACAACCTGCAATGGCTCCACAAGAAGAGTGGCGTACCGATCATTTCTGACTCCTTTCGCATCCCCATGAATATCGCCAAGCAACAGACGGCGACGGATATCGGCGAATGGTTAAAGCGGCACAATGGGTGGAGTTCGCCTTATATCAGCTGGAATAACGCCCGAGTTAGGTCAGCTAAAGGATGGCTTATGCTTCGGCATCGGCGAGCATGGCTTCTCAACGAAACCGAGATCAATGAGTCCTTGTTTTCGATGATGGAAAAACGGATGAAACTAAGGCCACTGACCATCATGGATTATGCCGAGTTCGCGAACGGTATTACCGATCAGCAGGGCACGAACATCGATAGAACAACAGTCGTTTCAAGCTTTCCGATCAACCCTCTAGTAGCGAACACTGGCGCGCTCAAACTTTGGTTCAACTTGGGTCCAAACGGAAGATCTGCCGCAGCATCCAGGGGCCTTTTCGTCGGAGACATGTTCCCTAATCAGCGGGAAATGTATGTGTATGAGCTGTTTCGAAACTTACGAGATCGGTTCCCCTCTTTCGAGCAGCTCATGTATCTGCTTCCAGGCGCCCCGGCTCTACCAAGGAATATGGGTCTATTTTATGTAGACACCTCATCTTCACCTTATCGAATGGCAGCACTGGAGACAAACCGAATTTATGATTACGATGAGCAATGGAATGGAATTCGAGTGCGGGATGCCGAAGGAGCGACCATCAACTTTGGAACGAAAAAAGATTCCGGAGTTCGGTTCGACATCGTACTAAGAGTGAAGCCTGCGGAAAAGTAGGCGCGGTACCCTTTTGAGGTGATGTCGCCAGATGTGGTCGTGGTTGGAGCAGGGGCAGCGGGAATCATAGCTGCCTGGCGCGCCGCCACTCTCGGAGCCAACGTTCTGCTGATCGAAAAGACGAACCGGATCGGCACGAAGATCATGATCAGCGGAGGCGGTAAATGCAACATCACCCATGACGGTCCGATTGAAGCTGTCCTCAAGGCGTTCCGCCAACCCGAAGCGAGGTTTCTCCGTCCCAGCTTTTACCGGTACACGAACCAGCAAGTTCTTGACCTTCTGCATGATCGTGGGCTGGAAACAATGGTCCGGCCCGATGGGCGTGTCTTCCCCGTCAACGGCACCGCGAAAGACGTGGTTGGCATCCTGATTTCTTACTTGGAAGAGGCTGGGGTCGAAGTTTGGAAAGACTCCCAGGTCACCAAAATCTCCAAGCACGATGACCACTTCACCATTCACTTAGCGCAAACTGAATCGAAGCAGAGGCAAGCAGAACATCGGTTCGGATCGCAGGCATTGTTGCAGGAAGTTCTAGCTCAAGATCAGTGCGCCGAAGGTCCACAACTCGACCAGATCGATTGTGCCAACGTCATCATTGCGACGGGTGGTAGTAGCTACCCGAACAGCGGGACAACAGGCGATGGCTGGCCCTGGATGCGGGAAATGGGACATACGGTAACCCCAATTCGTGCCGCTCTCGCGCCGATCAACCTCACTCACAAGCGGACCGATTGGTCTGGAGTGGCGCTTCGAGACATCATTTTGCGGGCTCGGAAGGAGAATAGGGAGATCGCAAAGTGGCGTGGTGATGTCCTGTTCACGCACACCGGAATCAGTGGTCCATGTGCACTCGGAATCAGCCGGATCGTGGCTGAAAGCATGATCGGCGGCAAAGTCATTCTGGAAGTGGACTTACAGCCAAATACCTACTTTGAGCAACTCAACGACGATCTGCTGAAAACGGCATCGCAGAACCCTCGTCGTCAGATTCGGCAAGCAGTCCACTCAATGGCACCAGAAAGAGTCATTGAGGACATCCTTGACCAATGTGGTATTCGCGATGAAACCGTGGGCTCAAACTTCACGAAACCACAAAGGTCAAAGCTTGTTCAATTGCTCAAAGCTTATCCCCTCGGTCCGGTTAGTGGAGTTCCACTCGAAAAGGGAGAGGTGGTTGCTGGTGGAGTTTCGCTCGATGAAGTTGATCCCAAAACCATGGCTTCTCTAAAGTGCGAAGGACTCTATTTATGCGGCGAAATTCTGGACATCGCTGGCCCGGTTGGAGGCTATAACCTGCAAGCGGCCTTCTCAACCGGATTCGTTGCGGCAGAGTCGGTAGCCCAGCGCCTAAACAAGATTTGACTCATAATATCGGGATGACCGATCACGTTCTCGTCTTCGATACCACTCTTCGCGATGGTGAGCAGAGTCCAGGCGTGCATCTCTCTCTTGCTGAAAAGCTCGAGATTGGCCGCCAATTGGTTCTCCTTGGCGTCGACATTCTTGAAGCTGGCTTCCCAATCAGCTCTCCAGGCGACTTTGAAAGTGTCCATACTCTCTCGAAAGAGCTGAAAGGCGTCACGATTTGCGGCCTCACTCGGGCTCGAGCAAAGGATATCGAAGTCGCCGCCGAAGCCTTGAAACCTGCCGAGCGACGAAGAATTCACACCGGATTAGGCGTCAGCGAAAACCATTTGCAGCATAAGCTGCGCATGTCTCGTGAAGAGGCCCTCGAAGTTGGAGTCGCCGCCGTCAAGTGCGCGCGACAGTTTACCGACGACGTCGAATACTTTATGGAAGACAGCGGTCGTGCCGACCTTGAGTATGTCTACCGTGTAGTCGAAGCAGTCATCAACGCCGGAGCAACGACCATCAATGTGCCGGACACCACTGGATTCACCTATCCAAACGAATATTTCAAGCTAATTCAGGGCATCATCGAGCACGTCCCGAACAGCGACAAGGCAATCTTTTCCTGTCACTGCCATAACGACTTAGGCATGGCAACCGCGAACACCTTGGCGGGTGTAATCGCAGGAGCAAGACAAGTGGAGGTCACGGTCAACGGCATTGGCGAGCGGGCCGGAAACACCTCACTTGAAGAGGTGGTCATGGCGCTATATATCAGGAAGGATAAGTTCGCGCTCGGAACAAAGATCGACACAACCCAACTGCTCCCAACTTCCAGGCTCGTTTCCAAACTCACGGGCATGGTGGTTCAGCGCAACAAAGCAGTCGTCGGGGCGAACGCGTATGCGCACAGCAGCGGAATCCACCAAGACGGCGTTCTCAAAGAGCGATCAACCTACGAGATCATCGACCCCAAGCTAGTTGGCGCGGAGAAAAGCGAGATCATATTGACGGCAAGATCGGGGCGTCACGGATTGAAACACAGACTAGCAGAGATTGGCTACAACTTCACCGACGAGCGATTCGAAGAAATCTACGATGCCTTCCTCGTCATGGCAGATTCACGGCGGGAAGTCGATGAGGATGGGCTTCGCGAACTCGTTCAATAACGAGACCTAGGACCTAGTGGAAAGCCGACAGCGACTGGGTAAGATTCGATCTCTGTTGCGGTTGCTGTCGGCGGGCTTTTAATAGCCGTACAGAAAATGAAGCATGTGTGTCCCTTGGCATTCAGTCAAGGTTGAAGCACAATGTTTGCGTTTAGCGGATTGTTCCGCGCGACCGATCATCGCTGAATAAGCACCTAACCAGTCGCCTACCAGCTCAGACATCGAAACGACCCGAGGGAGGGATCGTATGAGTTCAGTTATCACTACGACCGCGGTAGTCAAAATGCCCGGTTTAGAGAAGATATTAATTAGTTTGCCTGCAGATTTTGCGCGGGATGGCCGTTTTGGTAAGCAAACGCTTGAGGTCACAGCGACGGTCGTCCGTGCGCTTGATGCCCAGGGAAACCTTTCTGTATCGATTCCGATCTCCGAAATCAGGTCGGCGCGAAACGAGCCGCTAGTTGGCGGCGGACGGATGGAGGTCGAGACCAAGACCGGAAACATCATTCCGCTGATCACCTACTCGCTCACCGTTGCGGCAAAGTTCAGCGAAGCCGCCCGGGGAATTGAACAGCTCGCCAAAGGCGAAGATCTGATGATCAATTTGAAGGAGGAAAAGGTCCGCTGTCCAAAGTGCGACCGTTTGCTTCCAGAGAAAGACGGCATTTGTCCTGCCTGCGTGAACCGTGGCAAAACACTGCTTCGAATCCTCCGCTTCCTAAAGCCCTATAAATACCAAGCCATTTTTCTAGCGCTGGCTTCTCTCACGACGACACTGCTGAACCTTGTACCACCGCTGATTCAGGGCCGATTGCTCGACACGGTATTTCGAACGCACCGTAATTTGCCAGAACTGTTCAACCTGATGGTTATTTGGTTTGGCATCTTGGTTTTCAGTTCGGTGCTACAGATTTTGAACGGTCGAACGATTGCCTACCTAGCCGGAAACATCGCGGCCGATCTGCGCTCAGCGGTTTACCGATCCATCGAGTTTTTGCAACTCACCTTCTTTGACAAGAAGCAGGTCGGGGCCATTGCCTCGCGTGTGACCAGCGACACGGACCGCGTTTGGGGATTCCTAGTGGAAGGTGTTCCGTACTTGCTATTGAACGGACTCACGCTTATCGGCGTTTCCGTCATGCTCTTTTGGCTGCAGCCGATGCTCGCTATTTGCATCTTGGCACCCGTTCCGCTGGTGTTCGGAATCGGCGCTTTTTTCTGGAAGCCGATGTCGCAAATGTTTCACAAGGTGGGTCAGAAGTGGGCACGCTTCCACACGCATCTGAACGAATCTTTGCACGGTATCCGTGTTGTGAAAGCATTCGCCAAGGAAGACACAGAATATTCCAAGTTCAAAGCGCGTAACAACGAGCTTCGAGATGCTGGCGTTAGCGTTGACCGACGCTGGTACACGATCTTTGGTGCCATGAGTTTCTTTACAACTCTCGGCAACCTAATCTGTTGGTTGGTCGGCGGTTACTTGGTCTACAAGGGTGAACTGACGATTGGCAAATTCTGGCAAATCAATGCCTACTTGATGCTTGTGTACGGTCCACTTCAGTGGTTCTCAGCCGTCAACCAATGGTTCAGCCGAGCCATGGCAGGTGCCGAACGCATCTTTGAGATCATGGACACGGATGCGGAGCAGTACGGCGACCGAGGCATACATAAAGCCATAGTTGGAGAGGTTCAGTTCGAAAATGTACGGTTTGGGTACGACAAATCGAACCCGGTATTGAAGGGAATCAACTTCACCGCCGCACCAGGCGAAATGATCGGTCTTGTTGGAAAGTCGGGTGCAGGAAAGTCGACCACGATTAACCTCATTTGCCGTTTCTACGAGCCTGATGTGGGAACCCTCAAGATTGATGGGATCGATTACCGGGAGATTGCTCTTCAGGATCTTCGCGAACAAATCGGCATCGTTTTACAAGAACCGTTCCTGTTCAACGGCACGATCGGCGAGAACATTGCCTACGGAAAGCCAGGAGCTTCGATGGATGAAGTCATCGAAGCGGCGAGAGCGGCAAACGCTCACACCTTCATCTTGTCCAAGCCGGATGGTTACGACACTATGGTCGGCGAGCGCGGATCGAAGCTGTCTGGTGGCGAACGCCAGCGCATCTCGATAGCCCGTGCAATCCTGCATAATCCGCGAATCTTGATTCTTGACGAAGCGACCTCCTCGGTGGATGTCGAAACGGAGAAGCAGATTCAAGAGGCCCTTGGTCGGCTTGTGCAAGGACGTACGACGTTCGCGATTGCCCACCGCCTCTCCACCTTGCGAAATGCCTCGCGGCTGATCGTTCTCGATAAAGGCCAGATCGCTGAGATTGGCACCCACGAGGAGCTGATGGAGAAACAAGGCGCATTCTACAACCTTGTGCAGTCTCAGACCGCGATCAACGAAATCATCGGCGTTGGTCTAGGTTCTTAGTCAACTCGCCCTTCGCTCGATTTCGTCGGGTGAAGGGAGATTGCCGGTGATAGACTAATATCTGTGTTGACTCGCCATGCGATCCCAATTCTGACCTGCATGTTTTCCTGCATGGCATCTGCAGACATCCTCTACACGGTCACACCGTCGGCACAGCTCGACCAAATCAACGTCGAGATTCGTTTGCAGCCAAAGGGCAGGGTCACAAGCTATCAGATGCCGAGTTGGTCTCCGGGACTCTACGTCAAGGAAGACTATTGGAAGGCGGTCGCTTCGGTCTCGGCAAAAGATGAGTTAGGGAGACCCGTTCCAGTTGAGCACCTGCGCGACGACACATGGCAGGTCGAAAATGGCAACCATAAGTTCATATCACTCTCATATCAACGCCCCGCCGAGCGATCACAAGACCGATTAGGCATGTTTTCCGGCGACGAAATGGTCGTTCATTACAGCGGCCCCACCGTCTACATGTACGTCGTTGACCGAAAGCAAGAAAAGTGCCAACTTCGGTTTGAAACTAAACCGGACCAAAAAGTTGCAGTGAGCCTCAAGCCAGTTGAAAGCGGTTTCGAAGCCCACGATTACGACGAGCTGGCGGATTGCCCGGTGACGCTTGGAAAGTTTATCGAAGACAGTTACACGCTCGAAGGCAAGAAGTACACCATCGCGCTACGCGGTCCAGCCCAAAACAAGATCAATCAGGGCAAGTTAAAGCAAATCCTGCAGAACGTTTCCGAGACGGAAACGAAGTACTTCGGCGGCGCTCCGTTTGACCGATACGTGTGGCACGTTCAAGCTATTTCATTTATTCCTGATGGAGGAGGAGGCGTGGAGCACTCTTCTTCGACTCAGGTTTTTGCGAGTACAGGCATGGGACCTGGAATGGTCTCAGGAATGGCTCACGAGTTCTTTCATCTTTGGAACGTGAAGCGAATTCGGTCCCAGCAGCTTGGGCCGTTCGATTACACAAAACTCCCCCGTTCTGGCGATCTTTGGTGGCTCGAAGGAGTGACTGACTACTATGCATACACGCTTCCGTTTCGGGCGGGTTACGGCACTCGGCAGTTGTACTTCCAAGAAATACAAAACCAATTGGTACGGATTGAAGGTAATCCAGCCCGCCGAGAGGTCAGCCCTTGGGAGAGCGGATACAAAACTCCGGAAGCCAACAACTCGCACAGCAGTGGGTACAAGGTGGACTACTATCCGACAGGCTGGATCCTTGGGCTGATGTTCGACATCGAGCTTCGCTCTCGAACCGAAGGCAAATCGACCCTTGATGATGTTGAGCTTGCCCTTTGGGAGCAGTGCAAGGGAGGTTCTGCCTTCAAAGATGGAGCAATAAGAAAGCTCCTCGTTCGGTTTGGCGGACAACCTCTCGGCAAGCTTTACGATACGTGGGTGATGCACCCCGGGCAACTTCCCTACAACGAGGTCCTTGCGAAAGCAGCTCTCATTTACGAGAACGGACAGGTCAAGGAAAAAAGTGATTCAACCCCCGAACAGGTCCAACTGAGAGAAACGTTACTCAAGCAAGGGACTACCTGGAAAAGCAGCGAATAGACACCGTGGGGTAGCTTTATGTTGGCTTGACCATTCTAGCGCTCACCATTTTTCTCGTTCTAGCCGGGGTTTTGGCAGGGTTTGTCGGAGCACTTACTGGGCTCGGTGGTGGGATAATTCTAACCCCCGCCCTGACACTTCTCCTCGGAATTGACATCAAATATGCCATTGGGGCAGCTCTCGTAGCCACCATCGCAACCTCTTCCGGTTCTGCGGCGGCATACGTTCGTGACGGACTGTCCAACATTCGTTTAGGAATGCTGCTTGAAATCGGCACGGTAAGCGGAGCATTATTCGGAGCCTATTTAGGTAGCGTCATT
>APMI01036124.1_pt1 | contig 11835 bp, 11 predicted proteins | sample 667938 | NCBI WGS metagenome assembly APMI01 (sample SAMN01084076, study PRJNA167559) | wastewater metagenome | biome: Wastewater | place: Denmark: Ejby Moelle, Odense | collected 2011-11-28 | reverse complement strand
GAGCCGCCCCGTCGGCCGCGCCGCCTGCCCGCCGCTGAGCGGGCTCTGGTCACCCGGCGGACCCGCCTGACCTGACCCGCCCTCCGGGGAAGGCGAGGACAGCGGGGACCGGCCCTTCTCCCCATCGGAGGAGGGCCGGCCCTGCACATGCTGTCCGAGGACCTCGGTCATGACTAGCCGATGGCCGTAATGGCCGCGGCGACCTTGGTGGCGACTCCGGCCGGGAGCGGAGCGTAGCCGTCGTTCTCCAGAGCCTTCTGCACCGTCGGCGAGGCGAAGTGCGTGAGGAAGGACTTGACGAGCTTGGCCTTGGCCGGGTCCTTGTACTTCGAGCACACGATCTCGTAGGTCACCAAGTTGATCGGGTAGGCCCCGGGGGTCTTGGTGGCGTAGTCGAGCGTGAGCGACAAGTCGTTGCCGCTGCCCTTCTGCGCAGCCGACGCGACCATGGCGCCGACACTCTCACTGGTGAGAGCGACCGGGCCGCTGCCCGTGTTGATGGCGGCGATGCCGAGCGAGTTCTGCTTGGCGTATGACCACTCGACGTAGGTCACGCCGCCGTCTTGGGCCTTGACCGCGCTCGCGACACCGGCCGACTTCTCCTTGCCCTCGCCGACCGTGCCCTTCCACTTCTTGTCGACCTCGATGGTCGCGGCAGAACCAGCGGCGGCCTTGAGGTACTTCGTGAAGTTGTCGGTCGTACCGGACTCGTCCGAACGGAAGTAGACCTTGATCGCCGTGGCAGGCAACGTCTTTCCGGCGTTGAGGGCCGCGATGGCCGGGTCGTTCCACGTGGTGATGGCGCCACCGAAGATCTTGGCGGCCACCTCGGCGCTGAGGACGAGGCCGTCAACACCCTTGAGGTTGTAGGCGATCGCGATCGGGCCGGTCACCATCGGCAAGTTCCATGCGGGAGAGCCACATTGGGTCTCAGCCGCGGTCGCTTCTTCGGGCTTGAGTGCCGAGTCGGAGCCGGCGAAGTCGACCTGACCAGCGGTGAAGTTCTTGATGCCCGCGCCAGACCCAGACGAGTTGTAGTTGATCGTGGCGCCGGTGCACTTGGTTTGGTAGGACTTGATCGCGGCCTCGATGGCGTTCTTCTGCGCCGAGGACCCTTCGGCCTTGAGTGTGCCAGTGGGGCAGTCGGCGCTATTGCCTGACGCGCCCCCACCGGAGCCGCCGGAAGTCTGGTCGCTGCCGCAGGCAGCCAGTGCCAGGACGGCAGTCATCGCGATGGCTGCGGTGGAGGCACTGCGGATGATCGTCACGGGGTTGTCCCTCTCGAACACGGTGAATCGGACCGGGTGCGAGTGAGGCTGACCGCCGTCGATGGCCTTGTTGTCAGCTTTCCCGCGCCCGATTCCGACCATAGGGATCGCGGATGACGGGATAAGGAGCGGCGGTGAACCCCGTGTGAAGAGTGCCTGACGATCGTGGAGGTCAGGTCACAATGCGCTCGGTGGCGACGACCCGCGCCGAATCTCCTGCCCCTACAACGTGACACACGAGTGACTCGCCCTTGTCGAGGTTGCCGGACTGGGCGTCCAGGAGGACGGTTTCGGTGCCTTCGGCGGTCTCGAGTTCAGGGTGCACCCGGCTGACGAGTGAGCCGATCATGGTGGGAAGGACCGGCCCGTGGCCGCACACGGCGATCGGTCTCCCCGCACCGAAGAGGTCGCGCATCGCCTTGTCCACCCGCCCGGCGCCCCGCGCAGCGAATCCTTCCTCGGAGAGTCCCATCCGAGTGCGGATCGGTATGCCGGTGCGCGCGGCATACGGGATGAGCGTGGCGACACACCTCTCCGACGGAGAGGAGACCAGGGCGGCCACGTCGTAGGTGCGCAGGATGTCCGCGATGACCTCGGCCTGGCGCTCACCTTCGGCGTTCAGCGGCCGTTCGGGGTCGGGTCGACCGGTCTTCCACGCGGAGCGCGGCACCGCGCGCCCGTGCCGCACGACAATGACCGGCCGGGACTCCAGGATCCCTCGCGCATCGGCTTGTACGATCGCGCGCAACTGCTCGCAGTGCTCGCGGTCATGGGAGTAGTCAAGCCGGTCGTAGGCCGCAACCGGGTCGAGCCAGGCCACTTCGTCGATTTCGTTTTCGAGTGACCCGAGCCCGCCCGTCACCGAAGCGGCCCAATAGTGGACGTGCTTGACGGTTGGGCGACCGTGGGAGTCCAAGACGCGGTATGCCGTGGGAGGCAACGGCATACCGAGTCGTACGTGCAGTCCGGTCTCTTCGAGCGTTTCGCGAGTAGCCGCAACCTGAAAGGTCTCACCCGGGTCGAGCTTGCCCTTGCTCCACGACCAGTCGTCGTACTTGGGGCGATGAACGAGCGCGACTTCGAGCACGCCGCTGCGACGACGCCAGGGCACGGTCCCCGCGGCGTTGATTCCCGACACGTGAGATCAGCGCCGACGTGCTTTACGGCGCTGCTTGGTGCGGTACTCCCACATGAGTTCTTGGACATCGTCGAGCGGATTGCCTGACTCGTCGAGGTGGACTCTGGTCCAGGTGCCGTCCGGACCCAACTCAAAGCGGGCGGTCGAGTCCGCCAGCCCAGTGTTGAGGATGAAGGTCAACTCGGAGATGTGCGCCGGGTCGAGCACATGCAGCAGGGCTTCGACGCGGCGGTCGAGGTTGCGGTGCATCATGTCCGCGCTGCCGATATAGACCTGCGGCGAGCCGCCGCCGCCGAACCAGAAGATCCGGGAGTGCTCGAGGTAGCGGCCGAGAGTGCAGCGGACGGTGAGGTTGTCGCTCAACCCTGGCACGCCAGGGCGCAACGCGCAGATTCCGCGCACCCAGACCTCGACCCGGACGCCTGCCTGCGACGCGCGGTAGAGCGCGTCGATGAGCGCTTCGTCGACGATGGAGTTCATCTTGAGCCGGATGTGGCCGTCGCCGTGCTCGGCGTGCCGCGCAATCTCGGCGTCGACCATCTCGATGAGTCCCGAACGGACTGTCCGCGGCGCTACCAGGAGTCGCCGGAACCGGCTCCGCGGTGCGATCCCCGACAGTTGGTTGAACAACCGGGACAGGTCCTCGCCAATCTGCGGGTCACACGTGAGGACGCCCAAGTCCTCGTACATGCGGGCCGTCTTCGGGTTGTAGTTGCCGGTGCCGATGTGGCAATAGCGGACCAAGCCCTCAGACTCCTGCCGCACCACGAGACACAACTTGGCGTGGGTCTTCAACCCGACGATGCCATAGACCACATGCACGCCAGCGTGCTCGAGCTTGCGAGCCCAGGAGATGTTGTTGACCTCGTCGAACCGGGCCTTAATCTCGACAACCGCGAGCACCTGTTTGCCGGCGGTCGCGGCGTCGATCAACGCGTCGATGATCGGTGAGTCACCAGAGGTGCGATACAGCGTCTGCTTGATCGCCAAGACACGCGGGTCAGCCGCGGCTTGCTCGATGAAAGCCTGCACGGACGTCGAGAACGAGTCGTAGGGATGGTGCAGCAGGATGTCCTTGACGCGGATCGACGCGAAAATGTCACCCTGTTGCGAGCGCTCCTGAGGAGCCAGGTCGGGGTGGGTCATCGCCATCCACGGCTCGTCCTTGAGGTCCGAGCGGTCGAGGTCGCCCAGCAAGAAGAGCCCACGCAGATCCAACGGGGTGGGCAGCTTGTAGGTCTCAACCGGCGTCACGCCGAGTTCGCGGGTCAACAGCTCAAGCACGCGCGTGTCGATCTGCTCGTCAACCTCCAGCCGCACGGGAGGGCCGAAGCGGCGCCGCGTGAGCTCCTTCTCCAGTGCGGTGAGAAGGTTTTCGGCGTCGTCTTCTTCCACTTCGAGGTCTTCGTTGCGGGTCACCCGGAAGGTGTAGTGCTCGCGGACCTCCATCCCCGTGAAGAGTTGGTCCAGGTGCGCCGCGATGACGTCTTCGAGCGGCACGAAGCGGGCCTCGTGGTCATCGCGGTGCGCGACGCCGTCATCGCTCACGCGCAGGAACCGGGGCAGCGACGGTGGCACTTTGACCCGCGCGAAGTGTTCGGTGCCGGTCTTGGGATTGACCAAGACGACGGCGAGGTTGAGCGAGAGCCCCGAAATGTAGGGGAAGGGGTGCGCGGGGTCAACCGCAAGTGGGGTGAGGACGGGGAAGATCTGCTCGCGGAACAGTCCGTGGAAGGGGACCCGCTCGGCCTCGGACAACTGTGACCAGGGCACAATCGTGATGCCCTCGTCCGACAGTGCCGGCCGGACCTGGTCCCAGAAGACCCAGGAGTGCAGGCGCATCAGGTCTTGGGCGGTGTGGCTGATGCGTTCGAGCAGCTCACGCGGCTCGAGGCCCGCGGCCGATCGCACGGCTAGCCCGGTCGCGATCCGGCGCTTCAGACCGGCGACGCGCACCATGAAGAACTCGTCGAGGTTGTTGGAGAAGATCGCCAGGAATTTCGCGCGCTCCAACAATGGAATTCGCTCGTCCATCGCCATCTGCAAGACGCGTTCGTTGAATTGCAGCCACGAGATCTCACGCTCGAGATACCGATCGCTGGGCATCGATTCGACCGCTTCAGCTGTCGTGGACTTGACGAAGCGCCCGCCGGCACCTCGCGTGGGGGTGCGGCGCTCAATGCCCGCGCTGATCGCAACGTGCGGGTCGCTCGGGGGCGGAGTATGGACGGGTTCGGAGACAGCGGTCTCGAGGTGGACATCGGCGGTGGTCATAGCGGTTATCGTTCCACTTGGGGAGGGCCGAAGGGGAGTGACCATGGTCTCCACCCGGGCAATGGTGAAACCTAATCTGCGGTAGGTCCGGAGCGCGGCCTGGTTTTCGCCGTCGACATAGAGGATCGCGCGCGACACCCCCCGCGACAGAAGGTGGTGCAGCCCAAGGAGGGTCACCTCTCGACCCAGCCCTAAACCTTGGTATGCCGGGTGGACGCCGACGACGTAGACCTCACCGACACCGGGGGTCGGCGTGTCGTCGGGCTCGATCTTGGTCCAATGGAAGGCGGCGATAGCGACGTCGTCGCTGGCTTCATTCTCGCGGTCTCCAGTGCGTCCAGCCTTGCCCCCAGAACCCTCCGGCACGACCACGATGAGTCCGTTGGGGTCGAACCATGGTTGGGCCATCCTGGCGTGGAGTTCCTCCAGCCCCATCGACCCCTGTTCGGGGTGCTCGGCGAAGGCGGCGGCGTTGGTCGCAACCAAGGCTGCGGCGTCGGTCTCTGGATCGAAGGCTCGTGCGCGCAGGTCGCGGAGCAGGTTCACCGCAGGAAGCTCGCCCGCGTCGGCGGCCAGCGAGCGTTCGAGGATGAACAGCCTCCGGACCGTGGTCAGGCCACGTGCGGTAGCAAATTCCTGCCCACCACCCGCAGTGCCGTGGATCCATAACCGCACCTCGCCCGGGAGGTGTCCGAGCAGCGCGCTGCCGACACCACGCCGCCGCCACTGCGGCGCCACCACGAGCTCGGCTGCACTGTCGCGGGCATCGGGGAGGGTCTGCTGGGCGTACCCGACGAGGGTCGACCCGGCATACGCCAGCAGATGGCGAGGTGAGCCGGTGCGCAAGGCGAGCCGAAACGCTTCGGACAGCGGAGGTATGCCGTCACTCTCGGAGGCCTCAGCGGCGAGCGACTCGACCGCCCGGATCTGATCCTCATCCAGCGAACGGAGGGGGAGGACAGTCAGGGCTCCGGGAAGCGGTGCAGGCATGGTGCTGATTCCATCACGTGCCGTGATAGGCGCGGTGTCGAGTCAGGACGCGGTGGCTGAGGCGGCGGCTGCACCCTCGTCAACGTCACGCGGTCGCTCGGGGACGAAGCGATAGCCGACGTGACGCACCGTGCCGATGAGTTGGTCGTGCTCGGGGCCGAGCTTGGCACGCAGCCGTCGCACGTGGACATCAACGGTGCGAGTGCCTCCGAAGTAGTCGTAACCCCAGACTTCCTGCAGTAGCTGCGCGCGCGAAAACACCCGCCCCGGGTGCTGCGCAAGGAACTTGAGGAGTTCGAACTCCTTGTAGGTCAGGTCGAGCGCTCGGCCACGCACCTTCGCGGCGTAGCTGTCTTCGTCGATGGTGAGATCACCCCACCGGATCGGTTCGGACTCGACATCATCGGCCAGCGCGATCCGGCTCAGCGCTAGCCGCAACCTCGCGTCGATTTCGGCCGGCCCCGCGGTGTCGAGGATGACATCGTCGACTCCCCAGTCGGCCGACAGCGCTGCCAATCCGCCCTCAGTCAGGACGGCAATGAGCGGCGTCGACATCCCGGAGGCCCGAAGCACACGACACAACGCCTTGACTTGCGCGAGATCGCGTCGAGCGTCGACGAGGACGGCATCACCGACGGGGGCGTTGACCAAGGCAGCCGGCTCGGCGGGGAGGACCCGCACGTGGTGGCTGAGCAGCCCCAGCGCCGGCAGCACTTCGGTGCTGGGCGCCAGAGCATTCGTCAGGAGCAAAAGCGAGGCCACCCGAGAGAGGATAGGCGCGCACCCTGTCTGGCTCCCAATGCTCACGTCCTGCCCACCGGGAAGTAAGGAGAAGCCGGTATGCCGTCCGCACCCGCCCCCGCCGACGTTGTGGCGCCCGTCACTGTCCGGTTCTGGGCGGCAGCCCGTGCCGCGACGGGCCTCGAACGCGAGGCCATCGCTGTCCCCCTTGAGGGGATCGACCTTGGTGACCTCATGTCGGAGCTGACCGCACGGCATACGGAGCTCGTGCGGGTGCTTGCCGTCGCAAGTCTGCTCGTGGACGGCCACCCCCACGGCCGAGCCGCCACGGCGCAGGGAAAGGCTCTCCCTGGTGCTCTGGTTGAGATCCTGCCCCCCTTTGCGGGCGGGTGATGCAACGATGTCCGATGTGACGTCCAGATCGAGTCGGTCCGCATCCTCCCGGATGAGTGCGTTCATGTCCGTTGACTCGACCAAACTTCCTGTCGGGGTCACGACTACCACGATTGCCACGTGCCTCGCGCTGGGCGCGACCGCCTTCTTCGGCTCGATCCTGTATGCCGGACTCGTCCTCGCGCTGAGCGTGGTGTTGGCTCTCGGCTGGCCCACATTGCTCAACCTCCCGCACGCATCCGGCTGCCGGATTGCCGTGATTGGCGGCGCTGCGGCGCTCACGGCTGCCGTGGTGATCCCACAGGGTGACCAGCCGCTGCGATGGTTGCCGTTGGCGTTGGCGGCGGGCATGATGCTCGCCTTCGTCACCTTGGTGCCGGGTGGACGGCTGAGTCCCCAGTTGGTGGAAGCTGCCGCAGGTGCGATGGGCGGCATCACGGTGGCGGCCTCGGGCATCGCGTTGGCACCGACGGTTGGCCGCGCCCGTGGAGCGGAGTTCGTCGTCGTGGCGCTCGCGGGGATCATCGCGGGCGCGGTTGCTGAGCTGAGTGGGCGCCATCCGAAGATCGGTGCGCTCGCGGTCTTTCCGGTGATGGTGACCGGGGGTCTCGTCGGATGGCTGATCGCTCACCTTGTTGGCGTCAACGTCATGTCCGGGTTGGGACTGGGGATGCTGATGGCGTCTTTCTCGTATTCCTTGCGTCGGATGTTCGGCGCGGTGATTGGTGTCTACGAGGGCTTCGGCCAGGTCGCACTCGCGATCGCCTCGGTCCTGCTGCCCGGCATACTCGTCGTCGCGTTGGCGCAACTGTCTGGCATTTAGCCGCGTCCAGCCCGAGACGTCCGCCTCAATAGACGAGCGCTTGGGCCCCCTCAGCGAGGGCAGCCTCGACGAAACTCGCGGCCCCAGCGATGTGTGCGCCGGGCAGCAGGTCAGAGTCGGTGAGTCCTCGCCGGACGGCGCACTGCGTGCACACCGTTACCGCCTGGAGGTCCAGCAGGACATCCCGTAACTCGGCGAAGGACGTGGCATGCGGTAACGCGAGCCGCTCGGCATACAACGGGGTCGCGAGCAACGTCGCGTCCCCGGTGAGCCAGAGGCTGACCGGAGTGCCGCTCGCGGCCGCGGTCGCTGCGACCGTGAGAGCCTGGGCAGTACGTTCGAGCGATTCAAGCGTGTCGGTGCCGCAGGTGAGTTTGAGGACGAGGGAGCGACTCATCGGCCCAGACTACGATGACGACATGTTTGAGCTTGATCTCACCATCCCTGAGCGGCTCCGTCCCATGGCCTGGTTGATCGGGCGGTGGGAGGGCGCTGGAGTGCTCGGCTACCCCACAATCGAGTCACTGCATTACGGCCAGGAGATCGTCTGCAGCCACGATGGTCGGGGGTTCCTCGAGTGGCAATCGCGCACGTGGATCCTCGACTCCGAGTCGGGTGAGCGGTTGCGGCCCTCGGCGATTGAGTTGGGCTTCTGGCGGCCCGCCGAAGACGGTAAAGAGGTCGAGCTTCTGCTTACGCACCCGACCGGCATCGTCGAGATGTACTACGGCACGATGGATCCCGCCCGCATCACCATCAAGACTGACGGGGTCATGCGCAGCCCGCACGCCAAGGAATACAACGCCGCATCCCGGCTCTATGGCCTCGTCGACGGTGACCTCATGTACACGATGGACATGGCTGCAGTCGGCCAATCGCTGCAGCCGCATCTGTCGGCGCAACTCAAGCGCGTCGGTTAGAAAGGCGGTGGCCCGCTGATGGCGGATCTCATCGAGGTCATGCGCGCCAAGGGCATGCGGGTCACGGCCGCCAGGCGTCGGATCATCGCGGCGCTGACGCACCTCGGCCATGCCACCCCCGATGCGGTCGCCGCGGCAGTGGCCACCGACGGTGGCCCCGATCTGCCCTCGTCAACGATCTATCGCAGCCTTGACGCATTGGAGGAATTGGGCTTCGTCTCCCACACGCACCTCGACCATCGAGCCCCGACCTACCATCTGGCCGCCCACGCGGACCATGTCCACCTTGTCTGCCTCGGATGCGGAGCAATTGACCAAATGCCTTCCGCCGCAGCTCAGGACCTGGTGGCGCTGATGCAGCGCGAACGCGGCTTCCGGGCAGACGTCACGCACATGGCGATCCACGGCTGGTGCGTCGATTGCGAGGCCGCACGATGACCTCCCCTTTGCTCCACCGACCTGGCGCCGTCGAAGGCGAAGGCGCCGATGCCGGCGTCGCGGCCCACTATGGCGACCCGATGCGGGAGCAACGCACCCTCGGCGCTGGCGCGGCCCTGGTGGATTTGTCGCACCGAGGGGTCGTGACGGTCACCGGACCCGACCGGCTGTCGTGGCTGCACTCGATGACGACCCAGTCGCTGGCAGGTGCGGCCCCCCTCGCCCCCGGCGTCTCCGCTGAAACCCTCGTGCTGTCGCCCAGGGGTCATGTCGAGCATGCGCTGCACCTCGTCGACGACGGTGCGACGACGTGGCTCACGGTGGAGCACGGCACCGCACCCGCGCTGGTCGCCTGGCTCGACTCGATGCGGTTCATGCTCCGAGTCGAGGTCACCGATAGAAGCGAGGAGTATGCCGTGCTCGGACGGCATACCTCATCAGTAGGGCTGCCCACTCCGGGATTCGACCAGGAAGCGACCGCGAATGTCATCGTCTGGGATGACCCGTGGCCGGGCCTGGTCGGTGACACTGCGGCATACGGGCCAGTCGATGGGCACCCTGGTGAGCTGTGGCACTGGCAAGAGCTCATCGTGCCGCGCGCGCTCCTGACCGAAGCTGTCGGTGAGGCGCCATTGGCGGGAATGTGGGCAGCGGAGGCGATGCGGGTCGCAGCGTGGCGGCCGAGGCTCGGGTTCGAGACCGACCACCGCACCATTGTGCACGAGGTGGACTGGCTGCGGACTGCCGTGCATTTGCACAAGGGGTGTTACCGAGGGCAGGAGACCGTCGCTCGGGTCCACAACCTCGGCCGACCGCCGCGGCGGATCGTCTTCTTGCACCTTGACGGGTCGGGCCATGAACTGCCGGCGCGGGGTGCCGAGGTCACTCTCGGCGACCGAGTCGTGGGTCGCGTCACGAGCGTGGCGCTGCACTATCTCGACGGTCCGATTGCGCTGGCTGTGGTCAAACGGTCGACGCCGGTCGATGCCGTGTTGACGATCGGGGACGTGTCGGCGGCACAAACCCAAATCGTGTCACCGTAGATGGTTCTTGCGCTTGCAGGGTGAGCTCGCGGGAGGTCTTGCGGTCGACTGGCATTATTGACGCATGACTTCCGTTGGCACGCTCATCACTGTTGCCCCCACAGGCGCTGAGACCGCCAAGGAAGATGTCCCCGCGTTGCCGACCACTCTGGCTGAGCTCGTGGAGACGGCTGCGCGTTGTCAGGCTGCCGGCGCGGGATTGATCCACATCCACGTCCGCGACGCCGATCATCGACCCACGCTCGACCCGACGCGACTTGCTGACAGCGTGGCGGCGGTCCGCGAGGCGACCGACCTCGTGGTGCAACTGTCGACCGGCGGGAGCGTCCACGACTCCCTCGAGGCTCGGCTGCGGGTCTTGGAGGCTGACCCTGACTCCTGCTCGCTCACGTGTGGCACGACGAACTTCGGCGACGACGTCTTCCTCAACCCGTGGGGATTCATGGTCGACCTGTATCACCTGGCGCAAGAGCGACACGTGGTGCCGGAGTTCGAGATCTTCGAGTTGGGCCACCTGCACGCGCTGCGTCGCCTCATCGACACTTGCGGGCTGCCATTTGGCGGCGCCGTGCACATCGATCTCGTCCTTGGAGTGCCCGGGAGTATGCCGGCCACGCCGCAAGCCGTGCTCGCAGCGGTCGCCATGATGCCCCCAGAGACGACGAGCTGGTCGGCGACAGGCATAGGTCGGGGGCACCTACCGGTGGCGGCGACCGCGATCGCTGCTGGGGGTCACGTCCGCGTAGGGATGGAAGACAACCTGCTCTACGCGCGCGGGCGCCAGGTGGCCCACAACGCTGAATTGGTCACTCGTGCAGCTGAATTGGCAGCGCTGATGCAGCGTCCGGCGATGTCACCCGAAGGTGCACGCGCGCTGCTGCGGGTCAAGGAGCGAAGGGCGCAGGCGTGGCCCAACGCGCGGCCGAACGCGCGCTGACCTGGGGCGGGAGCAGCGCTAGGTTACTCGCCAGTATTCCCAACCCTCGGTGTGGCAACGATCACGCTTGCTCCAGTTTGCAAAATGCTAACTGTAGCAAGCACACTAGTGGCATGGCACCGACACTCGTCCACGACCTGGGCAGCTACCTGCGCGAGCAGCGCACGGCCGCTCAGCTGTCGTTGCGACAGCTTTCGGAGCTTGCTGGCATCTCGAATCCCTATCTCTCACAAATCGAACGGGGCCTAAAGAAGCCGAGCGCCGAAATCCTGCAGCAGATCGCTCGCGCACTGCAGGTGTCGGCCGAGTCGTTGTATGTCCGCGCGGGGATCCTTGACGCAGCGAATCCGGATCCGCACCAGTGCGATGTGCTCCACGCCATCGCTGCCGATGGCCGGCTCAACGATCGCCAGCGTCAGGCGCTCATCGACGTGTATCGCTCCTTCGTGGGGAACACCCACGTTGACCCCGCGCCGTCACACCCTTCGAGCTCGCCGAGCTCGACCCACGCCTAAATACTCACCACAGGAGGAAACCATGGCACGCAAGACCAGCCGCGACATCACCACAGACCTCAAGAAGACTGCCGCCGACGCTCGGATGCAGCTCATGGCCGTTGTCGGCGCGACTGACCTCGCCGCCGAGCGCGTCCGTGAGGCCAGCGAGAAGGCCCGCCAGACCGCCAAGGAATTCAAGATCAAGGACCTTCAGAAGGACCTCGAGAAGGCGCAGCGCAGGCTCGACAAGACCCAGAAGGACCTGCTCCAGCGCGCGAGCGAGGCATTCAAGGAGATCCAGGACGCCCCGAACCACGCCCTCGGCTCGAGCCTGACGCTCGCGAGCAAGGCGCAGGCCCAGGTCGAAGAGCTT
>APMI01018472.1_pt1 | contig 11836 bp, 11 predicted proteins | sample 667938 | NCBI WGS metagenome assembly APMI01 (sample SAMN01084076, study PRJNA167559) | wastewater metagenome | biome: Wastewater | place: Denmark: Ejby Moelle, Odense | collected 2011-11-28 | reverse complement strand
CCGCTTGCACCAGCCGCTGGCGCAACTGAGCCTCGGCCTCTTCGCGCGCCAGATCCGCCTCGCGCCAGCGGCGCAACAGCAGCATCCCCTCGGTCTTGCGCAGTTCCTCGCCAATCTCGCGATAGCGCGCTGCCTGCTTGGCCTGCCGTGTCAAGGTCGAGAGTTGCTGCGCCAACTGCTCCAGCACGTCATCGACGCGCAACAGGTTCTGTTCGGCCCCTTGCAGCTTCAGTTCCGCCTCATGCCGCCGCTGGTAAAGGCCACCGATCCCGGCCGCATCCTCCAGCACCTTGCGGCGCGCCTTGGGCTTGGCGTTGATCAGCTCTGAAATCTGGCCCTGCCGAACCAGTGCCGGGCTATGCGCCCCGGTCGAGGCATCGGCGAACAGCATCTGCACATCGCGCGCCCGCAGCTCTTTGCCGTTCAGCTTGTAGGCCGAACCGGCGTCGCGGGTGATGCGGCGGATGATCTCTATCGTATCGGCATCATTGAAGCCTGATGGCGCGAGGCGTTCGGAGTTGTCGAGATGCAGCGCAACTTCGGCGAAATGCCGCGCCCCGCGCGTGGCGGCGCCGTTGAAGATCACATCCTCCATACCGCCGCCCCGCATGGCCGAAGGGCGGTTTTCCCCCATCACCCAGCGCAAGGCTTCCAGCAGGTTCGACTTGCCGCAGCCATTGGGGCCGACCACGCCGGTCAGCCCCTCATGGATCACCAGATCCGTGGGATCGACAAAGCTTTTGAAGCCGTTCAGACGCAGGCGGGAAAAGCGCACGGGAATCCTTTCGGGCGGGGCGGGTATCGTCCCTTGCAACACGACCCGAGTCAACCGGGCATACCCTGCATCTGGCAGAGGTGCGCATCTTATCCCCAAGATGTTGGGCAAAGTACCGGATCATGGCTGCGTTGCACAGTTCACACTTGCGCGCGGCCGCGCCTTGCCTTTCGATGGTTGCAGGAGATGCCCGATGACCCCGCCCCTTACCGGCCGCTGCCTGTGCGGCGCCATCACCTACTATTGCACCGCCTCGCCCTTGTGGCAGGGCCATTGCCACTGCGAAAGCTGTCGCCGGGCCACGGCCTCGCCTTTCACCTCTTATTTTGGGGTGGCAGATGGCGCATGGGAAATCTCCGGCAATCCGGCCGAATACGAATGCTCGCCCGGCACTTATCGCCAGTTCTGCCCGCGCTGCGGCACACAGATCAGCTATCGCTCATCCCGCTTCCCGGGCGAGCGGCATTTCTTTGCCGCAACACTGGACCGGCCCGAAGCCTTCGCCCCTACCCGCCATTATTTCTGGGATGAGCGCCTGCCGTGGCTGCACCTCTCTGACGGGCTGCCGCACTGATGCAGCCACACCGCCTTGACCCGACCGCCGATTTCGCGCCCATCCTGCGCCTGATCCAGACCGAATTCGCCTATATGGACGGGCTGATCGACCCGCCCTCCTCGATGCACCGCCTGACCACGGACGATCTGGCGCGGCAGGCGGCAGAGGGCGAGGTTTGGGCCATCGGCACACCGCCCATCGCCTGCATGGTGCTGACGCCCAAGGCCGATTGCCTTTATCTGGGCAAGCTGGCGGTCGCTGCCACACACCGCGGGCAGGGTCTGGGGCGCGTCATGGTCAATCTGGCCTGCTCCCGCGCCCGCGCGCTGGCCCTGCCAGTGGTGGAGTTGCAGACCCGGGTTGAGCTGACCGGCAATCAGGCCGCCTTTCGCAGCCTGGGATTTGTCGAAGTGGCGCGCACCGCGCACCCCGGCTATGACCGCCCCACCTCGATCACGTTCCAAAGGACGGTTGTTCCATGATCCACGCCCTGCTCGCCATTCTGCTTTGTCAGCTTGCGGGCGAGGCCACTGTCCGCGCCCTTGGCCTGCCCTTGCCAGGGCCGGTGCTGGGCATGGTCCTGATGGTTCTTGCCTTGCGTCTGTCGCACCGGCTGATGGCGCTGGTCACACCTTTGGCACGCGGGCTGTTGGCGAATATGTCGCTGCTGTTCGTTCCGGCGGGCGTGGGGGTGGTCGGTCATGCCGCCATTCTGGGCGCGCAAGGCGGCCCGCTGTTCCTGGCGTTGCTTGGCTCAACCGTTCTTGCCATTGCCGTGGGGGCGCTGACCTTTGCCGCCGTCGCACGACTGACGGGGAACCGCGATGACTGATTTCGCCGAGATCTGGAGTTATCTGTCCCGCGGCCCGCTGCTGTGGCTGACGGCAACGCTGGCTACCTATGCGATTGGTGATGCCTGCGCCCGGTGGGCAAACCGCGCGCCGCTGGTCAATCCGGTGCTGATTGCGGTGGCCCTGCTGGCACCGTTGCTCTGGCTGACCGGCACGCCCTATGCAACGTATTTTGAGGGCGCGCAATTCGTTCACTTTCTTCTGGGGCCGGTGACGATCAGCCTTGCCCTGCCCCTGTGCGAAAACCTGCCACGCATCCGACGCGCCGCCCTGCCGATGCTGGCGGCGCTGGTTGCTGGGTCGGTTACCTCGGCGGTCAGCGTACTGGCCATCGCTAAGGCTTTTGGCCTGGGCCCTGACCTGCTGGCCACGCTGGCCCCAAAGGCGGCGACTGCTCCGGTTGCCATCGGCATCTCCGAACGGCTGGGCGGCTCGCCCACGCTGACGGCGGTCATGGTGCTGATCACCGGGGCAATCGGGGCAGTCGTGGCCACGCCGCTCTTGAACCTCTTGCGGCTGAAAGACTGGCGCGCGCGCGGCTTTTCGGTAGGGGTCGCGGCTCATGGCATCGGCACGGCCCGCGCCTTGCAGGTCAACTCCACAGCCGGGGCTTTCGCGGGCCTAGGCATGGCGCTGAACGCGGTTCTGACGGCGCTGATCGCGCCCCTGATCCTGCGGCTGTTCCTGTAAGATCAGGCCAGATAGGCGCGGAAGTGGCGCACCACTTCCTCGTAAACCGCCCGCTTGAACGGCACGATCGAGGTGACCATCTCATCCGCCCCGATCCAGCGCCATTTGTCGAACTCAGGGTGATCGGTGTCGATCCGCACCTGATCGTCGCGGCCCCTAAATCTGAACAGGAACCACTTCTGCTTTTGCCCGCGATACTTGCCGTCCCAGACCTTGCCCAGCAATTCGGGCGGCAGGTCATAGGTCACCCAATCGTGGGTCTTGGCCACAAACTCCACCAGATCCTCGGTGACGCCGGTTTCTTCCCACAACTCACGCAAGGCAGCCGCGCGCGGCTTTTCGCCCTCGTCAATGCCGCCCTGCGGCATCTGCCAGGCGGGGGCCGGGTTATCGATACGCTGACCGGCAAAGATCAGGCCCTGATCGTTGATCAGAACCACGCCGACACAAGGCCGATAGGGCAGCGTTTCAGGATCGACAGACATATGGCCCCCGAAGGTTTGGTGCGCCGCGCAGACATGCCCGCGCGGCGCTGATGGTCAGGGCTTGGGCGCAACCGCCGCCAACCCGCGCAGGATATCGACGGCATAGGCCAGTTGATAATCCTCATCCCGCAGCTTGGCCGATTCCTCGACCCGGGCGCGCTGTTCTTCCAACTGCTTCTTCTCGTCCTCGGTCATCGAGTCATTCGACAAAATGCCCCGCAGATCGGATTCGTGGCGGTCCTTGCCCTCGGTTTCGGCGGCTTTCGCCTCGGTGCCCTGCTGGTTGGGGTCAACCGCCGGTTGGTTCACCACGATGTCGGGCATCACCCCCAGCGCCTGAATCGAGCGGCCCGACGGCGTGTAATACCGCGCCGTGGTCAACCGCATCGCCCCTTCACCCTTCAGCGGGATCAGCGATTGAACCGACCCTTTGCCAAAGCTGCGGGTGCCGACGACGATAGCGCGGCGATGATCCTGCAAGGCGCCTGACACGATTTCCGATGCCGAAGCAGAACCGCCGTTGATCAGCACGACGATCGGTTTGCCTTCGGCCATGTCGCCCGGCGTCGCATTGAACCGCTCACTGTCTTGGGGGTTGCGGCCACGGGTCGAAACCACCTCGCCCTTGTCAAGGAAGGCATCGGCCACCAGAATCGCCTGATTCAGCAGACCGCCGGGGTTGTTGCGCAGGTCGATGACAAAGCCATTCACCTTGTCCATGCCGCCCGCCTCGGCCACCATCTTCTTGATGCCCTCTTCCACGCCGGGGAAGGTCTGGTCGTTGAAGGTGGTGATGCGCAGCACCACCGTATTGCCGACAAGGCGCGGCTTTACCGCCGTCAGCTTGATGGTATCGCGCACCAGCGACACGTCGAACGGGTCTTTCACCCCTTCGCGCACCACAGTCAGCGTGACCTCGCTGCCGATCTCGCCGCGCATCATGTCAACCGCCTGATCCAGCGTCAGGCCGTTCACCGCCTCGCCGTTCACGGCGGTGATGAAGTCGCCCGACTTGATGCCCGCCTTGTCGGCGGGCGTGCCGTCCATCGGTGAGATCACCTTGACGAAGCCCTGCTCTTGCGTGACCTCCAGCCCCAATCCGCCGAATTCGCCGCGGGTCTGCACCTGCATTGCCGCGAAATCCTCTTCGTTCAGATAGCTGGAATGCGGATCAAGCGAGGTCAACATGCCGTTGATCGCCGCTTCGATCAGCTTCTTGCTGTCAACTTCCTCGACATATTGCGCGCGAATGCGTTCAAAAATATCGCCGAACAGATCAAGCTGTTCATAGACCGAGCTGTTCTTGGCCGCCTCTTGCGCCAAAAGGGGGCCTGCGACCTGCGTCGTGGCAAGCACACCAGCCACAATGCCGCCCGCAGCGGCCATCCACATCTTTTTCATCGTCGCGTCATTCCTTCCCCGCGGCCGTGGCCGCAAACCAATCCATCGGGTCCACCGGGTCGGCGCCCTGCCTCAATTCCAAGTAAAGCGTTTCCGTATCGGCCACGCCACCACCTTCTTCAGCCTGCACCAGAAAGTCGGCAACGCCCGGATCAGCCCCGCCCATCAGGCCCAATGCGGCCCCTTGCGCCACCACTTCTCCCACTTCGCCATAGACCTCGGCAAGACCTGCCATGATCAACAGATAGCCGCCTCCCGGCTCCAGAATGATCACATTTCCGTAGTCGAGCAGCGGCCCGCTATATCGCACCGTTCCCGCCCAGGGGCTGGTAACCAGGGCGCCGGGCCGCGTGGCCAGTACCATGCCCGGCCGCTCGACCCCACGGGCGTCGGTTTCGCCGGGCTTCAGGATCACCCGGCCCAGCACCGGCAGGGGCAGCGTTCCCTTCGCATTGGGAAATTCGGGCGTCTGGCGGTCATCGAGTGACAGCCCCCTCGCAAAGCCGTTCAGCGTATCGGCGCTTTCCAACAGGTTCTTCAGAACCTCCGGGTCTTCGGTGAACCGCTTTGGCAGTTCGGTCCGCTCTGACATCGCCTGCGACAGGTCGGACCGCGCCGCCTGCGCCGCGGTCAGCCCGCGCTGCAAGATATCCCCGGCCGAGGCCTGCAACTTGCGCAGCGTCTCCAGTTCGGTGATTTCGGCGCGCAACTGGTTGGCCTGGGCCTGAAGCGCCGGTGTCACATCCGACAGCACCATCCCCGACCGCACCGTGCCCAAGGGGCCATCCGGGTGCATAAGCAACATCGGCCCTGGCTCGGCCTCGATCCCGGACAGAACGCCCAGCAACTGCGCCACATCATCGCGCTTGGCCTCAAGCCGGGCATCCAGTTCCGATTTGCGCAACTCGGCCTGCCGCATCGATTGTCGCATAGCCGCCAGGCCCTGTTCATAGGCGCGGATGGTCTGGGTCAGCGCAGCAATCCGGTCTTTGGCAGTATCGGCCTGCTCCAGCGCCTCGACCGCGCGCGCCAGATTGTCCGACGCCGCGGCAGCCTCTTCCGCAACACCGGCCCATGCCGCCGGGGCAGTCAAGGCAAGGGCAAGGGCAAGAAAAGCAGCGCGCAAGGTCATTTGACGATCAGGCTTTGCCCCGTCATTTCCGGCGGCAGCGGCAGGCCCATCAGTTCCAGCACCGTCGGCGCCACATCCGAAAGCCGCCCACCATCGCGCAGATGCGCGCCAGCCGGACCACCCACCAGAATGACCGGCACGGGGTTGGTGGTATGGGCGGTGTGCGGGCCACCGGTAACGGGATCGACCATCACCTCGCAATTGCCGTGGTCGGCGATCACCACCATCGCGCCGCCTGCCACGTTCAACGCCGCCAGCGCCCGGCCAAGGCCGGTATCCACCGCCTCGACCGCCTTGATCGCGGCGGGCAGGCTGCCGGTATGGCCCACCATGTCGGGATTGGCATAGTTCACCACAATCAGGTCGAACCCGCGCTCGATGGCCTCGACCAGCCGGTCCGAAACCTCTGCCGCGCTCATCTCGGGTTGCAGGTCATAGGTGGCGACCTTGGGCGATTTCGGCATCGCCCGCTCCTCGCCCTCGAACGGCACCTCGCGGCCGCCGTTCAGGAAAAAGGTGACATGAGGGTATTTTTCGGTCTCAGCCAGGCGGAACTGGGTCAGGCCACGCTTCGCCACCCATTCGCCCAGCGTGTTCACGATGTCCCGCTTGGGATAGGCAGTCGCCATATAGGCGTTATGGGCCGTCGAATATTCCACCATCCCCAACAGGGCCGACCATTTCGGCAGCACGGGCCGGGCAAAACCGCCAAAGGCCGGATCGGCCAGCGCCGCCAGAATCTCGCGCGCCCGGTCGGCGCGGAAGTTCAGGCAGAAATATCCGTCGCCATCCCGCGCGCCCCTGTAGCTGCCGATCACGGTGGGCGCGATGAACTCGTCCATCTCTTCCTTCGCGTAAGACCGCTCGACAGCAGCCAGCGCGGTCTCCGCCCGCTCGCCCTCGGCCAGCACCATTGCCCGCCAGGCCCGCTCTACCCGCTCCCAGCGGTTGTCACGGTCCATTGCCCAATACCGGCCAATCACAGTCGCCACCCGTGCCCCCACAGGCAGATGCGCCTCCAGATCGGCAACGAAGGTGATGGCCGACGATGGCGCCACATCACGCCCGTCGGTGATGGCATGCAGCCAGACCGGCACGCCCAGCGCGGTGATCGCCCGACATGCCGCGATGACATGGGTAATATGCCCATGCACCCCGCCGTTCGACACCACGCCCATGAGATGCGCCACACCACCCGCCGCCTTGACGCGCGCCGCATAATCCAGCAGCGCGGGGTTCAGTGCAAAGCTGCCATCCTCGATCGCCAGATCGATCGCGCCCAGATCCATCGCCACCACCCGGCCCGCGCCGATATTGGTGTGGCCCACCTCGGAATTGCCCATCTGCCCGGTGGGCAGGCCGACATCAGGGCCAAAGGTCGTCAGCGTCGAATGCGGACAATTCGTCCAGATACGGTTGAAATTGGGCACATTACCTTGCGCCGGGGCCGAAACCGCCGGATCGGGACCGATGCCCCAGCCATCCAGAATGCACAGGACAACAGGTTTCTTCGCTGCCATCGCCAGCTCCCCTTCGCTTTGCCCCGCTTCTAAAGCGGGAAACCGGCCGGGAAAAGCGCAACCTGCCTTCCCCTGTTCATCTTGGCATAAATATCCCGGGGGTGCGGGGGCTGGCCCCCGCCTTAATCCCCCCGCCCTAGCCCTTGGTCAGGAACCAGTCCTGCGCTCGTGTCGGCAACAGGCGGCGCAGCCACCCGGCGATATAGGTTGGCGTGGTCACATAATACCGCACCCTTGGCCGTGGGCTTTCCAGCGCATGGATCAATTTGGCCGTCACCGCCTCTGGCCCCAGTTGAAACCTGTCCGGCCCCCGGTTTTCATACAGCCGCCCCAGCAGGCTTTGATATTCGTCTGCCCGCGCCGAATTTTTCCAGTCGATCCATTTTTCAAAATGCGGGATCGAGTTCTGGCGGATCATCGTGCCGATGGGGCCCGGCTCGATCAGAATAAACTCAATCCCCGTCCCCCGCATTTCCAGCCGCAGCACATCGGTCAACCCCTCCATGGCGAATTTGGTTGCCACATAGGCGCCGCGCCACTTCGCACCCACCAGACCCAGCACGGACGAACAGTTGACCACCCGGCCATGGCCCTGCGCCCGCATCAGGGGGATGATCCGCCGCGTCAGGTCGTGATAGCCGAACAGGTTGACCTCGAAGATCTCGCGCAGCGCCCCGCGCGGCAGGTCTTCCACCGCGCCGGGGCAGGCAAAGGCCCCGTTGTTGAACAGGGCATCAAGCCGCCCGCCGGTGCGCGAAACCACTTCGGCTACGGCAGCCTCGATGCTGGCCTCATCAGCATAATCCAGCCGGAAACTCTCCATCCCCTCGGCGCGCAGACGCTCGCAATCGGCCTCTTGGCGGCAGGTGGCGAACACCCGCCATCCGCGCGCCTTCAGTCCCCGTGCTGCGTCAAGGCCAATGCCCGACGAACATCCGGTAATAAGAACTGACCGTGATTCCACGCCCGCCTCCTGCCCTTTCCCGCTTTCCTAAGCGGGGGCAGCACAGGCGGAAAGCCCTATTCCGACAAAAGCCGAGTTGCGACAAAGCCCTCGCCGCCGTCGCCCTCGATGCGGACGCGGCTCCAGCCATCCGTCGCGCTGTCCACCACCAGAACGGCCTCACCCGCCGACAATCTGCCAAGCACCGCAAAATCGGTGCCGGGGCCTTCGCGCAGGTTGGCGTTTGCGTTGACATACCGGATCGCGCCGGCGGATTCTGCCGGGGCATCCGGCAACTCCGCCTCGGCTGGGGCGACCTGAACCGCAGGTATGACCATGACGGGCTGACTGGGCACAAAGGCCGCCGGCTCGGCGGCTGGGGCAGGCTCTGCGGCCGCTACAACCGTCTGGCGTACGACCTGTGGCTGCGGCATCAGTCCAAATCGCCGTTGCCCATGGTCAGTTCCGCCGACCAGCATTGCAAGGTAAATGCCTGCGCCAAGAAGTGCCGTCAGCCTGTACATGGAATCAATCTCGTTAAAGAACACTGAGCCATGATCTAGCATGTTTCGCTCTCGCCGGCGGGAGAATTCCTTGCGAAATTTCCCTCCCGCCGGGGTTGGAAAAACCCTCTGGACCGGCCCGGCCCCACACCTTAGACAGCTTTTATGTCCGATACCCCTGACGACCCCGAACTTTCCGGCAACCTTGTCGCCGAACCCCTGTCGCGCGCCATTGGCGAGCGATATCTGACTTATGCCCTTTCGACCATCATGCACCGCGCCCTGCCCGATGCGCGCGACGGGCTGAAGCCGGTTCACCGCCGCATCCTTTATGCGATGCGCGAATTGCGGCTGACAGCGACCGGGGGGTTCCGCAAATCGGCCAAGATTTCGGGCGATGTGATGGGCAACTATCACCCCCATGGCGATACCGCGATTTACGACGCGATGGCCCGTCTGGCGCAGGATTTCAACGTCCGCTACCCGCTGGTTGATGGGCAGGGCAACTTTGGCAATATCGACGGCGACAGCCCGGCGGCCAGCCGCTATACCGAGGCCCGGCTGACCGCGATTGCCGAGACGCTGATGGAAGGGTTGACCGAAAACGCGGTCGATTTCCGCCCCAACTACGACGGCACGCTGGAAGAGCCGGTGGTGATGCCTGCCGCCTTCCCGAACCTTCTGGCCAATGGCAGCAGCGGCATTGCCGTGGGCATGGCCACCAACATTCCGCCGCATAATCTGGATGAGTTGATCCAGGGCTGCCACGCCATGCTGGCCAACCCGGATATCACCGATGACGCGCTGGTCGATCTGATCCCCGGCCCCGATTTTCCCACCGGCGGCGTGATGGTGGAAAGCCGCGCCGCCATTCTGGAAGCCTACCGCACCGGGCGCGGCGCCTTCCGCACCCGCGCCAAATGGCAGGTCGAGGATCTGGGCCGCGGCCAGTGGCAGATCATCGTCACCGAGATCCCCTATCAGGTTCAGAAATCCAAGCTGATCGAGAAACTGGCCGAGGTGATCGAGACCAAGAAGGTTCCCCTTCTGGCCGATGTTCGCGATGAAAGCGCCGAGGATATCCGCATCGTTCTAGAACCCCGGTCGCGCACCGTGGAACCTGAGATGCTGATGGCGGCGCTGTTCCGCAACAGCGATCTGGAAACCCGGTTCAGCATGAACATGAACGTGCTGATCGACGGGCGCGTGCCCAAGGTTTGCAGCCTGCGAGAGGTGCTGCGCGCCTTTCTCGATCACCGCCGAGATGTGCTGCGGCGGCGCTCTACCCACCGGATCGAAAAGATTGATGCGCGATTGGAGGTGCTGGAAGGTTTCATCCTGACCTTCCTCAACCTTGACCGCGTGATCGACATCATCCGTTATGACGACGACCCCAAGCGCGCCCTGATGGCCGAGGATTGGTCGCAAAAGCACCGCCGCGCCACCAGCGAAAAGGACTATGTGTCCCCCGGCGCGGGCGAGGGCGACCTGACCGAGGTTCAGGCCGAAGCCATCCTGAACATGCGCCTGCGGTCTTTGCGCAGGCTGGAAGAGCTGGAGCTGATAAAGGAGCGCGACGACCTGCAAAAGGAACGCGCCGATCTGGCCGACCTGCTGGAAAGCGACCGGCGCCAGTGGAAAAAGATCGGGTCAGAGCTGGAGGCGATCCGCAAGCAATTCGGCAAGGACACCGTGCTTGGCCGCCGCCGCACCGCCTTTGCCGAAGCGGGCGATGCCGAGGAAATCTCGATCGAAGCGATGATCGAGCGGGAACCGATCACCGTGATCTGCTCTCAAATGGGCTGGATTCGCGCCATGAAAGGCCATGTGGACCTTTCGACCGAACAGAAGTTCAAGGACGGCGACGGCGCGCGTTTCGCCTTCCATGCCGAGACGACCGACAAGATCCTGATCATCGCCGCCAATGGCCGGTTCTTTACCCTGCTGGGTGCCAACCTGCCCGGCGGGCGCGGCATGGGCGAACCCGTGCGCCTGATGGTCGATCTGCCGAATGACACCGAAATCGTCGATCTGATGATCTTCCGGCCCGGTGAAAAGCTGCTTGTCGCCTCGACCGCCGGTGACGGGTTCATCGTGCCCTCGGACGAGGTGCTGGCCCAGACCAAGGCAGGCAAGCAGGTGCTGACCCTTGGCGCAGGCGTGAAAACCGCGCTGTGCCGCCGCACCACGGGTGATGCCGTGGCCGTGGTCGGCGACAACCGCAAGATGCTGGTCTTTGCCCTTTCGGAACTGCCCGAAATGTCCAAGGGCAAGGGCGTTCGTTTGCAGAAGTACAAGGATGGCGGGCTGTCCGACGCCACAACCTTCACCAAGGCCGCCGGCCTGTCCTGGAAAGACCCTGCGGGTCGCACCCGCACCGAAACCGACCTGTCGGAATGGGAGGGTGCGCGCGCCGGAACCGGTCGCATGGCCCCGCGCGGCTTTCCACGCGATAACAAGTTCAACTGACGGGCGGGGCGCGTCAGCCCTGCCAAACCTGCCAGATCAGCCGCAGCGCCATTCCGGTTGAGGTAATGACCAACAGCGGCTTGATCAGCCCCGCGCCCACCCGCATCGCCAGCCGTGCCCCCAGCGCCGCGCCCGCTGTCTGCGCCACGGCCATCGCCAACCCAACTTTCCACCAGATCGCCCCGCCCGCCGCAAAAACCGCCAGCGATCCGATGTTCGAGGCAAAATTCAGCAGCTTGGTATGCGCCGTCGCCTTCAGCACTCCGAACCCGGCCAGCATGACGAATGCCAGCATGAAGAAACTGCCCGTCCCCGGCCCGAAGAACCCGTCATAGGCCGCAATCAACGGCACCACGGTCACCGTGAACAACCCCGGCGCCATGCGCTGCACGCGGTCAGCATCGCTCAACCCCGGTTTCAGCGCGAAAAAGGCGGCGATGCCGACCAGAACCACGGGCATGATGATACGCAGCACGCCCGCCGGGATCAGATGCGCCACCATCGCGCCGCC
>APMI01031322.1_pt1 | contig 11839 bp, 9 predicted proteins | sample 667938 | NCBI WGS metagenome assembly APMI01 (sample SAMN01084076, study PRJNA167559) | wastewater metagenome | biome: Wastewater | place: Denmark: Ejby Moelle, Odense | collected 2011-11-28 | reverse complement strand
TTCCAGCAGGTTTCTGCCAGTATAATCATGGCCTGAAATTTTGACGGCATGCGTGCTGCTTAAACTAGGAGGTTTTGTGGATATCAAGAAAGCGGTGTTGTCGATTCTCGATGAAGTGTTGAGCCTCAAGGGCAGGTCAGACGGGTTTACCCTGGAGACTCCCCTGCTCGGCGCCATTCCCGAGTTGGACTCGATGGCCGTGGTGGCCCTGATCACGATGCTCGAAGAGCGTTTCGGATTCATGGTCGACGACGATGAAATCGACGGCGCCGCATTTGCTTCGGTCGGCAGCCTGGTGGACTTTGTCGAGGTCAAACTGGCTGCTTGAAGCGAATGATACATGACGCTTGACGCCTTTTATCTGCCGACACCATCAAACGCATCAAGCCAACGGTTTTGCCTGTTTCACAAACCTGACGCGCAGGTAATCTGGCGTGGTGCGGTCGTGTACGTTCATCCGTTTGCAGAGGAAATGAACAAGTCACGGCGGATGGCGGCATTGCAGGCAAGGGCGCTGGCTGAGGCGGGCTATGCCGTGCTGCAGATCGATTTGCAGGGCTGTGGCGATAGCTCGGGCGATTTCGGTGATGCGACCTGGGAGGGCTGGATTGAAGATGTCTGCCTGGCCTGCAATTGGTTGCGACAGCACAGTGATGCCGAGATTTGGTTATGGGGCCTACGCACCGGCTGTTTGCTGGCCAGTGCGGTCGCTGCCCGAATCGATCGGCCAAGCAGCTTGCTGTTGTGGCAACCGGTGGTTTCGGGCAAGCAGTTCCTTCAGCAGTTTCTGCGTCTGAAGCTGGCCAGCGAAATGCAGGGCGGCGACCCCAAGAAGTTGATGGAACGCATACGTAGGCAACTGGCGCAAGGCCAATCGGTCGAGATTGCCGGTTATCGGCTTTCGTCAGGACTGGCGGATGGTCTGGAGAAGGCAGAACTTTCGCCAGTGGCGCGAACGGCACGGATCGAATGGATCGAATTGTCGGCCAAGCGGGAAGAAAACGTTGACGCGATGGAAAGCATGTCGCCCTTGGCGAGTTCCTGGCTTGAGAAGTGGCGAGCGGCAGGGCTGCATGCGCGGGGTCGAATGGTTTGTGGCCCGTCGTTCTGGCAAACCGCCGAGATCGCCGAGTGTCCGGCACTGCTTGAGGCCAGCACGCAGGCCATGATGGAAGATGCGCCTGCATGAACTTCACCGAAGAAGCCTTCGTTTTCTCTGCCGGCGGCGAAGAACTGCTGGGAGTCATTTCCAAACCTGAAATACCGCAAGATTGTGGCGTACTGATTGTCGTCGGTGGCCCGCAGTATCGCGTAGGCAGCCATCGGCAATTTCTGCTGTTGTCGCGTCGGCTGGCGAGCGAAGGCTATCCGTCGATGCGTTTCGATTTTCGTGGCATGGGCGACAGCGGTGGCGCAATGCGCGACTTCGATAATGTTGCCGATGACATTGAGGCAGCGACCGCGGTCTTTCAGCAGACCTGTTCGTCAGCCAGACGCGTCGTCCTTTGGGGGCTGTGTGATGCGGCTTCAGCCGCACTTCTGTATGTGCAGGCTACCGGCGATTTTAGGATTGCCGGCTTGGTCTTGCTTAACCCCTGGGTCCGTTCCGAAGCCAGTTTAGCTCAAACACATATCAAGCATTATTACGGCCAGCGCTTGCTGCAAAGGGAATTCTGGGTCAAGTTGCTGAGCGGGAAGATGCGACTCCTGGAATCGGCTCGCGGCTTGATACGCGATGCGCTCAAGGCCCGCAAGTCGGGCGTTGGCGCCAAGAGTGAATTCCGCTCATTTCAGGATCGCATGGCCGATGGATTGCGGCATTTTCAGGGAAAAGTGCTGCTGATATCGAGCGGGCAGGATTATACGGCCAAGGAGTTTCTGGAGTATGCCGGTGCAAACGCCGCATGGGCGGGTTTGCTAAGCACAGACGGCATGAGCCGGGTCGATATTCCCGACGCTGACCATACTTTCTCGTCTCAAGCACAGCGATCCAGCGTCGAGAATGCCACGCTTGACTGGCTAAAAAGGCTGGAAATCTGAATTAATCGCCGCGAGAAGCCGTGCCGAACGACGTTGAGCAAAACGTCATGTTGGGGATGCAGCAATCAGCCTTGCTGTCTTTCTGATCAGGTCAAGGCACTTTTTTAGGCCGAGCTGTAAGCAGTTTGAGGACATGCGTCTCTGCGGTTTGCAGTGCTTGCTCGACGACATCGCGACTCACCGCGGAAAATGGTGTAAGGACATAGTCAACGCGATTGAGTTTCGCCCCCTCCTGATCTACGCCGATCTTCACCCGCCGGAAGGCATCGCTTTGGAAGGCCTCGAGAATCGATGCTACGCCACGATGTCCTCCCGCGCCACCGCTCTGGCGGCTGCGGACTGAGCCCAGCGGCATGTCGAGATCATCGAAGACGAGAATGCATTGTTCCGGTTCAATGGCCATCTGTTCAGCCAGCCGTTTCAGCCCGCCGCCTATCAGATTCATCGCCATTTTTATCTTGACCAAGCATACTTGATGGCTTTGGAATGCTCCGCGTGCGATCCAGGCTCCGGGAGTTCCGTCCCAGTTCAATCCAGCGGAAACAGCGAAATGATCGACGAGCCTATGGCCGACGTTATGCGGTGTTTCAGCATACTTCGCTTCAGGGTTGCCCAGCCCGATGATTAACTGTTCGCCAGCTTCAATGGGACGCAGGCAGTGTGGCGTTTCCTGCGGATCGAGGTCTGCAGGTGACGCACCGGCTCCGAATGCAGGCAAGCCGGACGGATTTTTCCGGTCAGGGCATTCGTTACAGAAGCCCATGCGCTCGCAATCGTCGCGCCAGCAGGCGATATCACCGGTGCGCGCCATGATGAAGCGCAGTAGATGATCCTGTTTGTTGGTGCCCTTGAGCAGGACCAGATCGCCTTCGCGGGTGATTGAATTCAGGTACTCGACGGCATTGCGGACATTCCTGAATGCGCGCAATGCGTCTTCTGCTCCGGCTTTGCGTGCCTTCAGAACTTGTGAAGCCCAGGGACCGACGAAGATCGTCAAGTCGGCAATCTCCTGCGCCCGCTTCGCCACCTTGATATACTTTTCGGGTGCGCCGGCGCCACAGTCCGAAAGCGAGCCGATGACGATAATTTTCCGCCTGGCCCGTGCCGTTGCGATGAATTCGAAGCAGGTCTCAGCCGTCCACAAGGGGGCTTTATAGTCGTCCCGGATGAAGGTCACTCCCTCAGGCGTATCTACAGGTTGCATCCGACCGACAAAGGGGGCTACGCTGGCAATTCCGGCGGCACACGCTTCGAGCGAAAGGCCTGTGGCCAGTCCGCCGCCTATGGCCCCCAGCACGGAAGGAACCCAGTGCGTTCCACACAATTGAGTGCGCAGTCTTACGCGTTCAGAACCGCGTACCAGCGTCATCTGCAGACGCTCCGGCCAGACCGAACTGATCTCTTCGGCGCGCAGTTCAGCCTTGGCTGAAAGACCGTAGGTGATGACCCCGGCAACGGATTTTGCCGCCATGGCAAGGACCAGTTCGTCGTCGGCATTGAGGACGGCGGTGCCGGTGGCCGGGAGCGCGGTGATGAGCTTGCCCATTTCTGCGGCGATGGCCTCGCGCGACTCAAAAGCGCTCCAGTGGTCGAAGCCAACAATGGTGACGATTCCTACGCCGGGTTGCAGCAGGGCGACTTGTTCATCCATCACCCCCGGCTTGTTTTCGCTCAGTTCGGCCGCGAAGAAAGTGTCACTGGGCCGCAGGCGCATCATGGCCTGTGCCGTAGCATCGATGTTGTTCAATGACCCGATCGTGCCTACACCACGACCGCTGCGGCCGAGCATGCCGAGCAGGAGTTCCTTGGTTGTGGTCTTGCCGACACTGCCGGTAACCCCGATGAAAACCGGCTTCTTGAGAAATCGCCGCCAGTGCGGGGCAATTCCGACGATGGCGCGATCGACCAGATCGTCGCCCGTCAGTCGGCGAACCCGCCAAAGCAGAGCCCCGGACAAGCGGGCGAGAATACCGAATGGAGTCATACGCATTAGTTCGTCATTTTCTTTTGGACTGGAGTTCCAACAATTCGAGTACGCGCGCCTCGGCAGTCAAAATCGACTGGTCAATGGTGGCGCGGCTATCGTCATCAAAAGCCGTCAGAACATAGCTTATGCGATCGAGTTTTTCCCCCGCCTTCCCCACGCCGACCTTGACCCGCTGGATGGCGTCGGTTTGAAACGCCTCCAGAATTGAGGCGACCCCACGATGCCCACCGGCACCACCGTTTATGCGGGTTTTCACTGCACCGAGCGGCAGGTCAAGATCGTCGAATACCAGAATGCATTGCTCAGAGCCAAACGCCATGCTTTCCGAAAGCTGTTTCAGCCCGGCACCGGTAGCGTTCATGGGCATTCTGATCTTGATCAGACAGACCGCACGCCCCTTCGATGATCCGCGTGCAATCCAGGCTTCGGGTGTCGCATCCCAAATCAGTTCAAAGGAGGCCGCCAGTCGGTCCACCACCTCATAGCCAATGTTATGTGGTGTGTTGGCATACCTGGCTTCGGGGTTGCCAAGACCGACGATCACCTGTAGTTCGGGTTCAAGAATATGCGGACCAGATGGCGGCGCTTTGGGCGTTGACGCTTCGCTGATCTGCTGCCGCAGTAAAAGCGGCGCGCCGGAGGGCTTGTTCAGGTCGGGGCACGCGTTGCAGAAAGAAACCCGGTCGCAGTCTTCGCACCAGCAGGCTACTTTGCCACTTTGCGCCAGGATGATGCGTTGCAGGTGATCTTGTCTGTTTGTGCCTTTGATCAGTACCAGATCGCCCTCGCGCTTGATTGACTTGATGTATTCGGCCGCATCGCGGACATGGCCGAACGCGCGCAAGGTGTTTTCCTCACCAGGCTTCTGCGCCTTCAACACGCTGGACGCCCAGGGGCCAACGAAAACCGTGACATCGGCAATTTTCTGGGCAAGGCGTGCGGTTTTCGCGTACATCGCCCCTTTTTTGAGGCCTGCGTCTGAAATCTCGCCAAAGACTATAATTTTCCGCCTGGCTTGCGCCGCCTTCATGAAATCGAAGCACGTATCGAGCGTCCACAGAGGTGCTTTGAAGTCATCGCGGATGAAGGATACCCCATCCGATGTTGTCACCGCTTGCATGCGGCCGTCAAAGGGAGCAACGCTGGCAATCCCCCTGGCGCATTCGTCCAGCGTCATGCCGGCGGCCAGCCCGCCGCCAATGGCACCCAGCACGCAAGGAACCCAGTGTGTTCCACACAACTGGGTGCGCAGTTTTATGCGTTCTGAACCGCGTACCAGCGTCATCTGCAAACGCTCTGGCCAGACCGAGCTGATGTCTTCGGCGCGCAGTTCAGCCTTGGGCGAGAGTCCATAGGTGATGATCCTGGCGACGGATTTGGCGGCCATGGCGAGTACCAGTTCGTCATCGGCATTCAGCACTGCGGTGCCGGTGGCCGGGAGCGAGGCGATGAGCTTGCCTTTTTCCTCGGCGATGGCCTCTCGCGGGTAGTCCTTGCTCGAATGATCGTCGCGCACCACGGTGACGATGCCGATGCTGGGCTGCACCAGGGCAAGCGGCTGGTCCATGGCATTGGGCTTGTCCCCGGATAGTTCGGTGACGAAGAAGCTGTGCGTTGGACGCAGCCGCAGCATGGGCTTGGCGATTTCTTCGAGATTGTTGTAGGACGAAAAGTTTCCGACGCCCTTGCCCTTGTGCGCGAGCATTCCCAGCAGGAGTTCCTTGGTCATGGTTTTGCCGGCGCTTCCCGTCACGCCAATGAACACCGGTTTTTTCAGCAGCCGGCGCCAGAGCCTGGCGCTGGCAAGCAGAGTGCCGTATACGACGCGGTCACCGAGCAGCCTGTGCAGGCGCCAGGCGAGTGCATTCCTTACGCGGCGGATACCCTTTTCAAATGCGCCAGGCATGATGTGCTTTCTTCTTTTCGAGCTAATGGCCTTTGGCTATGCTGGGAGGTCCGATCATTTCGAGCAGGCGAGCCTCGGCGGTCAGAATCGCCTGGTCAATGATGGTGCGGTTTTCTTCATCAAAAGCCGTTAGCACATATTTTACGCGATCAAGTTTTGCCGACGCATGACCCACGCCGACCTTGACCCGGCGGAAGGCATCGGTTTGAAACGCCTCAAGAATCGAAGCAACGCCGCGATGCCCTCCCGCACTGCCTCTTGGTCGAGTACGCACGGTGCCAAGCGGCAGGTCGAGGTCGTCGAACACAAAAATGCATTGCTCCGGGCTGAAGGCCATAGTGTCTGAAAGCTTTTTCAGCCCGGCGCCTGTGAGGTTCATCGCCATTCGAATTTTGATCAGACAGATCGCTCGTCCCGGCGATGAACCGCGAGCGATCCAGGCTTCGGGTGTTACCTCCCAGGTGAGCCCCAATGAGGCAGCGAGTTGATCAACCACTTCATAACCAACATTGTGTGGCGTCCCGGCATATCGGGCTTCGGGGTTGCCCAAGCCGACAATGACCTGTTCATCGGCTTCGATGGGGCGCAGAAGGGTTGACGGAAACGGCGCCGCTATTTCAGTGATGCTTGTTGCCGGCTGCAAGGCGGCTAAGCCAGAAGGTTTGGACCGATGCGGACACTCGTTGCAGAATGAATCCCGAGCGCAGTCATCGCGCCAGCAGGCGATGTTTTCGCTCCGCGCCAGGATGATGCGCAGCAGATGATCTTTTTTGATACCGCCTTTGAGCAGCACCAGATCACCCTCGCGGGTGATTGAATTGACGTACTCGGCAGCATCGCGGACATGGCTGAAAGCGCGCAATGCTTTTTCGTTTTCTCCAGGCTGACGTGCCGTGAGAGCACTGGAAGCCCACTGGCCAACAAAAATTGTTACATCGCAGATTTCCTGGGCACGTATCGCAATTCTTTTGTACGTCACTTCTTTAGCTGCAATAACGTCCGAGATTTCGCCGATGACGATAATTTTCCGCTTGGCTTGTGCCACTTTCATGAAATCGAAGCATGCTTCGAACGTCCATAAGCTTGGCTTGAAATCATCCCGGATGAATGTCACTCCCTCGGGCGTATCCAAAGGTTGCATTCGGCCGTCAAAGGGGGCAACGTTGGCGATTCCTACGGCGCATTCAGCCAGAGTCATGCCTGTTGCCAGCCCGCCGCCAATGGCCCCCAGAACGGAAGGAACCCAGTGCGTTCCGCACAACCGGGTGCGGATTTTTACGCGTTCAGTACCGTATACCAGGGTCATTTGCAGACGATCCGGCCAATCCGAGCTGATTTCTTCGGCGCGCAGCTCGGCATGGGGTGAAAGCCCATAGCTCATTACCCTGGCGGCGCTGTGGGCGGCCATGGCGATTACCAGTGGATCGTCGGCATTGAGGACAGCGGTGCCGGTAGACGGGAGCGAGGCGATGAGTTTGCCCACCTCGCCGGCGATGCCCTCGTGGGTGCTAAAGGCGCTCCGATGATCGTTGCCTATCACCGTGACAATGCCGATATCGGGCTGCAACAGGGCCAGTGGCGCATCCAGGATGCCTGGCTTGTCCTCGCTCAGTTCCACGACGCAGAAATCGTGCGTCGGGCGCACCCGCAAGACAGTCTTGGCCACTTCGGGGAGCGCGTTGAGCGAGGCCGGGTTTCCTGCTCCCCGCCCTTTGTGCGACAAAACGCCGAGCAGGAGTTCTTTTGTCGTCGTCTTGCCCGCACTTCCGGCGATACCAATGAACACCGGCTTCTTGAGCAGCGGGCGCCACCTCCAGGCAATTTTTACGATGGCGCGATCAAGCCGTGCGTCTCCCACTATTCGGCGAAAACGCCAGGCGAGGGCATTCCGCACGCGGATGAACGTCATGTAGGGAACGGATCGCATGTGTTGTTATGAGTTCCTGGTCAATGCGGTTTCGCCACGCTGGGACGTTCCAGCAATTCGAGTACATGCGCCTCGGCCGTCAAGATCGCCTGGTAAATGGTAGCACGGCTTTCTTCATCAAAAGCCGATAGCACGTATTTGACGCGATCAAGTTTTGCCGACGCATGACCCACGCCGATCTTGACCCGGCGGAAGGCATCGGTCTGAAACGCTTCCAGAATGGAAGCAACGCCACGATGCCCACCTGCACTGCCTTTGATGCGGGTTTTCACGGCACCGAGCGGCAGGTCAAGGTCGTCGAACACCAGAATGCATTGCACGGGGTCGAACGCCAGGCTTTCCGCTAGTCGCTTCAGACCGGCGCCTGTGTGATTCATGGCCAGCCGGATTTTGAGCAGACAGATCGCTCGCCCCGGCGAAGAACCGCGAGCGATCCAGGCTGCGGGTGTTTCCTCCCAGGTGAGCCCGAATGAGGCAGCGAGGCGATCCACCACTTCATGGCCGACATTGTGTGGCGTCCCGGTATACCGGGCTTCGGGGTTGCCCAGGCCGACAATGACCTGTTCATCGGCTTCGATGGGGCGCAAGGCGGGTGGCGGAAACGGCGCCGTTGTATCGGTGATGCTTGTTGTTGGCTGCAAGTTGGCCAAGCCGGACGGTTTGGTCCTGTCGGGACACACATTGCACATTCTGTGCAGCTTGCAGTCGTCCCGCCAGCAGGCCACGCCTTCGCTGCGCGCCAGGATAATACGTAACAGATGGTCCTGTTTGTTGGTGCCCTTGAGCAAGACCAGATCGCCCTCGCAGGTGATTGAGTTGACGTACTCGGCGGCCTCCCGAACCTGGCTGAAAGCGCGCAATGCGTCTTCCCTCCCAGGTTGGCGGGTCTTCAGTACGCTGGAAGCCCAGGGGCCAACGAACACCGTAAAGTCGGCTACTTGCTGCGCGCGCTGCGCCACTTCAGCATATTTTTTCGAGGCTCCGGTACCTGTGCCGTAGTCCGACAGGGTGCCCACCACGATGATCTTTCGTCTGGCACGCGCTTCCTTAATGAATTTGAAACACGCCTCCACCGTCCACAGAGGTGCTTTGAAGTCGTCACGGATGAACGTCACGCCCTCAGACGCCGACACCACTTGCATACGGCCGTCAAAGGGGGCAACGCTGGCGATTCCTTCGGCGCATTCAGCCAGAGTCATGCCTGTTGCCAGCCCGCCGCCAATGGCACCCAGTACGGAAGGAACCCAGTGCGTTCCACAAAGTTGGGTGCGGATTCTTACCCGCTCTGAACTGAGTACCAGCGTCATTTGCAGGCGATCCGGCCAAACTGAGCTGATGTCCTCGGCACGGAGCTCGGCGTCTGGTGAAAGACCATAGGTGATGACTTTTGCCGTGCAGTTGAGGGCCATGGCGAGGACGCGCGCATCGTCTGCATTGAGGATGGCGGTGCCCTGAGCCGGTAGATGTTCGACCAGCTTGCCCATCTCCGCGGCCAGTGCATCGATTGAATCAAAGGCGGCCAGATGGTCGTTGCCGACCACGGTGACGATTCCCACCTCAGGATGCAGCAGCGCCAGTGGCTCGTCCATTTCCCCAGGCATGCTTTCGCTCAGTTCAATCGCGCAGAAATCGTGTTTCCGGCCCACGGTCAAGATGGTTTGCGCTACATGCGGGAGCATGTTCTGTGTTGATGGATTGCCCACTCCCCGCCATCTGTGCGACAAAACCCCGAGCAAAAGTTCCTTTGTTGTTGTCTTGCCTGCGCTTCCGGTGACGCCGATGAAAACCGGCCTCTTGAGAAGTGGGCGCCAGCAGTGAGCGATCCTGACGAGGTTGCGATCTACAAGCGCGTTTCCCAATACTTTTCGAATACGCCAGGCCAGGGCATCGCGCACGCGCTCGTATCGGTGTTTAGAAAACAGCATCATGCTGAGCGATCGCTGCGCGGTAGGCCGCTTTGTCCCGCGCAATATCGGTGAGGATTTGGCTTAGGCGCTGATCCATCAAGCCGCGCCCGGAAATCGCCTGCGGAATGGCGAGCTCCGACTCGGTGTTGAGTTCCAGGAGAACAGGGCCTTCCGGGCATAATGCTACGTCCCAGTTTTGCAAGCGCAACCCCGGAAAATGTTTGCTGGCCGAGTGCACAAGATCCACCGCACGAGCCCAGTCAGGCAACGTCATCCCGAGCAAGAGCTTATCGGTTGTAGGATGTCGGTCAACCTGGCCGCCGGGGCCCATGCGGGAAATTACGCGGACAATTTTCCCGCTGTCAACCTCGATCGCGCCCAGACAGTTGCCGTAATCCCCATGTGAAAAGTTGTCGAGCATGTTGCGTCCGGTGGTGATCTTCCAGAATGCCGTATGTATCACGGGGCCATTTGGCGTGACAAAGCAGATGAAGCGGACACAACTGAGCGCCTTTGTGCCAGTCAATTCGGAGATTGCCGGATGCGCGCCAAGCGGCTGCTGGAACAGCATGCCGCCGTAGGGAGCGAAGGCGAAGGGCGCCATGAATTCGTCGAGCCCGATCAGTCTGCCGTCGTAAAGCCGAAATCCCGTGCCTTCTCGCTCAGTCACCCCAAGAACCCCCCGGCCATAGCCGGCGGAAATTGGTTTGACATAAAACGGGTAGACGTCACCCAGCAGGAATGAGCGGACCTCGTCGGGCGTCTGAAGCGCCTTTTCGTCAGCGATCCGCCGACCGCCAGCGCTGTAAGACGCCAAGGGCGAGGGAATCGGGTAGCCATTGGCGCGTAACACCAGGTAGTTGAGCAACTTGTCATTGGCCAGAACGCGTGAAGTGTCATCATTGAGTTCTCGGTCCAGAGCGGCGCTCTGCCTCCACCCGATGAATTCGTCACGCATGTCTGCCGTTATCGAACGATGCCAGATGCCGTAGTCAAAATACTCACTGATGCCGACGGGCGGCTTGCACAGTCGAAGCTTCAACATCTCGAGCAATTGCCGGGGCACTGACTTTCCATCTTCCGCCCGTGCCGCCCTTATATTCTCTAACAGGGAATCCATCAAAGCTCCGAGAGAAGGTGGCAAACCGCCAGGTTTTAGCCAACACAATCAGTTAGAATTTCGCTCGATACACTGGAATTACTTTGCTTCCAAGCAATTGCTCTTGCTTTCCAGCCTCTCCAGGATCGCCATTGTAAGCGACATTGTGAGGGAGTGGAAAAGCGGTCTAGTCTTGATCACTCTGACGGCATTTCGTCCGCAACTGATTACGTTCCAAGGGATTTTTTTGTCCTTTTTCAGTATCATCGTCGGCAGCATCTGCCAGTCTTGGCATTTGGCTGGGTGGGTCATTCTCCAGAATCACCTTGGAATAATGGGTCGGATCAGTGAAGAACCGGTCAATAACTTCAGCTAAGCAGGGCGACGATACCTCCCAGCAAACCGTCGAACTGCTGGCTGCCGCGTCAGCCGCAGCGGCTGAGGACGGAATCTGGCTGGATGTGATTCGGAAGATGGACGAGGTCTATAACGACCTCTTGCAGTACGAAGTCAGTCTTGAAGAGAAGAACGCTGCGCTGGAAGACTCGCAGCAGTTCATTTCGTCGGTATTGACTTCGATGTCCGACCTTCTGATTGTTTGCAGCCGCGCGGGTTTGATCGAGAGTGTGAACCCGGCGCTGGTTTCATTGCTGGGCGTCGACGAGAAGTCCTTGCATGGGCGACCGATCTTCGACCTCTTTGCCGATGAGGAGTCGCGACAGAATGCGGGACGTTTGCTGGTTGAGCGAATCGGACAAAGTGTCGCTGACTGCGAATTTCTGTTGATCGCCGCCAATGGCGGCGCCATACCGGTATCGCTCAACTGCACGCCGCGTTACAGCGGTGTCGGCAAGCTGCTTGGTCTGGTTATTACCGGGCGTCCCGTCGGTGAATTGAAACGTGCCTATCAGGCGTTGCGTAGAGCCCACGAAGATCTCAAGACCACCAAACACCAGCTGATACATTCGGAAAA
>APMI01014397.1_pt1 | contig 11842 bp, 11 predicted proteins | sample 667938 | NCBI WGS metagenome assembly APMI01 (sample SAMN01084076, study PRJNA167559) | wastewater metagenome | biome: Wastewater | place: Denmark: Ejby Moelle, Odense | collected 2011-11-28 | reverse complement strand
GTCCTGCTCGTCTGGGGCGTCTGGGCCATCCGAACGGCCTACGTGGGGTGGTCCGAGAGCCGCCTCAACCAACGCCAGTTCCTCGGCGTCTGCATTCGCTTCGTCGCGATGTACCTCGTCCTGACTTTCTTCCTCCTCTCCTGACCTGAAAGGCCTGACCATGCAAAACCGCATCCTCACTTCCCGTTTTGCCCAGCGCGCCGCCGTGGCCCTGGGTGCAGCCGCGCTGCCTGCGCTGTCGTTCGCGCAGGGTCTGCCGCAGCTGGAGAACCCAACTCGCGGCACGGGCAACGGCATCATGGAAACGATCAGGAACTACGGCTACGACATCATCATGCTCGTGGCCCTCCTGGTCGTGGCGTCGATGTTCATCGGTGTCTGCTATCACGCCTACGGCACCTACGCGGAAATCCACACCGGCCGCAAGACCTGGGGCCAGTTCGGCCTCACGGTCGCCATTGGCGCTGTCCTGCTCGTGATCGGCATCTGGCTGCTCACCGAAGCCACCGGCATTCTGTAAGCGAGGTCGGTATGTCCGAGCAGCAGCACGTCCGTGCGGACGGGACGGTCACGTTCCTTCCGCACCGGCTCAACCGCCATCCCGTTGTTGTGCGCGGCCTCACCGCAGACGAGCTGTGGATTTGCTGCGGCCTGTCCGGCGTCGCCGGCCTGCTGGTCGGCGCGCCGCTGTCCTGGGTGTTCCGCACGATCGCGCTCGCGCCCACGTTCGTCGTGCTGGGCGTGGCCTTCGGCGTGTTCATCGGGGGCGGCATCCTGCGTCGCCTCAAGCGTGGGCGTCCCGACACCTGGCTGTATCGGCAACTCCAGTGGCGCATCGCCACGCGCCATCCGCCGATGGCAGGCTGGGTGGGTGGCCATGTGCTGATCTCGCGCTCGGGCTTCTGGACCACCCGAAGGGTCATGCAAAGGGGTGCGCGATGAGCCGTTTCAAGAACGAGATCGCCCACCTGCAGGCGCATATCAAGACGTTGCGGCTGGGCGCTGGAGCACTGGTCATCGTCACCCTGGTCATGGGTGGCGGCTGGTGGAGTGCTCCGCGCGATCTGACCATCCACGTCCCGCCTGACCTGCGCTCCGGCAGCACCCGCAAGTGGTGGGAAGTGCCGCCCGAATCGGTCTATGCCTTCACGTTCTACGTGTTCCAGCAGCTCAACCGCTGGCCGACCAATGGCGAGGAAGACTATCCGCGCAACCTGCACGCGCTCTCGCCATACCTCACGCCGGCCTGTCACGCCTTCCTGCGTGCCGATTACGACTACCGGCGCAGCACGGGCGAACTGCGGCAGCGCGTGCGCGGCATCTATGAAATCCCGGGCCGTGGTTATGGGGATGATCCCACCGCGCGCGTGCGCGTCGTCTCCGACCGCGACTGGGTGGTGACGTTGGACATCAGCGCCGACGAGTACTACGGCGCTGAACAGGTCAAGCGCGCTCTGGTGCGCTACCCCATCAAGGTCACGCGCGTGGACGTCGATCCCACGCGCAACCCGTTCGGCCTGGCGCTCGACTGCTACGACGGCACGCCCCAACGCATCAACGCCCCGGAGCCGACGCGCCCGGCATCTGGCGGCCTGTCTCCGCAAGCGCCTCAAGGAGAAACCCCATGAAGCACCCCCTGCAGCATTACTTTCTCGCCGTGCTGGGGCTGCTGGCCATAGCATCGACACCTGTAGCCCATGCGGTGGAAATCCTGCGCTGGGAGCGCATGCCGCTGGCCGTTCCCCTGAAGGTCGGCCACGAGCGCATCGTGTTCATCGACAGGAACGTCCGGGTTGGCGTACCGGCCGGCGTGGGCGAGCGCCTGCGCGTGCAAAGCGCGGGCGGCGCGGTGTACCTGCGGGCGAGCGAGCCAATCGAGCCCACACGGCTGCAACTGCAAGACGCGGACAGTGGCGCATTGATCCTGCTGGACATCGTCGCCGAGCCGGCCAAGGATGGCGAACCTGCACTGGAGCCGGTGCGCATCGTCGAGGGCAATACCGCCCCAGCGCGCTATGGCGACCAGCCAGCGGCCGCCGATGAAGCGTCGGCACGCGCTGGTGATTCGGCGAGCGCGCCGTCGGCCCGGCGCGAAACCCCGGTCCCCGTCGTACTGACACGGTTTGCCGCGCAGAACCTCTACACACCGTTGCGCACGGTAGAACCGCTTGCGGGCGTGATGCGGGTCAACCTGCGCCGCGACCTGGACCTCGGCACGCTGATGCCGACGTTGCCAGTGCGCGCCGTCGCACTCGCCTCTTGGCGCCTGGAGGATCAGTGGGTCACCGCAGTGCGCCTCACGAACAACAGTGCCGCCTGGACCACCCTCGACCCGCGCGTGTTGCAAGGCGATTTCCTCACCGCCACTTTCCAGCATGAGGCGTTGGGCCCACGCGGCACACCGGAGGACACGACAGTCCTGTACCTGGTGACGCGCGGGCGGGGTCTGGCGCAGTCGCTGCTGCCCGCCATCCACCGCTTCGACCCGGCCGTTCATCTGCCGCAGCCGGGTGCAGATGAGAACGGCAAGGAGGCCCGCCATGCGCAGTAATGGACTCCTGAAGTGGCTGATGATCCCTGTCGCGCTGCTGGTGCTGTTCATTGGCGTCCGGCTGTTCTCGGGCGGCGGGACCTCGACACCTTCCCAAACCGACGCGGGGAGCCAGCTCACGCCTGAAGAGATGAAGGCGCTGGGCATCGAGGGCGATACCCCGCGCGATACCGTGGCCACGCTGGTCGCGCAGGTCAAGCAACTGCGCACCGAGCTTCAGACCGCGCTGTCCGACAACAAATCCCAGCGCGAAGAAAACCAGCGCCTGCGCCAGCGCGAGAACTCGATCGACCAGCGCATCAACTCCGCGCTCGAAGCCGAGCGTTCCAACCTGCGGCGCGACCAGCAGCAAGCCGCGAGCGAGCGCCAGCAGACCGAAGGCTTGCTCGCGGACTTGCAGCGGCGCCTGGAGAGCATCGGCGGTCGTGGCGGCGGCCACGCCGACCTGCCGGTGGGCCTGGGACTGCGCGACGGCGATGAGGCCGGGATGGAAGGCGGCGTGCGCTGGGTGGAACCGGACGATGCGAAGAAGGCCGAGGGGCGCGGCTCGTCCAATGGCGCCCTGAGCTTCCCGACGAGCTTCGGACCGGCGCAGCGCACGCTCGAAACCACGGCGGAAACCGTAGCCAACGCGGGCGCGCGCGCCGCCGGCGTCACGACCGCCAAGGCTGTCTATACGGTGCCGACGAACTCCACCCTCATGGGATCGGTGGCGATGACTGCCCTGATTGGCCGTGTACCGATCGACGGTACCGTGAACGACCCGTACCCCTTCAAAGTTCTGGTCGGTCCCGACAACCTCACGGCCAACGGCATCGACATTCCCGATGTGGCGGGTGCCGTGTTCAGCGGCACCGCCTCGGGCGACTGGACGCTCTCGTGCGTGCGCGGCCAGGTGCGCAGTATCACCTTTGTCTTCCATGACGGCACGATTCGCACGATTCCCGAGGACCGCGAGGGCAACCAGCAGAACAACCAGCAACGCGATGGTCTGGGCTGGATCAGCGATCCCTATGGCATTCCCTGCGTCAGTGGGGAACGGCGCAGCAACGCCCAGCAGTACCTCGGTTCGCAGGCCCTGATCACCGCGGCCGGTGCCGGCGTGGCCTCGCTCATCGAAAGCGACAGCGGCCAGATGTCCTACGTCGGCTCGGACGGCTCCATCGGCACTGTGGGCATCAGTGGTCAGGAGGCCGTGGGCCGGATTCTCGCCGGTGGCGTCCAGGAAATGTCGAACTGGGTCAACAAGCTCTACGGCCAGGCCTTCGCCGCCGTCTATGTGCAGCCCGGCGCGAAAGTCGCCGTCCACCTCGAAAAACCCCTTGCCATCGACTTCGATCCCGAAGGCCGCAAGGTCGATCACCGCGCAGGAGAAAGCCATGCTCTCGAACTTGAATAAGGGCCTTGCGCTGGCCGTTGCCGTTGCGGTGCTTGGCGGTTGCGCCACAAGCAAGGAAAAGCTGCTGCCCCACGGTAGCAGCACGATGATGGACATTTGGCAGCAGGAAGCCGGCGACGGTCGCGGCGGTGCCGGCCAGGTGGCGCGCAGGCAATTGCTCGATGCGCGTCAAAGCCTGCGCCGTCCGCTGACCGAAGCGGCCGTGCCGGCCGCGTCGGCCGAACAGATGCGCTACACGCGCACTGCGCGCAATGAGGTCTATCGCCAGTTCCAGCGCCTGCCGAATCCCGACCTTGTGATGTACGTGTACCCGCATTTGGCCGGCACCGATCCCGTCCCCGTGCCGGGCTATACGACGGTTTTCCCCCTGTATCAGCGCATCCAGTACGCCATGCCGGGCGAGCGCGTGGAGGATTATTGATGCGCTGGAAACTCCCCTGGCCGAAGCTGACCGCATCCGGCGCTGGCAATGAAGAGCAACCGGACGGTTGGCAGCGCCACATCGAGGCCTTGCGCCAGGCAGGTATTCCCGAACCCGGCTCGGCGGTGCACGATCGCAAGCCGGCAACGGTGGCCGACGAGCAGGCCCTGTACGACGTCGCGCCTTCGTTCGTGGAACTTCTGCCTTGGGTGGAGTTCCTGCCCGAGTCGAAGTCCATGCTGCTGGAGGACGGGCAATCGGTCGCGGCCTTCTACGAGCTGGTGCCGCTCGGCACCGAGGGCCGGGAACCCGGCTGGCTCGCGCATGCCCGGGATGCCTTGGAGAATGCGCTGCAGGACAGCTTTGATGAACTGGACGAGCACCCCTGGGTACTCCAGCTCTACGCCCAGGACGAGCCCAGCTTCGATCAGTACATGCAGACCCTGCGCGACTATGTGCAGCCGCGCGCCCGGAATACGGCTTTCACCGAGTTCTACCTGCGCTTTTTCGGTCATCACCTGCGCGCGGTGGCCAAGCCGGGCGGCCTGTTCGAGGACACCGTGGTCACGCGCCTGCGCTGGCGCGGCCAAAGCCGGCGTGTCCGGATGGTGGTCTATCGGCGTTCCAGCGGACAGGCGAGCCGCCGTGGCCAGACGCCGGAGCAGATGCTCAATATTGTCTGCGACCGCCTGTGCGGTGGCTTGGCCAACGCCGGTATTCAGGCCCGGCGTATGGTCGCAACCGACGTTCACGACTGGCTGCTGCAGTGGTTCAACCCCAATCCCGCGCTGCTCGGGCCTGCGGTCGAGGACCGCGAGCGCTTCTATGCGTTGGCACGCTATCCCGATGAGACCGAAGACGGCGAGATCGAGCTGGCGAGCGGACGGGATTTCAGCCAGCGGTTGTTCTTTGGGCAGCCGCGCTCTGACGTAGCGCGCGGTACCTGGTATTTCGACGGCATGCCGCACCGCGTGCTGATCACCGACCGGCTACGGATGCCACCCGGCGCCGGGCACCTGACCGGCGAGACACGCAAGGGCGATGCGATCAACACGCTGTTCGACCAGATGCCCGAAGACACCCTGATGTGCCTGACGATGGTCGCCACACCGCAGGATGTCCTCGAATCGGATTTGAATCACCTGGCGAAGAAGGCCGTGGGCGAAACCCTGGCGTCCGAGCAGACGCTCAAGGATGTGCACGAGGCCCGTTCGCTCATCGGCAGCGCGCACAAGCTCTACCGGGGCACGCTGGCGTTCTATCTGCGCGGACGTGACGAAGCCGAGCTGGACCGTCGCGGGCTGGATCTGGCCAACGTGATGCTCAACGCCGGCTTGCAGCCGGTGCGCGAGGACGACGAGGTGGCGCCGCTTAACAGCTACTTGCGCTGGCTGCCGTGCTGCTACAACCCCAGCCAAGACCGGCGCAAGTGGTACACGCAACTCATGTTCGCCCAGCACGCGGCGAACCTGTCGCCGGTATGGGGCCGTGCCCAGGGCACGGGGCACCCCGGCATCACGATGTTCAACCGCGGCGGCGGCCCGATCACCTTCGACCCGCTCAACCGCCTGGACCGGCAGATGAACGCCCATCTGTTCCTGTTCGGCCCGACCGGCTCGGGCAAAAGCGCCACGCTCAACAACCTGCTGAACCAGGTCACGGCCATCTACCGGCCGCGGCTCTTCATCGTGGAGGCTGGCAACAGCTTCGGTTTGTTCAGCGACTTCGCCAGGCGTTTGGGTCTGACGGTCAACCGCGTGAAGCTGGCACCCGGCTCGGGCGTGACCCTGGCGCCGTTCGCCGATGCGCGCCGGTTGATCGAGACACCCAGCGACGTGCAGACGCTCGATGCCGATGCGCTGGACGAAGACCTGCCACCCGATGCCTTGGCCATGGAGCCGGACGAGCAACGCGACGTACTGGGTGAGTTGGAGATCACTGCGCGACTGATGATCACAGGCGGCGAAGACAAGGAAGAAGCCCGCATGACGCGGGCCGACCGCTCCCTGATCCGCCAGTGCATTCTGGATGCTGCCGAGCGCTGCGTGGCCGAGAGGCGCACGGTGCTCACGCGCGACGTGCGCGATGCGTTGCGCGCGCGGGGCAACGACAGCACGCTGCCAGAGATGCGGCGCGTGCGACTGCTGGAGATGGCCGATGCCATGGACATGTTCTGTCAAGGCACCGATGGCGAGATGTTCGATCGGGACGGCTCGCCTTGGCCCGAGGCCGACATCACCCTGGTGGATCTCGCGACCTATGCCCGCGAGGGCTACAACGCGCAGCTTTCGATCGCGTACATCAGCCTGATCAGCACGGTGAACAACATCGCCGAGCGCGACCAGTACCTCGGTCGGCCGATCATCAACGTGACCGACGAAGGCCACATCATCACCAAGAACCCGCTGCTCGCGCCCTACGTCGTGAAGATCACGAAGATGTGGCGCAAGTTGGGCGCGTGGTTCTGGCTCGCGACGCAGAACATCGACGATCTGCCTCGCGCCGCCGAGCCCATGCTCAACATGATTGAGTGGTGGATCTGCCTGTCGATGCCGCCGGACGAGGTGGAGAAGATTGCGCGCTTTCGCGAACTCTCGCCCGCGCAGAAAGCGCTGATGCTTTCCGCACGCAAGGAGGCGGGGAAATTCACCGAAGGCGTGATCCTGTCGAAGTCGATGGAGGTGCTGTTCCGGGCCGTACCGCCGAGCCTCTATCTCGCACTCGCGCAGACCGAACCCGAGGAGAAGGCCGAGCGCTACCAGCTCATGCAGCAGTACGGCATCACCGAACTGGAGGCGGCCTTCAAGGTGGCCGAGAAGATTGACCAGGCGCGCGGTATCGAGTCGCCGGCCCTCGACTTGCCGCAATAGCTGGAGAACGCCATGGAACCAAAACGTCCTTCCATTCCGATGCAAGTACAGGCATTCCGCCGCCGACACCGGCGGCCCCGCTGGTCTTCGGCGCTGGCCGTTGCCCTGGTGGCGCTGCTGCTGATCTGGCTCGCTTCCCGGTTGCCCGGCGAATCCTCAACGCAGTCGTCCGCTCCGGACAGCGCTGCACAGGTGGCGGGGCCGCCGTGGCAGATGGGCAACCCGGAAGGCCGCTTTACGCTGACACTCTATGCCGACCTGGAATGCCCGTTCTGCCGGGATTACTTTCCGGAGCTCAAGCAGTGGGTAGGAGCCAACACCGACGTTGCCCTGCAATGGCATCACCAGCCGCTGGCCGCGCATGAGCCGGCCGCGTCAGCCGAAGCACGCCTAGCCGAATGCGCCGCTGAGGTCGGCGGGCAAGCTGCCTTCTGGCGGGCCATCGAATGGGTCTATGCCCATACACGCAGCGACGGCCAGGGCTTGCCCGACGGCCTGAGCTATCCAGACCTTACGCCCGCCATCGAGCACTGTCTGGCAAGCAAGCGGCCGGATGCGGTGATCCGCGCCCAGGCCGAGGAAGCCACGAAGGGCGGCGTGACCGCCACGCCATCTATCCGGCTGCATGATCGCCAGACGGGTCAGGCAATCCTACTGCAAGGGCCGATCGAGGGTGACTCCCTGCTGTCGGCCATGGACATGCTGTCGGCTGACGACCCAGCCGCCACACCCGCCACCGAAATGCCTGCCGACGTTGTCGGCGACATGCCCAGGTAGCCTGCGGTCCTTGAGGCTACGGCGCAGTCCTCTGCGCTGATCGCTACCCGTTCGCCTCGCATCCTGGCCGCGAACGATCACCGCACCCGCGGTGGTGGATGCATCATGTTCCGTTGTTCCCATCCCCAGGAGGGCTTGCCCTCCCTGGGCATGCGCCTCCGATCTCATCACCCGGAGGTTCGTCATGTCTTTCGTCGTCAATGACTCCTGCGTGGAGTCGCTTTCCGTCGTCGCAGCCCAGCACGAAGACTGGATCATCCAGCAAGCCATCGCGCTGCTGGAACAGCGGGTTTTCAAAGCCGGCCCCCGGCTCGACCGGCCAGCAGCCGTGCGGGACTACCTGCGTCTGAAACTGGTCGCCGAGCCCAACGAAGTATTCGTCGTTGTGTTCATGGACAGCCTGCACCGGGTGCTGGCCTACGAGCCGATGTTCAGAGGCACGATCAATTCGGCCACGGTGCACGCGCGTGTCATCGTGCAGCGTGCTTTGGAGCTGAATGCCGCCGCGGTCATTCTTTCGCACCAGCATCCCTCGGGAGCCACTGAGCCGTCGAGCGCCGATCGCGCGCTGACCCAGCAACTGCAGGCCGCGCTGGCGCTGATCGATGTTCGGGTACTGGATCACATCATCGTCGGCCAGGGAATTCCGTACTCCTTCGCGGAGCACGGCCTGCTGTAGCACATCGCTTCATTGATCACAGCGGGGGCTTCGGCCTCCGCTTCTTCCTTGCCGAGAAGCAAGCAGGTATGCGGGGTGTCCGCGATGCGCATTGTTTGTGGGGGCCGCACCGGGTTCGGCGTTTGACTATGGCCCTGATCAACTTCCGGGGCACGCGTCATGCCAGCATCTTTTCCCAGGTCCGCTCCAAGCTGGCGAGCCCTTGGCCTGGCCGTTGCACTGCCGGTGTCCTTGGGTGTCTTCAGTCCGGCCACATTCGCTGCCGATGTGCTGGTCATCACCGACAGCCGCCATCCGGTCAAGACCATGGGCGGCGAGCGGCTGATCGAGCTGGACGAAGCGTACAGGATTGAAGCGGAGCTTTCTGCGGAACTGCCCGCCGAACCCGAACAGGCGACCGCCCTCGTCAAGCGTCGGCTGAACAGCGGCGGCACCGACCTCCAACGCCGCATCGCTTCCGCCTACCAGGGCGTCGCCGACGCATGGAGCCTGGGCATCACCAGCATCCCGGCCGTCTTGGTGGATCAACGCTACGTCGTCTATGGCGAACCCGATGTGGCCCGCGCTGTCGCGCGCATCGAGCAGCACCGGAGGGCCCAGCCGTGACCCGCCCATTCGACCTGATGCGCCGCTTGCGTGCTGGCGTGGCATCCGTGCTGCTGCTCAGCGCCACGGGCAGCTATGCGCTCAACACCGCAACCATCGTCGGCTCGGTGGCATCCCCAGACTGCCTCGAATACCGCGTCGTCGGGATCTGCTACTGGCTCTACTGCACCTGGACGGGCTGCACGGTGCGCACGTCCGTCAAAGTGCGCCACTACATCCCCGATGCGGTCGTCTCCAGCTACAGCAACACCGGAGAAAACCCTTGGGTCGAGGTTCGGGCGATGAGCACGCCCAACCCGTCGGCCCAGGCCGGCGGCGACGGCACCACCAACGAAGACCACGAGAACAACCTCGCCAAATTCAAGAACGCGGATGTCATCGGGCATCCCGGCGTCGAGGTGTTCAACCAGTTCGTCTCCTCATCGGGCTACTTCTGCGAGGGCGCGGGCACGGCGTTCATGCCGTATCTGCTCAGCACCTTGGACACGCTGGCCTGGCGCTACAACGTGCCCGAGATGGCCTATCCCGAGGCACTGGTCCCCGGAATGCGCGAGATCGGCGCGAGATCGACGTTGAACCTCTGGGGCAACGTGTATCCGCGCGGCGGCTTCCTGCACCAGACGGACGACCACAAGGCTGGCGCCGTGGTGGCCCAGCGTGCGGGCGATGTCGTCACTCGCCGCGGGCAGTTGCACGTGTACCAGCCGCTGCTCGCCAACGCCCGTGATGGCTACTGGCCGGCTGGAGAACTGGTCGAAGGCGACGCCTCGACGGGCAAGTGGCAGGAACTCACCCCCGTCCTGTCATCGTCGTGCTCGGTCTTCCCGCGCAGCGGCTCCCTGACACAGGCCCAGCAAGGCGATTACGCGTGGGCGCTGTGGCGGCCCTACGCGTGCTGCGAACGCCGCGGGCAGGTGTTCCTTGGCAGCGTTGATTTCCTCTGAGGTGCCACGATGAAGCGTCCTGAACCGACGAATCTCTCCACCATGGCGTACCGCCTGTTGCGTTCGACGGTACTGGTCGGTGCGCTCGCCATGAGCGGCGGCCTGGCATGGGCACAGGTCGGATACCAGAATAGTGGCCCCGTCATCGGCGATGACGTCATGTACTCGATCGGCGGCGGCAGCGCGGTGTCCATGGGCCGTGCGGCCGGCATGCGCTCGATCGGGGTCGGCGTGGGGTGGAACAGCAACCTGATCTGCGGCGACATGAGCATCCACACCACGTTGCGCAATCAGCTCAACGGCATCACGAATGGTTTCCAGCAGATCATGGGCAACGTGATCCAGAGCGCCACGAGTGCCGTGGCATCCCTGCCTGCGTTGATCATCCAGCGCGCCGATCCTGGCCTGTACAACTTGCTCACGAATGGCGTGCTGCAGGCTCGGCTGGACTTCGACCGCTCGAAGCTGACGTGCCGCGCCATGGCCGAGAAGATGGCCGAGACGGCCGGCGGCCAGCTTGGCTGGAGCCAGATGGCCGAAGGCATGGCGCTGCGCGATGCGGTGTCGAGCACGGACGCCGTGTCGGCCATCGAGCAGGCCGAGACGCGCCGGGGCAATGACGGCGTGCCCTGGGTGGGCGGCAGCAATGCCGGTGGCGCAGGCCAGCCGGCTATCCGGTTGGTCGGCGATGTCACCCGCGCGGGCTACAACCTGGTCAACGGTCGTGGCGTGACCGACACGTCGTCCGTCGCAGCGGCCAGTTGCGCGAGCCTCTCGTGCCAGACCTGGGCCTCGCCGCAGCAGGCGATCGAATGGGCCACACGGGTCCTCGGGGAGCAGGAGCAGCGCACCTGCGATTCCTGCACCAAGACCGAGACGGTGCCCGGCGTCGGACTGACGCCGCTGATCCAGGAGGAATACGAGGCGAAGCTGGAAACCCTGCAGGAGCTGATCTCGGGGACGCGCAACACGACGTTCGAGAACCTGCGCGAGGCGGGTAGCACCTCGCTGCCCATCACGCGCGGCGTCATCGAGGCGCTGCGCGACGAGCCAGATCAAGACCTCCTGGCGCGGCGCCTGGCGTCCGAAGTCGCGCTCTCGTCGGTGCTGGAGAAGGCATTGCTGCTTCAGCGGACCCTGCTGACGGGCAAGAAGGAACCCAACGTGGCGGCCAACCAGTTGGCCGTCGAGGCCGTGAACCACGAGAGCAACACGCTCGATCAGGAGATCCGCAATCTCAAGACCGAGCTGGAGCTGCGCCGCGAGCTGGCCAACAACTCGCCGATGGCCATCATCCAGCGCCACGGTACGCGCGCGGCGGGTTCGCGCGGCGTCTATGAGGGCGACCCGGTGCCTGACCGTCTCGACCAACTGCAGAAAGGCAACCCGGGAGGCCGGCCATGAGTCCGATGCGCGCGAACTGGCTGCGTCGGCGTTGGCTATTCAGCCGGCGTGCGGTGAAGGCGCTGCTATGGACGGTGGTGGTCGTCGCGGCTGCCGTGGGAGCCAATGTCGTCGGCATCTACCTGGTCGGCAGCGTTGCCGGCTGGGAGCAGTGGCTGGCCGCCGCTGCGGGCTACTTCCTGGTGTGGCGG
>APMI01006569.1_pt1 | contig 11842 bp, 10 predicted proteins | sample 667938 | NCBI WGS metagenome assembly APMI01 (sample SAMN01084076, study PRJNA167559) | wastewater metagenome | biome: Wastewater | place: Denmark: Ejby Moelle, Odense | collected 2011-11-28 | reverse complement strand
TGTAGTTTCCCGACTCATCGTAAGTGCGACGAGCCATCGTATCGCCGAGTTCACTATAGATCGGAAATTTCGACTGCTTTGTGGTGATTCCATTCGCAATTCGGACAACATCAACGTATTTTGTGAGATCTGGCGTTGTCGAATATTGGTTAAACGACAATTCGACTTTGAGACGTGTTGCGCCGGGGGCGCCGTAGTTGTAAGTGCCATTGGCAGGATCGTTCAGGGACGGATCGATTTGTTCGTCAATGATTGTCTGGATGATGTCGAATCCGACGTAAATCGTCTTATTACGCCAATCAGTCAGAGTGACAATTTGACTGTCTGTGTCGACAAACCGTCCGTTTACGTAGAAAACGCCTTTGTCGACACCAACAGCGATCGCATCAGTTTGGCCGGCGCTTTTGTAATTGACATAGAGTGATGGATTTGCTTGCTGTTTGATCAGCTCATTGGCAGAAAAAGAGGCCCCATTAATCCATGTGCAGTAGAGAATCGCCGACGAAGTTGGCGTTGCAGGGGCGACACTGACGACCTTTGCGATATTGCCACTTATGTCGCCATATACATTTGACCCGACAAAATTATTGACATCTACAAACGCAGGATTGGTGACATTGATCGCAGTCAATTGCTTGACAATCGATGTCTGTCCTCCTGTGACAATTGATCCCTGCTTGAAGATATGCGAAGCAAATTTGCCGATCTGATTATAGATCGTCGTTTGCAATTGCGTTAGCTCTCTGGACTGCACTCCAAGAGAAGGTCTAAACAAAAGCTGATAATAACGCTTTGCAACATCAAAGTCGTCATAATACGGATTGGCGGCGAGGTTCACTACTGTCATTTGACGGTATTTAAGACGAGGTTTTCGGTGTTAGTTCCAAGAAGCGGTGTCGATCTGCAATATGCCATCTCGAGATGGACAGAAGAATGTTTTGGAAAAGAAATTGCCAAAGACAAAACTGAACGAAATCACAGATTCCTCGAAGAAGCACTCGAACTCGTTCAGGCGTGTGGATGCACAAAGGAAGATGCGATAGACCTCGTCAATTATGTGTTTGACCGCCCCGAGGGCGAAATCAAACAGGAAGTTGGTGGCGCTATCGTGACGCTGATGGCACTATGCAGTGCATACGAAGGCGTCGACGTTCTTACATGCGGCAAGGTTGAATTGCAGCGTGTAGTAGACAACATCGAAAAGATCCGATTGAAACACAAAAACAAACCGAAATTTGGGGCAAGACCCCAATAAAGAGGGGGCCAAATTGGCCCCCTTAATATTTTTCAGACATGATCAAAAATCAATCAGAACACAACAACACACTTCATGTCTTCAGTCTGCGAAGCGTCACGACTGATTGCTCGTCTGTTGTCGATGTAGAGGATGTTTCCGCTATTAGCCTTGAGTGCAGGATTGCCGACGACAGAAATCGTAGCAGTTGCACCAGACGTCAATCCTGTCAAGGTCTGTCCAGCGGTGAATCCCGCACCTGCAGTCAGTGTCGAGCTGGTCACATATGCAAGGGTCGTTCCGCTGAACTCAATTACCATTGCCTGTGAACCGTTTGTCGATTGGATCGTTTCGTCACCAGCAAATGTGCCAGTGACACCCGACAGCGTCAAAACACGTGACTGTTTATACGTGGTTGCAGTTGCAATTGTGGTTGTTCCATATAGCTGTGGATTAAGAACGAGGCCGATGACCCGAAATTCATTCTGTGTCGTGAATGTGCCGCCTTCACCATACTCAAAACGAGCATTGACCATTGTGGCGTATCCGCCCAGTTCTCGTACGGGATCGATACCGTGTCCAGCATAGGGAGTATTGTTGCCTGTCTGCTGAACAGTCCACTGTGTCGTCCCGTCTGTAACAAGTAGCGTCTTAACAGGCACCCAATCAGTCGAGAGAAACTTTAGTGCAGATACAGGACCGACCTGATACATGAACTTCCACTTGTATCCGTCTGAAAGCTCCTGAACATAGTTGTTTGTCGAGCTATCACCAGACGGCATCACGGTCGTCGCGCCCGCGCCCTTGACAACCAACTTGTAGACTCTCAGTTCAGTGTTGATACAGAAGAATCTCTTGTCAAAAATATCACTATCAGCGTCGGACCACGCAACAAAATTTGTTGCTCCTGATACCCAATTATAACGAGGAACAACGTATGACACGTCGCCACTTGAAACTCGCTTCAGAGCGAACATCTCTTCCCATTTTACGCGGTCTTCAGCAAAATTGTTTGCTGGGGTGGGCGGATTCTGTTCGTTAGTCCAAGGACGAACACGTCCGATGAACGCGTAAAGACTATTAGCTGCGTTCTGGGCAGTGTACTCGATAAAATTACGAGCAGAAACTTGCCGGAAGTTTGTGCGAATAATTGCAGTCAATGTGAACCTCTTTGCTGTATTTACTTTGTTGTGTTAAACCAACGTCACTTGTGTTTCCTGAACGAGACGATTGCCAATCGTCATCCGCCCAACCGTTATGTTCGATGCAAATTTCAGGTTTCCATATTTCCATGCGTCAACAGTGAAGCTTGTCGTATCAGCTGTAGTAGTATCTGAATCGCCGGTAGGAGCGTCTGTGCCTCCAAGATACATTTCAACGATAAGGACTCGTCCAGGTGTCGATCCACTGATGACCGACACTGATTTTGCGCTGTTCATTTCCACATCTACAGCGCTCGGTTGTGCAGGTGAATTTGTTAATGTTTGTGTAAGCGACACTGTTTTTATCATTGTCGCGTTTACTGGCAATGATGTGATTGTGATTGTTTTGTTGGCTTGCATCATCGTTGTCGTTTGACTTGATGAAAGCTTCGGATATGGATTCTTTGAGCTGAGTCCACCCAACAACAGAAGTGTGCTTGCGGAATACGACGGCAGGATGTCGTTTATGATTGGCTCATATACCAGCTGAACAGAAAAATTCGATACTATCGTACTGTTGCGAATGTATTTGACACAGGCGTTGTTGTTTGTTGGCGACGCAGTAATTGTGTATGTGTTTTTCCCACTATTGATCAGAACAGTATAATCTCCAACAGCGCGAAACGTGCGCGCCATCATTGCCTGTTCATAGATTAGCACTTCACCAAACAGTCTCATTCCCGAAGGATGTACTGTCGTTTTGATGACATCGCGATAATCGTTGATAGAATTGCCCGTTTCTAGGACATAGCTGAACTCCTGGTAGAATTCGCCATCTTGAATCCTGCTTGTCTGCGATAACTGACCTCTGAAACCTTCATAATACGCTGCAAGAATTGCGGTCGGAGCGATTTTTGCCTTCAAAATCGCAGAACTGTTTGTCATTCGATACGACAAAACATTTTCGAAGCCGATATCACTGCCATAAACATAGTGTTGAATGTTGTCGATTTCATATGCCATCAGGCACGAAAATACGACATTTGCTTGGTTTGTTGTTATACCAACATTGACAGCAGTTGTCACGTTTGTCTTGATGTACACCTGAACCCAGTTGTTTGACAGAGTTCTGTAGTCGACAGAAACAGCATTGTTCGTGTTCGTCAGGCTGTTCGTATTGAAATCGCAATAGATAGTTCCTGCAAACAATCTGACGACGCCACTATTTCGTTTTATAACAGCAGATACACGAAGTCCTGAAGCAGACTGTAGCGTCTGATAGATCGTTCCTGCTGTTATTGCCTTGAATGCTCGCGTACGATACGGACTGGTTACTGATCCAATCAGATCAATCGTTCCTGTCGACACCCATGGTAGAACATTGAATTTTTCTGCAGATTGAAACAAATTCCTATACGTCAAGATTCCTGTTACAGTCCCGATTTTCTTTGTGCGGGTCGTGGTAATTGTGCTGCCTTCCATCTCCTGGATGACTGTTTCAGCATTTGCCACTTTTGGCAGGATCGTGACTGTGTCATTGTAGGTGTAGCCAGAGCCGCCATCTACAATTTCGATCCCGCCATACAGAGGAACAATTCTGTCAGCGTACTGGTCATTTGTCGATGGATCGTAGCTTGTGATCCTCTCGGTCGTCGTGAAATTTCCTTCGATGTCCGTCAAATACCATTCGACATATTCGATGTTGTTCTCAAAGAAGAACTGAATGCGATTGACTTTAGCAGTTGCCCCAGACGTTTCGCCAGTAATCATTGTGTGTTGCTGGTTCAGAAATGTGGGCCGAGACCGCTCGCAAAATGTCCTCATCACTCTGACAACTATCCATGCTGCATCGGACGTCTTGATGATGTCTTCTTTTGGATAGTAGAACGATACTGCTGTGTTGAATAGATAACGGAACAGGAAATCGTAGGACTGTTCAGATCCTCTGGTCACATAAAAGTCTTTAATGTGTTCAATAAGGATTGCTTTGTCGACAGGCTGATCAGTTAGCGGAATGCCGGAAGCGAATTGATTGTGCAACTCTGTATAGAACTGATCAACCATCGTATCGATGTCACGATAAGATAGAAATGTTCTCAATTGATAGTGTGGGTGTGCTTCGAGCCCCATCCATCCGAAATACTTGTCGACTAACGAGACAAATTTTCGATGATCGTCTCTGACAAATCTCGGCAGCGATGCTTTTTGAACGGCTGCGACTGACGTGACGACGTTATTCGTGGACATCAACGACAACATTTGTTGGATTGATTAGCAGAATCTGCGTGTATTTTGCCTCTACATTCTTGTTTTGAGGAGTCGCTAGAATCCGTATATATTCGTCGCCGTTGATCTCGGGATAGAAGGACGTCAAGTACACTATACCATTAATGTAATCTACCGTTCCTACGTTAGGAAACAGAACCGTTTTAATGCCATCAACGTAGGTATAAATGTTGATAGTGCCTCTTCTGTCCTCGAGAAATGCGTTGATTCCTTGGAATGTGAAGGAAGAAGAAGAAACAACAGCGACGTCCTTGTCGCCGTCTGTTTGAATTTGATTGTAGTAGTTAATAATGTAGTTGCGAATTCCTGTTTTTGTCGGTTTCAATCGATGTTCAAGCTGGATTCGTGTCTCATTATTGACGACAGTGACGTTAGCAGCATCAATTGCTGCTGTCAATCTTGAGTGATCTAGATTCCTTGTGAATTTTCCTAGCGTGTTTTCTCCAAAATCAACAACTGCCGCATAAACGGCGTCGTGCACTTGCTTCTTCGAGTATATGTCTGAAGGGGCGCGCTTTACAACTGCATTGACGTTGATGTACAGATACGTCGCCTCAGAAATGACAGGAACAATTGCCGTGACGTTTTTCTTTTTAAGAAATGTTTTGATTTCGTCCTGCAATTGTGGCGTGACGTAATATCCTGTACGTGGACGAAGACATATCATCGCCTTGCCGTATTGTGGCGGATTGTCTTCTTCGCCTCCCCATGCAGTAATATCCTCAATGATGGCAAATCGCTGCATGATCAGCGATTTGTAGTCTTCAACAGAAACTGCCCGGTCTTGTGCCACATAATGGCGAGGGGCATTCAATTTGATCGATTCAATGTCTTCGCGAGCCGACCCAGAACTTGTTGGAGTTCGTGTTGCGACTGAAACCGTTCCGTTCAGATATTGAGACGATGCATACGAAAATGCTTTGGCGAAATTGCATGCCTCTCCGTCAGAAATCACATATTGGAGCGTGACTTGATTGCCAGGAACTATCTTCCTGCCAAAAATTCCGTCGCCAAAGCGTATCTGATAGAACCCTTCGTAATTCTCTTCAAGGTAATACACCAACGATTTCGGATCAGTGCCAACAACAGTCGCAGCGAGGAGATGCTCAGACTGAGTAGTTGAATAATTTGTGTCTTTGACAAACACCTGTAGTGTTGTAAGATCGACATTCTGATTGACGATTGGATATTTGTTGTCGGTTGTCGTGACGTCGTACCTAAACGACATCAGCTTGCCCTGAACCAACTCAACGGCTTCGCATTTGTATGTCGTTGTACCCATCACTCTTGCTGCAACGACAGAATGTAGTAGAACGAACGGATATACCTTTTCGTTGATCACCGTAGTGAACTTGGTTCCTCTCGGAACATCGAGATATGCGGGTTGTGCTTGAGACGCGGGCGCTTGATACGTGATATACAAATCAACAGAAGCACGCGCACTAATTGTCGAGCGCGACGTATAATTCAAAAGGGCGGCCGACGATGCTGCTGCTCCACGCATCGTCGCTGAGTCGAGCCACATCTCATTGCCAATCATATTAGCAAGATATGCGTCGTTATGAGCCGTCTGCGCCAACAAATTGAGAAGAACGGACATGCCCGAACCCTCGAAATTGTAGTCAGCAAACTCACTCTGCGACTTCAGATAGGTCTTGAGTGACAGAAGAATACTGTCATAGTCGAGTTTCGAAACGTCGGTAGCCATTGTGGTTATTTACGGGCGTTACCGAACGCGTTTGATCAGAACATCTACTGTAAATTGTTGCGGGATATTGACAACGAAAAAGTCGATCTTGATTCGAATCTCGTTGTCGTCGATTTGGAGGTCGGCGCTGCTGTCAGAGACAATAATAGACGTTGCTTCAACTCGTGGTTCAAATTTCCGAATTGTCTGTGCAATTCGGTCTGTCATCATGATTCCGAAAAGATTTGTGCTGTTCTCAAACAGCAAATGGCGAACGCCACTATTAACCTCAGGCTTGTAAGGAACCTCATATGCAGCAGTCATCACAAGGTTTCGAAGGGCGCGCTTGACAGCAGCGACATCGACAAGCGGAATGAGATCTCCTGTTGTTGGACCGATAGGAAGATCAAGATCGATGTCGCTGTATCTCTGAAACGTTGCCATTTTCAATATTTATTGAATCGCGTAGTACTTGTCGCCAGCTTCCATCTTGCTTGCTCCCCAGTGGTCCCATGGAATCACCTGAATCTTGGCTCCTCCCGACCCACTCCACTGATGGAAGATTTCGACGCCGGCACCACTTTGGCTGAGTTAGATTCCTGTGTGAGAGACACCACTTGCTCCGCCTGGAGAGCCGGGAGGACCGTAATTGTTTCCAAAATTGAATGTAGCAATTGGTGTTCCTTTCGGAATGCTGCTACCTTTGACCTTTGTCCCCTTTGACCACGTTGAAGCAGCACCAACCCACGGACAAAAGTGCTTTGTCAGGCTAGCACACTGCTGGTTCTTTCCGTAGTATCTTCCAGGAACAAAATTGCCTTGTGCTGGACTGCTGGTTCCTCCCTTACTATCGGTTGTGGTGCTGGCATTACTGTCTTTGCCGTCGCTTGTTCCTCCAGTCAACTTTTTCTCTCTCTGTTCGTCTTCTTTGTAAAGATATCCGGTTTTTTCGTCTTTTTTAATATTGGTGCTGTCGTTTGTGAACGACTTGGCACCAATTGGGTCCTTCATGTATTGTTGGATTTTACCGACAATTCCTGCTGCTTTCGTCAATGCCCCAATGATCTGTATTGGATCTGTTGTTCCTGAAAGCAAACCACTGATGCTCTGCGCTTCTTTGAACAGACTACTGAACTGATTGAATGTGCCGGCAACATCACTAATGCCGGTTAGTGTCGACAGATCAGTAGGGATCTTCGCCTCTGTGATCTGTTTGATCGCTGAGATTCCCTTTGCCACCTCTGCTGTCGGCAGATTTATTTGATTGACGGGAAATTTCTGATACAGTTTCAGAACATCGTCGAAGCTGAGAGTGTCACTCATTAGTTTGACGTGTTGCTCGAGGCTGTTGTGATGATCGCACCACACGCACACATATCGCCAAGCTTTGACGATATGCGACCATTGATAAGGACTTTTGGATTTCCAGGCCCAACAATTTCGTTAATTCCATGAACCGGGCAAGCATGGCTATCGCCAATTCTTGCAGCTCCCCGCCCGTTCACAGTTACGTTGTCGCTAGCAGTGACAATTGTTCCGCCATGGCTGGTTTGATCATTCAAGCGTACTTGTGTTGACATCTTTAAGCATTCATCTTCAGTTTGCCGGTTGTCGAAAGTGACTGGTCGCCCTTGACTTGCGAAGTCATGTTGCCATCAATGGCTACAGTTTGGTTGCCTTTTGTTGCAAGTGTTTGGTTGCCGTTCGTCGTATTTGTCTCGTCACCTGTCACATTACGTATGGCGTTTGCCTTCAAATTGTCCGTTCGGTCGCCATATGTGTTATTTTCATGTGTGCCTCCTGTATTTTGTTCGGCGTTTCCTTTTGTGTCAGTCGTCCTATTTCCCCGCACGAAATCGTTTTTGTTTCCTTCCGTTGAGTCGTAATGGTCGCCGAGATGTTTCGTTGTGTGTGTGCCACCAACTTCGTTTTCGACATCACCGGCATTGACAGTTACTTCTTTGCCCGACACCATTCGTGTGCTGTCACCTGATATTTGATGATTGCTGTCACCTTCAATGTCAGTCTGGGAGCTGCCAGAAACTGCCCCCTTGTGGTTCCCGCGAGTACTTTGACTGTGATCGCCACCAATTGTATCATTTCGATCGCCGTGCGTTTCGAAATTTGTCGTTCCTCCGACCTCCAAATTGAAGTCGCCAGAAACGCTAAGGGCATAGTCCCCGAATATTTGCTGCCTGACATCGCCATACACTGTAATAGAGCATGTCCCTTTGATTACAACAAAGTTACTGCCGAGAATTGCTTCGTATTTGTCCCCAACGACCCGATGTACTTTTGTTCCGTTTGGGTGAATTTCGTAACCAGTGCCTGTTCTGTGTCTCATATGGACACGTTCAGCTCCTGGCGTGTCGTCAAATTCAACAAGGTGACCAGATTCTGTCTGGTTTGTTTTATTGAACGGGTTTTTTGCCTTGTAGGGCGTTTGTGGTTCGCTCCACGCAAGATTGGATGTTCCCTCGCTGTCGTGGACAGCAGCTTCGCGCGTCGATGCGGCTGATCGTGCTTCTCTCGGGTCGTTGTCTATACTAAACATTAATTGGATCGCTTGTTGGCATGGGTGTAGGCGTATCAGAAGGATTTGGCGGCGACGTTGTTGTCGTTGTTTTGCTGTCAGTTCCTGCCGGCGCAGATGATCCCCCAGCTGACGACGTTCCTCCCTTTGTCTCGCTAACAGCATTTGATCCAAGTGTGAAATATGACCCGCCGGACGTGCCATTAGCATCCTGTCCATCGCGTCCCTGAGCTAGCTTCCGAGCTCCACCAACGCCAAGAAGATGAGAGACTGCAAGATATCCTGCCACATCCTTTGCTGCGGATCGCTCATTGACGACACGGAACCGCAACAGCCGACTGTAATTCAACTTCATGTTTTGGTTCATTGCCTTCTCTTGAACGTCAGTGTTCTTCAAGAAGTCGTCGCGGCTACTGACGCTGTCTTTCCCAGTCCAGTTATGGGGATTAGCGAGTCCCTTATTATTTGTGCCACGCTTAACATATCCAAGATCTGTCAACGCAAGAGCTCCAAATTGGTATTTTCCGCTGTATCCAAGCTGATTAACTCGTGTGTAATCGTTTTGTGATTCACGCTTACCAAGTGCGTCCATTAATTGCTTGACTTGTTGCTGATCTAGTGGTCCCACAGGACCGTCTGCTTTCGCATTTCCTGAAATGACTTCCTGATTTCCCTTGGGTGCCATTGGTACGGATCTCACTCGTTGATTGTCTGATTTGAATAGTGGCGTTCCTACATATGAAGCTCCTTGTGCAAGAGGATTCATGTTTGATCCGCCGTTGAAACATGTGCTCATGATTGATGGATACATGCCATTTGGATCTTTGAATCCCACAGCCGCTGCCCTGAACAATCCTTCAAATCCAAACATCTTCATGTTTGCTTGTGTCGGTTCGACCTCGCTACTGTCTCGTCCTGCATCGCCACCATCATTTGTATTTTTCTTCAGGCTCTGTGCTTCTTTTCGTTCGTCAGATCCCATTTCAGCAAATTTCGGCGCTGCCATTGTATTCGCAAAAAATTTACCACGACTAGCAAGATAGTCATTGCGGACATCGAAACATGGACATGCCTTGGCCACATTCGGAAAGTCGCGATGGCCCAAAATTTTAATGTTTGGCCACTGACTGACAATTTCGTGCATCAAAAAGTCTAACGACGATACTTGTGCCTGCGTGTATTGATGAAACCCTTCAATGGGGCGATTGCTTGAGTCTACTCCCCCCACAAGAGAGACGCCGATGTTGTTTCTGTTATAGTTTTGAACGTGTGCACCGGTCTTATCGAGAGGTCGACCCTTCTCAATTGTGCCGTTCAGTCTTATAATGAAGTGATATCCGATGCCATCAAATCCACGTTGTTTGTGCATTCTATCGATATCAGCAGCCGAAAAGTCACGACCTTTTGGGGTCGCTGTGCAATGAATCGTACACATCGTAAAATTTTGATCGCTGTGCTTGCGGATATATTCTCTTATCGGTCCGACTTTGTTGTTATTAGGGTCGACGTTTGTCGACCCTTTGTCGGGAACCTGTGGAGTTGCATTGAATACTGGAATGCTTGCACCCTCAGACGGCAAGCTAGCTGCAAGAACGCCGTAGTTGTCAGAGCAGAATCCTGGCGGATTCGTGTAGCAAATAACGTCCTTTGTCTCGTACATTCTATTTGCGACATTTCCTGTTTGGTCAGGGTGAATGACTCCAACGCGCCCGTCTGGACCAGTACCAGTGAAGAATCCTACAGTGCGAGCGTCGTCTGATTTTCCTCCCTGAAGGACAGCGATCGATCCATATTGGGGGTCATTTGTTCTCGTTCCCCAATATTGGAAGTTCTTGCCATCGTCCCCATTTGGAGGCTGAATACCATTCTGTTGCAGCGACCACTTAGTGAATGCTGCAGATTCTGGATTGTCGTCAATTGTTGATGGATTCGAATTTGTTTCGTTGAGGTACTTCTCTCTCTTCGTTTGATCAGGCTCTGACGAAGCAGATTCTTGTCCTGCCGTCGTCATCCACGTTGGAGCTGTGTTTTGCGGCGAAAACGCCTTTGTTACATCCTGAGCAAACGACGAAAAACTGACTGGAAGGGCCATGCCATGAGTAAATGACTCAAATCCACCTTTGTTTGAGTCACACGTTTGTTTGTCGCCAATCTCTGCGCCGCCGATTGATCCGATGACAAAAGGATATTGTGCCGATCCGCCGTCAAGGAAGAAACCAACAACGTGAGTGCCAGTGACCATTCCTGTCGGCGATCGTCCTATGCCACTGACGGCTGCTTCTGTTGCAGGAAGCATGACAAAAGACCACGGCAGGGAAGCCGTGGGAATCTTTTGCTGATCGTCCGTGTGCATTCCGAATATTCGGACGCGGACACGTCCGAGCGCCATCGGATCATCTCTATCTTCTACGACACCGAACCAGAAATCGACATTGCCGCCATTTTCGCGGCCTTGAAAGTGTTCCATCACTGATAATTCAACACATAGAGATGCTCATACAGATTTTTGTCTTTCATCGCCTTTACAACGTATTCAGAAGGGGAACAAAAAATGTAGTTCTCACATACAAGTGGGACAAGGCCGTCATTTGTCACAGAGTAGAATGTTGCAAAGAACTCACTTCTCGCAACAGGTTCAACTCTCACTGCAAATTCGGGACCCAATTCATATGTTAGAAGGTCACGTTCAATCGGAACGCTTGATGGCACAGGAACAAAATTACGATTCGAGGAGTCATACTGCATGTTAGGCCGTTAATGTTGGGGTTGGTAGGGTGTCTTCAATTTGCTTCTCTTCAACGAGCTTTGCTACGTCGGCGTTTCGAAGTTTCGAAAATAAGCTGTCCTTATGAAGACTCAATTGCATTCGATAGTCGTCGTGTCGAATGTTGTGACGGATCGCCGTCACAACGTATTTACCGGTCAAATACAAATCACTCTTCGTCTTTCCATCCTCCGTC
>APMI01001391.1_pt1 | contig 11848 bp, 11 predicted proteins | sample 667938 | NCBI WGS metagenome assembly APMI01 (sample SAMN01084076, study PRJNA167559) | wastewater metagenome | biome: Wastewater | place: Denmark: Ejby Moelle, Odense | collected 2011-11-28 | reverse complement strand
GCAAGTGTAAGAGGTTTTCCTACCACTTGTCTAGCTGCTGCTATTCTTTCTGGGTAGCGCTCATACACTTTTTTGATCATATCAATGTCAAAAGTCATATCTCGAAAAGTTTAATTAATTAGAGATTATTTTATAAGTCGCCCAAATCTACAAATTTTTAATCTTTTTTTTAAGCAATTGGCAAATTTTTTATAAATAAGCACTATTTTCTAAATCTATATATGAAATTGAAGTATTAAAAACATATTTTTGTGGGATGATAAAACGGAAAAATTTATGGATTTTAGGGCTATTGTTTTTAGCGGTGGCTTTGTATTATTTTTTTCTAAACCCTTACCAGCAAACGGATTTCTTTTTGTCTTGTTCGTTTTACAAGGTTACTGGCTATCAGTGTCCTGGTTGTGGTAGTCAAAGAGCTTTTCATGAGATTTTACATTTCCATTTTTTGGAAGCATTTAAACAAAATGCATTATTTGTACTTGGGATTCCTTATGTTTTATTGATTTTTTACACCAATTTTAACAAAGAAAAACACCAAAAATTGAGGTCTTTTTTAATTGGAAACAAAACCTTGTTCATTTTATTGATTATATGTATTTTATTTGGTGTTTTTAGAAATCTATAGTTTACTCTTTATTCTTTTTGAAATATAGGTTCTTGGTATAACGAGATTGCGCCCCGAAGTTGCGCGGAACTCTCCCGGAAAAAATATTTTTTTCGGGAAGTGGGAGCGGAACGAGGAATTTGGCGCCAAAAAAAAATTCATTATCTTTGCCTCAAGAAAAAGGGGTGCTGTAAAAAGCTGAGATTATACCCAAAGAACATAGAACAGGTAATGCTGTTTATGGAAACGTCTTTGATGTATTTTTCGCATGTGGCATCCTTTTGTTCGATTTGTTTAATTTTTAAAAAATCAGAATGAAAGGATTTATTATTTTAGGGCTTAGTGCAAGCTCTGTTTTGTCTGCGCAAACAGATTCTACGCAGATTAAAGAAATTCAGGAAGTTAGCTTTACGAGAAGGCTACCGGTTTCCAAAGAAATTATTAATGTAAAAAAGGATTTAGGTTCTAGAAATTTAGGACAAGATTTGCCGATTTTGCTCAAAAACCAAATGTCTGTAGTCTCTACATCTGATGCTGGAAACGGAGTTGGCTATACTGGTTTTAGAATTAGAGGGAGTGCCGGAACTTCTATTAATGTAATGCTAAATGGTGTTCCGTATAATGATTCTGAAAGTCAAGGAACTTTTTTTGTGAATATTCCTGATATGGCAAGTTCTGCATCGCAAATTGTGATTCAGCGTGGTGTAGGTACTTCTAGTAACGGAACGGCAAGTTTCGGCGCAAGTGTGAATATTTTGACAAAAAATCCTGAAGAAAAACCTTACGCATTGGGACAGTTTAGTGCAGGTAGTTTTAACACGATGAAAACATCTTTTGAAGCAGGAAGCGGAAAGTTTTTAAACAATTTGTTTTCCGTTTCGGCGAGATATTCTACCATTAATTCTGATGGATATATTGATAGAGCTTTTTCTAAACTGAGTTCTTATAACATTAATGCATTATTTGAAAAAGGAAATACCAAGATAAGATTTTTATCTTTTGGTGGAAAAGAAAAAACGTATCAGGCGTGGAACGGAATAGATGCTGCAACGTATGAAGCCAATCCGAAATTTAATTATTCTGGTGCAATTTATGATGCAGACGGAAATATTGTGAAATATTACGACAATGAAACGGATAATTATTGGCAAAAACATTACCATCTACTCTGGGAACAAAAATTTTCTGAAAAATGGAATTTAGAAACCACTTTTCATTTAACTAATGGCGAAGGTTATTACGAAAACTACAAACAAGATGCTAAATTTTCTAAATATGATTTACCAAACATCATAGAGAATGGAAATACCATTGCCAGAACAGATTTCATTAGAAAAAAATGGCTAGATAATAGTTTTTATGGGGTAGTTTCTAATTTGTTTGGAAATTTCAAAAATCTGAATTTGAATTTTGGAATGGCTGCTAATCAATATTTTGGAAGGCATTTTGGAAATGTTTCTGGAGTTACTTACCCCAATATTTACGAGCACGAATATTACAGAAACAATGCTTTGAAAAATGAAATTTCGGGTTTTGCAAAAGCAATTTATAAAATCAATCAATTTGAAATTTTTGGAGATTTACAACTCAGAAATATAGATTATAAAACCTATGTAATAGATGCTAATGCAGAAGAAGGAATGGATTTGAAAGAAAAATGGACTTTTTTTAATCCTAAATTTGGGGTGAATTATCAAATAGAAAATGGTAAAATTTTCTTTTCTTATGCCCATGCACATAGAGAGCCCAACAGAGATGATTTATTTGCAAACCCGAGTACAAAACCAGAAAAATTACATGATTTTGAATTGGGGCTAGAGAAAACTTTTGGTAATGTAGCTTTCACAGCTAATGCTTATTATATGAATTATGTAAATCAATTGGTGCTAAGTGGAGAAATTAATATGGTGGGAGAATTTATTAAAATTAATTCTGGTAAATCATATCGATTAGGAATAGAATTGGGAGCTTTAGCCAAAATTTCCGAAAAATTGAATATTTCGGGTAATCTAACGCTTAGTCAAAACAAAAACGTAGATTTTAAGATAGAGGATAATGGTTCTGTAAATAATTTAGGAAATACGTCTATTTCTTTTTCTCCCAATGTAATTGCCAATGGAATTCTTCAATATAAGCCTGCTAAAAATTTACAATTAAACCTTAATAATCAATATATTGGCAAGCAATATCTAGACAATACCGAGACGAAAGAATTACAACTCAAGGATTACTTTTTGACGGATTTTAATGCTCAATATGAATTTAAAATAGCCAAACAAGAGGTTAATTTACAGTTTTTATTAAATAATATTTTCAATAAAAAATATGTAAATAATGGTTTTGTTTACTATGGACCATATTATTACGCTCAGGCTGGTAGAAATTTTATGATAGGGGTAAGTTTTAGGATTAAATAACTCAATTCATAACAATGATTTACAAATGATAATTGCCCAATATTGGGTGATTATCATTTTTTTTGTTAATTATGAGGTAATGATTTTATCATAACTGTACTGTATTTCAAATAATTAAAAATTTATTTTGATGCTAACTGATAATGTATTAATTTTATCTCACTAATAAAAAAAAGAATATCTATGAAAAAACTTTATTTCCTTCTTATGTTTAGTTTGGGATACGCAATCAGTTTTGGACAAGCTTTATTAACAATTGTGCAGACCTCTCCAAATTCTGGAATTTATACCATTACTTATAATGATTCTGCTAATGGTTGGGCTTTTTATAATCCATATAGTCAACCAATTGGGGTTTATATGTGGCTTAACCCTACAGATACATCCGGAAATTCTACCTATAATGATTCTTGGGGTAATATTTCAACTCAATTAACTTGGGATGGCACTAATTATAGTGGAACTTTTAATCTTAATACCCATAATTTTAACAATATAGGAGGTGTACTTCCCGCAGGAACTACAGTAAATGAATTGCATTTTCTTTTTACAGAATATCCTTCTGGTAATGGTTCTCATCAGACATCAGATAAGCTTGCCTCTTCTTATGGATTCACTTCTACTACTACAAGTTCTTTAGGAGTTGTAGATATTAATAATTCTAAATTTAAGTCATTTGTTTCGGAAGGTAAACTATATACTTCACAAAAAGGAAACCTAGAAATTCAAGTTTATGATTTTAGTGGTAAGATGGTAAAGAAAATAAAAATAAACAACCTTAATAAGAATGGAATAGAATTGAATCTATCCCAAAAAGGGAAATATATTGTAAAAATTAATAATGAAATAGTAAAAGTTAATTACTAATTCAGACATTTGCTATATAATAAAATTTGGATTATAGATTTTCGTAATCATTTTACTCAAATTGCTAATATAGAGTAAGATTTTGGGGATTTTTAATTTTTTAATTTTATTGTTAAATGTTTTGAAAACCAAGTTCTTATATAGTCTTATTTGTGAGACAATAGTCTTGTTTTTTTTATTTTATGTGATTGTAAATTAGGGTTTTATGATTTTTTTTAATAAATTTTTTTTTTGTGTTTTAATTTTTTTAATTTTAAACTTATTAATCCTAAAAAAAAACATTATGAAAAAAATTTATTCTTTATTAATTTTAATTATGGCTTCATTGGGTTTATACAAAGCTCAAATGACAATTACACAGACAGGTAATGTAGTGAACTTTAGTTATACAATTGATCCTTCTGTTTGGAATTCTACTCCTATAAATTTATACGCTTTTGTAGAATCATCATCTGCAAGTAATGGGCAATTTAAAGAATTATTAGGAGGCTGGCCTGGTACTATGTTATCTGGCACTGGACCATATACAACAAGTGTAGATTTATCTACTTTGTATTCTGCGGGAGTTACCATTTCTGAGATTAAATACATTTATAATTATGGAGGTAATCAAAATCCTAGTTCAGGTGGTTTTAATGCAACTTCGGCAGGTTTTACTCCAGTTACTATTTCATCTACATTAGGTACCATAGAAAACGCTTCAAAAACTAAATCTTTTTTCTCGGAAGGTAAACTTTATATCTCGCAAAAAGGAAATTTAGACATCCAAGTATATGATTTCAGTGGTAAATTGGTTAAAAAATTTAATACCAATAACGTTTCTAGCGGATTAGAACTTAATCTGCCTAGAAAAGGAAATTATTTGGTAAAAGTTAATAACGAGGTTGTAAAAATCGCGTATTAATTACCAACTATAAAAAGATAAGGCTGCTAAAATCTAGCAGCCTTTTTTTGTAAAATAACTCAATAAAAAATGTTAAATTTGTGCCGATATGAATTTAGGACAATATCTTTTTGGTTTCTTGCAAGAAAAAGGACGCGCAGAACTTCCTAATTTTGGAGTATTTTCTCTTCAGAAAAAATCGGCAATTCTAAATGAAGAAGATGCTACACTACTTCCGCCTACCTATGAAATTTTTTTTGAAAAAAATGACAGTACTCTTAATTCTGATTTTGCTAAATATATTTCTGAAAAGTCAGGAGAAAATCTTTTCATTGTTCAGTCAGAATTAAAGGATCAAATACAATCTTGGAAACAAGAACTAGCAGAAAATAAAAAATTTTTGGTAGAAGAGTTGGGTGAATTTTCTGAAGAAAATGGCAGCTTAAAACTTCTTAATACAAGTAATTTTGTGCATAATTCGAATTTTTTTGGACTAGAAGAGATTAACCTGAAAGAAATTAAAGAAAATAAAATAACCTCCGACAAAAAAAATTCAGAAGACGATTATGTTTTTAGTAAGTCTATTCTTTGGGTTTTTCTTTTTATCATTCCAGTTGGTGGGATTCTTTTTTTAGCTCTTACGTATCAAGATAAAATTTTTGGCAAAAAATCTTTTGAGGTGAGTGTAAAAACTTCTACACATAGAATAGAAGAAAAACCTCTAATTAAAAAAGATTCTATCAAGAGTTTTAAAAAAGACTCCTTGAAAACGTCTAAATAAATCTAAAATTTAAAATGAAAAATAGTAAAAAATGTTCAGAATCACATACCGTGATGACGAATATCGTACTGCCAAACGAAACTAATTCTCTTAATAATATGTTCGGAGGTGAATTGCTAGCTAGAATGGACAGAGCTGCTGCAATTGCTGCATCTAGACACAGCCAATCTACTGTAGTTACTGCTTCTGTAAACCATGTTTCTTTTAAACATCCTATTCCAGAAGGTGGGGTAGTAGTGGTAGAAGCACAAGTTTCTAGAGCATTTTCTACTTCTATGGAAATCTATTGTGATGTTTGGTTAGACAACCCAATTACCAAAGAAAAAATTCATACCAACGAAGGAATTTACACTTTTGTAGCGGTAGATAAAAATAATAAACCAGTTGCTGTACCAGAATCAGAACCTGTTACAGAATTAGAAATCGAAAGATATGAAGCAGCACTCAGAAGAAAAGAACTTTCTTTGATTCTTTCCGGAAGAATGAAACCTGCAGATTCTGTAGAACTCAGAAAATTATTTGGTTAGACTATTTTAATTGTAAAGTCGTTGAGTCGTTAAGTTGTAAAACTGCAATTTTATAGTATTTTTTAATTTATCAATGAACGATTTTACGGTTTTACCAATAAACAATTTTACTTTTAAAAAAATGAAAATCCTACTTTTAGATCATAATCATCCGTTAATTACAGAGCAACTTCTAGCCAAAGGTTTTATTTTAGAAGAAGATTTTACGTCGTCTTATGATGAGGTTTTAAAAAAAATTGACCATTATGGTGGTATTATCATCAGAAGTAGAATTCCTCTTGACAAAAATTTTTTAGAAAATGCCAAAAATTTGAAATTTATCGCCAGAGTTGGCGCCGGAATGGAAAACATAGACCTAAAAGCGGCAAAAGAGTTAGGCATAGAATTAATTAATTCTCCTGAAGGCAACAGAGATTCTGTGGCAGAACATGTGGTAGGAATGCTTCTCATTTTAATGAACAGATTATTTATAGCTTCTAATGAAGTTAAAAATGGAATTTGGAAAAGAGAAGAAAATCGTGGCGACGAGCTTCTAGGTAAAACCTTCGGGATTATAGGTTATGGAAATATGGGGAAAGCTACTGCCAAAAGACTTTCTGGTTTTGGGGTAAAAGTAATTTTTCACGATATTTTGCCTGGCTTAGAAGACGAATTTGCTGCACAAGTTTCATTAGACACATTGCAAAAAGAAGCTGATATTTTAAGCCTTCATATTCCTTTAGATGAATCAACGAAGTATTTAGTTGATGAGAATTTTATCTCTAAAATGAACAAAAATTTTTATTTTGTGAATACATCTAGAGGTAAAAACGTGAAGACTTCTGCTTTGGTAGATGCCATCAAGAATGGACAAGTTTTAGGAGCAGCTTTAGATGTTTTGGAATATGAAAAATCTTCTTTTGAAAATTTAGATTCTTCCTCAGAAAATGATGATTTGCAGTTTTTGCTCTCATCAGAAAAAGTGATTGTTACGCCTCATATTGCAGGTTGGACGCATCAAAGCAAAGAAAAATTAGCACAGTTTATCGTAGATAAAATCGTGGCTAAATTCTCTTAGATAGGTGAATTGAGATTCTTTTAGAAAATATTTTATGTTAAATTTGTTAAAAAAATCTTAATATTTCTGCTATTTCAAAAATTTTCTCTCAGAAATAGTAAATTGCTGCATTTTAAAAGCATCACTTACTTATGAAGCAGAAAATTGCCGCAATTTTTATCATTCTATTAGCTTTAGTTTCTTGTAAAAAAGAAAACATAAAAAGCATAAATAACGACTTACCTAATTATGGAAATGTAGAACTAGACGATGTTTTCAGTAAAGAAGATTCTCAATTAATGAATGAATCTGAAATTAAAAATACATTACAATTATACTACGATAGAGTATGGGAAAAAGGTGAATTAAGTGGAGGTTTTTTGGTGGCAAAAGGGGATAAAATTCTCTTCGAAAGATATAGAGGATATGCCAAAGAAAATGACCAAATTCCTATTACACAAAATGTTCCGCTTCACGTAGCTTCTGTAAGTAAAACTCTTACTGCAATGGCGGTTCTAAAATTGGTGGAAGCTGGCAAAATAAAACTGCACCAAAAAGTAACCGATTTTTTTCCGAAATTTCCTTATCCCGAAGTGGAAGTTTTCCATTTGATTACGCACAGAAGTGGTCTTCCTAAATATGAATACGTGATAGACGAGATGAAGCTTAATCCGCCGCATGGTAGATATTTTACCAATCAAGATGTACTAGATTTACTCATCAAAAATAAACCAGAACTCGCCAGAAATATTAACACGGGTTTTATGTATTGTAACACCAATTTTGCTCTTTTGGCGTTAATTATAGAAAAAGTGACTAAAAATTCTTTTCCTGTTGCCATGCAAAAGATGATTTTTCAACCATTAGAAATGAAACATTCTTACATTTTTCAACCAAAAGATTCTCTTAGAGCAGCTCAGTCTTTTTATAACAGAGGTAATAGACCATTCCCTAATGATAAGTTAGACTGGATTTATGGCGACAAAAACTGTTACACTACACCTAGAGATTTATTTAATTTTTCTAAAGCGATGTTTTCGGAAAAGTTTTTAAGAAAGAGCCTCAAAGATTCTATTTTTCAGCCCTATAGTAACGAAAGACCTGGTGTAAACAATTACGGAATGGGCTTTAGAATGAAGAATTTTGACAACGGCGAAAGATTGATTTATCATAATGGTTGGTGGCATGGGAGTAATTCTTCTTTTTCACATTTATTGAAATCCAAAGTAACCATTATTGCCATAGGAAATAGATTTTCTGGTAGAGTGTATTCTGCATTGGCACTTACAGGACTTTTTGAGGATTTTCCTCCCGAAAAAGAAAAATTAGCTAAGGTAATGAGTGATGAAAAAGAACGACCAAAAGAAATTTCTGAACCAAAAGAAGTTTCAGGAGATGTAACTGAGTAATTCTTCGGTAATTATTCTTAATTTTGCTCAAATTTCATTAATGAAAAAAATATTTTTTCTTCTCTTAATTAGTTTGGTGGTGATTTCTTGTGCCAGAGTTGGTTCGCCAGATGGTGGCAAAAAAGATTCATTAGCCCCCAAATTTTTAAGTTCTAATATAGATACCACCAGAATTAATGTGCCTAGAAACATTAAAGAACTTCGTTTAGATTTTGATGAATATGTAATGCTGAAAGATGTAAGCAAAAACTTAATCATTTCTCCGCCTATTAAATATAAAAAAATAATTCCTTCTAATCTTGCGAATAAGTATGTTCTGATTCAGTGGGAAGATTCTCTGAAAGCCAATACTACCTATAATTTTAATTTCGGTAATGCGATTGTAGATAATAACGAAGGAAATATTTTGCCATATTTTAATTTTGCCTTTTCTACAGGAGATAAGTTAGATGATACCTTTATCAGCGGAACAGTAGATGACGCCATGGCTTTTAAGAAGAAAAACGAAACGGCTAAAGACAATAAATATGTGGTAGGATTATACCCCATAATAGACGGTAAAACAGACTTTAAACAAAAACCAAGTTATATTGCAAAAGTAGATGAAGAAAATTATTTTGAACTGAATTATCTGCAAAAAGGTGATTATATTATTATTGCTTTTGATGACGAAAATCAAAATTCTATCTATGATGCGGGCAAAGAAAAAGTAGGTTTTTTAAAAGATAAAATCACCGTTTCTGACAATGTGAAAGGCATAAAATTAAAATTATATCCGTCAAAAAAAATCTTCAAATTTATAGAATCTAAACCTGTTTTTGGCGGTGCAATACTAGCCTTCGAAGGGAATCCAGAGAAATTAGACATCAAATCTATTTCTCCGCAATTGTCTGAATATAAGATTGAACACCAATCAAAATCTGATACCGTAAATATTTGGTTTAATGATGCTCAAAATAAATTTGATGCAAAAGCAACCACACAATTAGAATTTAGTTATGATACTTCTAAAAAGCAAGATACCGTTCGGTTGTATTATAAACCAGTAAAAGACGAATTCAAAATAGAGAACAAAGGCGGAAACTTACTGATTCCTAATCAAGATTTTAAAATCACGGCTAATCTTCCACTTCAATCTATTGATACTAAAGATTGGAAGCTAGAATCTGATAGTGTGGCAGTAAATTTCAAGGCTAAAATTTCGGAGAAAAATCCTTACGAAATATTGGTTTCAGCGGACTTTAAACCGACTAAAAAATATGCTTTAACCGTAATAAAGGGTTCTGTGAAATCTTATTTTGAAGGAATTGTAAAATCTTATAAATTTGAATTCCAGGCAGATAAACCAGAAAACTATGGCGGTTTTGTCATCAAGAAATTTGTGAATAAGCCAAAATCAAAATTTTGGGTAGAATTGACCAACGAAAAAGGAGAGGTGCTGTATTCTAAATACACCAATGATGATATGGTTTCTTTCACCAATTTAAAACCAGCGGTGTACATTGCAAGAATAAAAGTAGATGAAAACGGAAATGGAATCTGGGACGAAGCTGATTTTGCAAACAATATTTTAGCAGAGCCAATCTATATTTATGAAAAAACAATAGAAGTAAGACCACTCTGGACCATAGAAGAAGACTGGGAAATAAAATAAAAGATGAAAAAAATAGTATTTTGGATTTTAGGGATTTTCGTGGCGATACAGCTCATCCCGATTGATAGAACCAACAAGCCGGTAGATAAAGCTCAGAATTTTGTAGATGTTATAAAACCGCCAAAAGAAGTAGCACAAATTCTAAAAAATGCGTGTTATGATTGCCATTCTAACGAAGTGAAATATCCTAAGTATGCTTATTTAGCCCCTATTTCTTGGTCTGTGAAGCATCACATCAACGAAGGTAGAGAAAGAGTGAATTTTTCTGTTTGGACTACTTATAACACAGACCAAAAGAATCACATCTTAGATGATATTATGGAAACCGTAGAAAGTAAGGAAATGCCATTAAAAGGTTATTTGCCAATGCATCCTGAAGCTGATCTTACAGATGCACAAAGAAAGTTTTTTAATGATTATTTCAAACAATTACAGAAATCTGGCAAATTCTAAATATGAAAAAAGCTCCATTTTTTGGAGCTTTTTGTTTTATAGGTAAGATTCCAAAAATTTTCTTTGAGAATCAAACGCAATATCATTTAGATTAATTTCTGATTTTTTAATCCAGATGGTTTCAGAAATTTCGTGGAGTTCTAAATCTTTTACTTCAAATTTTTCTTCCACTTCATATTCAAAAAATAAGTCTAGTGTGTTGTAATCTATTTCTTTGTAGTGATAAACATTAGGCAAACTCATTAGAAATTTTAGTTTTTTGGTGTCAATTTCTAGTTTTAATTCTTCCCAAAGTTCTCTAGCGCAGGTGTTTTCGGCGCTTTCTTTTGGGTCTGTAAAGCCACCAGCTAAATCTAATTTCCCAATTTTAGGATTTTGATTTCTTTTGGTTAAGAAAACCTCATCGCCGCATCTTATCACTACAGCTACTGCTGCAGCACAATTGTGATACATTACGAAATCACAATGGCTGCAAGAGAATTTTTTTTCTCCATCAAAAATGAGGGAGTCTTTTCCACACTTCGGACAAAATTTTAAGTGTTTCATATATTTCTAGGATGATATTTTAAAATCGTGTCATGTAACTCTTCTGTATTTAAATGAGTGTAAATTTCGGTAGTGGTAATACTAGAATGACCAAGCATTTCTTGTATAAAACGTAAATCTGCACCATTTTGTAACATATGAGTCGCAAAAGAATGACGAAAAGTGTGCGGAGAAATATTTTTTCTGATTCCTGCTCTGTCTGCCAATTCCTTGATGATAATAAAAACTATTACTCTAGACATAGAAGAGCCTCTGCTGTTTAGAAACAAAATGTCTTCGTATTTTTTATTAATTTTACTATTAACTCTCACATTATCTATGTAGTTTTTAATTAAATGTGAGGTGTATTTTGCTAGAGGAACATACCTTACTTTTTGACCTTTTCCTTCCACTTTTAAGAATCCTTCTTTGAAGTTAATATCGGAAATTTTCAGTTCTATTAGTTCTGAAACGCGTAGTCCGCATCCGTACAAAACTTCTACCATGCACTGGTTTCTTACCCCTAAGTCTGTGCTTAAATTGATGTTTTTAGTAATTCGTTCTACATCTTCTACACTAAGCGTATCAGGAAGGTAAAGTCCTAACTTTGGACCTTCTAGTAAAGTAGCAGGATTATCATCTCTTATTTCTTCTTCTAGAAGATACTTGAAGAATGATTTGATAGAAGAAAT
>APMI01004481.1_pt1 | contig 11849 bp, 6 predicted proteins | sample 667938 | NCBI WGS metagenome assembly APMI01 (sample SAMN01084076, study PRJNA167559) | wastewater metagenome | biome: Wastewater | place: Denmark: Ejby Moelle, Odense | collected 2011-11-28 | reverse complement strand
CGGTTGTTTAATTGTCGGGCAATTGCGTTGAGGTAGCCTTGGGAGATCGGCGCCAAATCCAGCCCCTTGGGAAGATACTCGCGGATCAAGCCATTGGTATTCTCGTTGGTCGGCCGCTGCCAGGGGCTGTGCGGATCGGCGAAATAGACGTCGATCTTGACGCGCTTGGCCAGAATCTCGTGGCGGGCCATCTCCCTGCCCTGATCGTAAGTCAGCGACTTTTTCATGGCCAACGGGACATGGCGGAACTTGCGCGTGAAGCCTTCCAGCGTGGCCTCGGCCGAACCGTCACGCAGCTTGGCCAACATCAGGTAGCGGCTCTTGCGTTCGACCAGGGTGCTTATGGTCGCCGCCACGCATGGGAATTGGAAGTCTTAAATGCCTTGTGAATTATAATTCAGCCGAAACCCTTGCTGGTGCTGGAAATTGACTAAATCAACGCCCTGTTAGGTTTGCTGGTTGAACGAGTTCAGAGCCGTGGGCGCTGCCGGTTCCATCATTCTTGGGGCGGTGATGCAGCACACATTGCCGACCAAAGTTTGCAACAGTTGCAAGGAATGATGACCAAAGTATAGGGGCTGCGCTTCGTGGCGACACTAGGCAAACTGCTTCGTGTTCAGTCAAATACGAAAGGGAGTCATTCATGAACGCAATGAGCCGAAACGTCGCTGAGTCGTCGAGAGGCTGTGATGATCCAGGCCGAACCTTGCCCAAAAAGGATGGGGTTCGCATTGCAAGCGTCGCGCATTCAGCAACAGAGAGCCACAGTTCGGCACGAGGTGGTGCTAGAGAACAGTTGGCGTCGTTTGACAAGCTTCCAGACGATGCTCTCGTCAGACTTGAGTTTGTTTGCCAGCTGTTTTCGTGTTCGCGTGCAACAGTATGGCGATGGGCAAAGCGTGGTCAGCTGCCAGCCCCATATCGATTCGGAGTACGTTTTACCGCATGGCGAGTTGGGGATCTTCGCCGTGTGCTCCAAAGTGCTTCTAAGTCTGTTTGCCTATAACCTAAGGAGAACAGAGCGTGAGCAGAGAAAAAGTATCCAAGCGTCCCATAAGGATTGGCGCGAAAAGCGCGGGTAGCATTAAACCTAGGCGTATTTCAGATCTATCCGACGAAGGAGTGTTGGCAAAAGGTCTAATTCAAACATCGAAGAAAATAAATTCGTTAGGTGTTGGTAATCCTGAAGCCGATGAAGAGTCAGGTGTTATAGGGACAATTAAGCTAGTAGAGACTGTTCAGGATATTGAAACGGGTGCCGTGAGACTTGGATTGCTCTTTCAAGGAGCCGGCGGGCTGAATAAGACTTTATATATACAGCCGTCGCTTCTGCTAAATCCTATGAGAGTGTTAGAGCGGCTTGTAGACCTTGGGCTTGTTGTTCGGAACAGGCAAAAATCACTCGCCCTTATATCGGAGCTGCAAGATAGCAGTCATCTCGCTCGCAAGCTTTGTCAAGCTAGCAGCCCAGGATGGCTTCGCACAGCGGAAAATTCGCCATATTTATATCTGACGAGTCAAGCTGTCTATCAGGCACGTGGACGCAAAGAAGAGCTTGTCTTGGACTCTCGAGTGCGTGACGGGTTTTCAATTTCAGGCAGCTTGTCCTCGTGGAACGAGGCTATTGGAAATCTTTGTACTGGAAATCCCGTGCTTCAATTCTCGGTTTCTCTGACTCTCGCCAGCTTGATTCTAAGGCGTTCAGGGATTCCAAATTTTGGTGTGCTGTTAAATGGCCTCTCAAAAATCGGAAAAACTGTGGCGTTGCAAGTCGCCGCCTCAGTCATAGGTGGTGCAGAAAGTGTTTTGAGTTGGAATGCGACGGCTAACGGGCTCGAAGAAGTCGCAATGTCCCGTCGAGATGCAGTATTGATATTGGATGAAATGGGGCAGGGAGATCCGCAGCAGGTGGGAGATAGCGTCTATCGGATTCTGAATGGCCGAATGAAAATCCGTCACTCATCTAGCACTGAGGGTGTGCTCGATTCTTGTCGAAATTTTGTTGGATTGATTCTCTCTTCGGGCGAGCGTGATCTCCGTACTCATCTAAAAAAGGGGAGTGGAGAAGTGATGGTGGGCCAGTTGGTTCGATTGCTATCCATCCCCGTCTCTGATGATTTTCCGGTGTTCTCTTGTCTCCATGGCTACAGCTCGGTATCGGAAATGGGGGCTGCCCTTGCTGCTGGAAGCAGGCGGCACCATGGCGCGTTAGGCGATGCGTATCTAAAAATTCTCGTAGGTCGCAATGAGTCTTGGTATTCCGATATTCCTACTAAAGTACAGGAGATAAAGAATAGATTGTTGGAAGATGTGGGGCGAATCCCTAACCGAGGCGTGTATGAAAGCGCAGCCCAGAGTTTCGCGTTGGTTGAGTTTGCAGGGGAATTCGCTGTAAGAAAGGAATTGATAGATTGGCCACGCGGTGCTGTGACCCACGCTGTGAGTTCCTGTTTCGCGCGATGGGCTCTTTCCGAGCGTTCAGTAGCCCCGATAAGCCAAGAAGAAATGGCTGATAAGTTCATTCAGCGGTTGCTTCGTAGCAAAGAAAAGGGTCGTTTTCTCCCATTTGAAGAATACAGCCCTGTCAACGAAGGGCTAGTAGGTGGGTATATGAAAGTTCTGAAGACGGAAACGAATTTCCTAATCTATCAGGATTACTTTAAAAAAGTTCTTTGTCGCAAGCTTGAAGTGAAGAGTGTGTTGAAAGAACTTCGTGATCGGGAACGCCTGGTTCCTGGCGGGCATGGGGCTCCGACAAAGCAGATTCATATACCAGAAGAGCTGCAGGCTGAGGGCAGATCCAAAGTCGGATTCTATGTCTTGAGGATGGCTTGAGCTCAGGAATAACCGCTGATCTTGGATGTTCTTTGTAGATTTGTGCTGGCATCGGTAGTGGGCTTCTTTCGATGCAAAGATGCAAAGATGCAGATTTTTAACCTATGTCTGTCTACGGTAGCGAGTGCACGTTGATCGCAGTCACGCTCTGTAATACTCAATATCTCAGACAGGTTTATTGGTTGGATTGAGAATAAAAGTGATTGATACTGCAAAATTTGAGTTCTTGATGATTGACGCGGCCTTTTCTAAGCTGAAAAGAAAGGGTGTTTATGTTTTTGATGGAGTTAAACTTTACGGGAACGGATTTTATTTGAGGGGAGAGTTTTCTTTCGCCGGTACTCGTATTAATTTTGATCTTGAGCGTCGGGTCTTTTGGGTTGAGTTGTCTCTGCCAAAGTTTGTTCAAGGGCATAACGTATTTGGTACTAATAGATTGGTTGTGCTTTGTCGTGAGGTAATTGAGAGGGTGTATGCTTGCTTGAGAATTCATTTGTCCAAAAGTCGGTGGGGGAGAATAGAGGGGAGTAGAATAAGGTTAAAGCGACTTGATATTGCTTGTAGTTTTCGTGTTGGATCTCGGAGGAATGTGAATGCCGTTCTTGAGTCTTTATTTGAGAGTCTAAGGGCGGAATCGGTAAAGTGGTCTGCTTACGGATCAACTCATACTGAGGCGGTTTATAACCGGCAGCGTTCTACGCGTGTTTCTGATAAGTTTTATAACAAGCATAAGGAGCTAATGGCTAACAAAATTCACCCGGCAGTAAAGGCTCACGACCTGTTGATGCAATATGCGGAGTCTATCGTTCGTTATGAAGTTACTTTTCGTGCTGCTGAGCTTAAGAGTTTGGATTTGGAATTTGCAGATCAGTGGAACACCAAGGTTATCCGAGAAATCATTGAAAACCGTATCAAACGTCTAAAACTCGCGCGGCACTTCAAAAGTTCGGAAGTCGTCAGTCCGCCTGCCTGTCTTAACGACTCGTCAAAGATGTTCTTGGGTCTGTGGTCGCAAGGTGCTGATCTTCACGTTTATAAGAACTGCAAGACTCTTCAGAGAGCCAGGTTCGCGTTAATTGATAAGTGCGGGGTCGATGTTTTCAAGAAAGCGAGACCGCGTAAGTCTCTTGACCTTAGCGAGATGCTGAGTATCGAAAACGCAATTTTCAATGCGCCAAAGAGGTTGGTGCGAAAGGGCGCAATCTTTGGCCTCAGCTGATTAATTTGTCACCGGCGCCTGTGTCAAGAGCGATTGGACTGGTTTTACGTCGCAGTGAGCAAGGACTATCTGGAGAATACGGGGGGCGGCTCACGCCGCCAACTAACTTCCCGTGGATGCGATCTTTGTATATGTGGAGAGCTAGTTGTATCGCGCGAAGGGCTACGGAAAAGTAGGGCACGCCGCTATGGTACTGTTGTGCGTATCGATGGCAGGTTTGATTTCTGCAAAATACTTCTCGTTTTATGTGTTTAAATTAATCGTCTTTTTTTGCTAAGGCGATAAGTCTTTTTAGGTCTTTTAAGTATTGAGTGGTTCGGTCCTTGTCTCTGAGAGATACGCTTGTACTGGTTTTTCCATCGTCTTCAGACATGGTTAGAGATACGATATGGATGTCGTTGTCCGTTGTTTCGGAAAATGACTCTGGGTTCTCTCCAGGGAAGATTTTTACAGAGCATTCGCTATAGAGCTCCCCAGCGCCGCCCGGGGGGATAGGCTCTCCTCGATACCCAGAGGCCGCGCCGGGAGAGAATTTTATTGAAGACTTAAATCCTAATATCTTGCTGGTTCCTCCTGCCTCAATTGATGTGATGAGTGATTTTCCAGTGTTTGTAAATTTGAGGGTTCCATAGCAGTTTGATATAGAATTTTCATCGGCTTTCCAGCTTATGTTTATAATTTCAACGTCGTAGTTGTCGAGTTCTTCAATCCTTTTTAGGGCTGCTGTTTGAAGTTTCTTGTCGTTGGAGAGGAAGGTTAATAAGCCTTCGCGTATGGTTTTGTTTTGAATCTCTTTGTATTCTGAAGAGATTCCTTGGTTGTATTCGACTTCGGCGTCCTGAATGTATGCGGCATAGAGATCGTAAAGCTCTTTCTGGTTGTTGGGTGTTTCAAGTTTTGCCTCCCTGAAAGAGCTTGAAAGGGTGTTACTGTCTTTCCAGTTAAGCTTTCGGTCGAGGCCCTTGGCGCCAAGTAATGTGTTTTCGCATGCAATTAAGCTGGCGGCACTGCATACTGTAAGAATTAGTTTTTTCATATCTTATCGCAAGTGTGAGTTATGGTTTTCGATGGCTTGTGCTGTTCGGTTTATCGTCCTGGGGCTGTTCTGCTAGGCCCAGCTTTGTTAGTCGGTCTCTTCGGACAGAGATGGTGCTCGATAACAACGAAATTTATCGGTAGTGTGAGAGCGTAGGGCACTTTACGATCTTCTTATTTTTAGCTGCTGCCCCTCAATTTTTTTAACGGCGGCATCATTGATGCCGCACGTTTGAGGTGTTCAAGCACGGCTGGCGTTGCTACCGCTTGCCCGAGTGTGAATCGGTGTATTGTGTCTTTTTTTGTATGGTAATTGCTTCAATGGTGAATTGGCCGCGCCATCAACTGCAACGTAACTGGACATGAGAAAGTCAAGTCAGTTGCCCGATTTGACTTTTAATTCACAGGTTTTGCGGCACGGCACGGCGCGGTTTGCGCCATTTTTTATCAGAGCATGCAGAGAAAATCGAGTACGGTGTAAATTGTTGTCAGAACAAGGTTTGCATAAATAGTGTTTCTGAGCCAATCTGAATGAGAGATTCAGTTATGAATATTCTTTGGCTTCATCTATAAGAGCCTTCTCGAAATTGGTTAAGTTCAGCTTTGAAGTGTCCAGGTTGCGTAGCCTGTCCAGTGCTGCATCCAAGTCTCCTTCTGTGGAAAGATACCTCTCAAGACGTTTTGCTAGTGGGAACGGTATGCCATATTCATCAAGAGCGCTTAATGCGGGGTCTGAAAAGAGATTCTCAACTTGTCCAACAAAATATGTGTAATCGGCAGGCTTGATTCCCAGTTGAAGTGCGATTTCGTTTTGTATTCTATTTGTTGCCATTACTAGTCGGCCAAATCTGTATTGTGGCCACTGCCGAACGAAATCAAGTACGTCTTCAACTGCATCATCTGGAGTCGCGGAATTTGCGAGCTCTGCCTGTATCAATTGCCGAAAAGTATGCGATCTGAGCTGATTCACCTTGAATGCAAGCTGCTTTGCTGATGTCACTCCGCCAACCTTGCCTCCTTGGATAAAAAAATTCCATATGGTTGCGCACAAGTATTCAAGTTGTGCATATGTTGGCAGCCCAGTCCACGATAACGCCTGAACGTTTTCCTTGTGGTGAGTCATGTTTATTGCGAGGTTCAATTGCTGCTGGGGGTCGATGCCCACATTAGAGCGCAATGTTTCCAGCGACAATATACGTTGCGTACGATATGGCTCCATGCGCTCACGAGATGCGTACTCAAGATCGTTTGCATCAAGTTGAATGAGTAAGCTCTCCGGTGTATTGTTGGCGTCTTGAGTAAAGACCGGAATGTCAACAAATGGCAGATCTTCTTGAGGCTCTGGGTGGAAGAGATATACGTTTCCGACAAAATGCTCGAACATTCGACCAGAACGACCGCGTATATTATTGAAGGTAAAGTAGTCGTACTTTTGGGTGGCAATCTTGTTGTCAAAAATAATGACATTCTTTGCCTTTGTATTCACGCCTTCAATCAAGGTTGATGTGCATACTAAAAAATCTATCGTCTCTGAATTGAACCCTTTGACTACGACCTGCGCGAGTGCTCTTGGCATACGTCCGTGATGCATGCCAATGCCCATCCGGAGTGCACGGGAAAGTGTCCACCCGGGATCGTAGTTTGTGGCTACCCAATCCGCGGCTTCTGCCATCCCATGACTTGCCTTACCTATTTCTCCATCGAGTAGCGCATTGGTGATTTTTCTAGCCTTTGCAGGAGAAGAACAGAAAATAAGTGTTGGGCCAATCCGACCTCTGCAGAGCTCAACCAATTCGGTAATTTCATTACCCTTTGCTGGGGTAATTCTCGTTAGCTCAGTCACAACTGTAGAGTAATCTGTTCTGTAGAATAGGCATCGGAATCTTTCCGGAAAGCCATGGGGGATTGCTTGAATGTTTGGCCCCAGCAAATAGAACTGCTTTGCTTTTTTTGATAGTTTATAAAAAGCGTGGTTAAGTGTTGCTGCTCGCTCTTTATCGGTTGTTGGATTTAGCTTGTAGAATTCATCGATTACAAAAAGATCAAGTTGTGGCAGCTCTGGGTAATCGACGACACGCTCTTGCGTGAAGATAAAAATATTTCGAGTGGAGAGCGCCTGTGACGCGTGGGTTATTATCTTGTGCGTCTCTCGATATCGGGATAGTCGCCTTCTTGTTTCGTCAATAAGAGCAATCGTCGGTACAACAATAACTATGTTCTGGAATTTTCCAGATTCAATCAAGGCATCAATGATTGCGCTTTTTCCGAAGCTCGTTGGAGCACTTAGAATTACGCTTTCGCCGTCAAGAATGCGCCCAAAAACTTCGGCCTGGACTTTATGGAAAATGTAACCACGTTGAACATTTGTCTTTGGGGCGTTAATTTCATCTTCTGTGTGGTAAAAATTTTCAGGTCGATGCATTTCTAATGCTAAGGCATCTCTTTCTGAAATTTTCTCCATGTCCAGATACGGGTAGAGGCCCACTTGTCGCACTAGAGAGTTCAAAATATCAGGATATTCCTGGAATAAATCTCGTCGATCTAAGATGCGTAGCACCAATTCTTGAGTCTTTGGGTCGTATTCCGCTTGGGCACGACTGACCAGCAAGCAAAGGGTCTTCAGGATTGACTGGGTATCGTCACTGTTGAGTACATCCTCTTTTAGCAATGCTGAAATATTTTTGATATTCAATGCTTTCATTGCCACTCCTTCAGCATTTCATCAAGAATCTGAATCAATGTGGTTTTAGTGTGGAGAGGGAGAATGAATAGATGAATGCGTATTGGCAGTGAACTTGTTGGAACCTTATCGGCCAGCTTTTTTTGAAGTGCAGTGACCTCTGCGGCTAATTTGGCCCGATACGCATCGTCAGATTTTGTACTGCCGCGAACAGCATCGCTCTCGTAGGTTATAAAAACTGGGATACATGCTGCATCAAATACTGTATCTAAAGAGGTGTTTTGGTCGAGCAGCCGTGAGAGCTTATCGAAATGCGGTGATGCTGGGTCCAGCTTGTTGGTTATCAGCATGAACTCATTGCGAAGGTAGTCTGTCTTCGTATGTGCAACCAACTCTGTTGCGACATCGGAAATTGCTCTGCCACCATCTTCATAGAACTTCACCTCGCCAAGCCACAGTTCTAGGGATGCGCCGTTTGGAATGACATGAACCGCGTCAAATCCTTTGACTGTTGAGTTGACAGAGTCCTTCCAGAAAATTTTTGAAATAGCTGGAATGGAACCGTAAATTTGTCGCAGTGCGATGTGAAGAAATATCTCGCCGAACTCGCCTCGTTTTCCATATTTTTGGGTTTGATAGACAAGGCGTGCCGCCTTCTTTATCAGTCGAACTGCGGTCCCCGGCGTAAATGTTCGCAACTCTTCGGCCGACAGCGAAAACTCAGGAAGCCACTCCATGACGTGTTCTGCCAATGCTTTCCCACGCCATTCACCGGACTCATATCCAGCGCACAGGGCATCTATTGGTGGGTTTGCAGACAAATCGTGAATGATTGGCGACAAAAATGCTGCGGGCGGTGCTGGATACATTTATCAATAATCACGCAGGAAGCGTGCTCCTGATTGTTTCAATTGGCTCAGTGAGTTTTATGCTTTCTTCGCTCACTTGTTGCGTTGAATTTTCTATCACGTTGCGTCTGTGCCATCAGCACGTAGGTTCGTACGCCAGCAATCCATCCACGCTTGTGAACTTGCCATACACAGCCGGCTTCTCATCTATTGCCAGTGCCTTGAAGTGTGCCGTTGCGCATTTGATCTTGCCGCCTTCACGGTCCCGCAGGTCTTCCTCGAACAGGCTGCTCTTTGTTTCGACCACAAAGTACAAGCGTTCCTGACCATCGCGCTCAATCAGTACCGCCCAATCCGGATTGTAGGAACCGAGCGGCGTAGGCACTTTGAACCATCCAGGGAGTTTGGCGTAAACCCTGATAGCCTCGTTTTTTTCCAAAGCTTCAGCAAAGTCGCGCTCGATGGAGGAATCGTAGACCACGTGCTGATAGACCGACTTCTGGGTGTCTTCCACGAGGTTCTTTAGGTAGCCGGTCAGTTCTTCGGTTTCAAACAACTCTTGGGCGTAGTACTCATCATCGCCGAGTCGTTGGTATTTGATGCCATCCACCAAAGCCAGCCGCTTGCAGCGGTTGATTGCTTCTGAAGTCAGCTCGATGAACTGTTGTGGGTTGCGTTTGAACTCATTAAGTCGAGTGCTTTCGGTGAGGATGTGTGCAATCGTTTTCCGCGTGAGCTGAGTCCGGTCCTGCAACTCAGTAAGAAGGTCAGGCAGTTCGATGTCGCTCTCGTAAAGCGCCACGGGCTCGGAGATAGCAAGCACCGAGGCATCCACACCTGCCTTGGAAATCGACATCCCGGCCTTTTTCCATTGCAAACGAGTTTTCGCCACTGGCGGCATGCTGTTCAGGGCATCGATACATTTTTCGATCAACTTGTCGTTGTCGAAATGAACGCGGTAGGTTGTCTTGTGTTTGATGCGATCCCAAAGCTCTTTGAACTCCGGGCTCACCAATACTGACTTTCGCACCGGAATGTGCCTGCGCTCATCTGCATTCTTGATTTCCAGCTTGCCCGTCAGCTTCTTCAACACCGCCGCAATCTGATCCTTTTGGGCATTGAACTGCTCAGGCAGTGCCAACGTACCGCTCTTCAACGCTTCGCGAAGTGTGTCCTGCACTTTGCCCTTGCTGTCGATGTAGCCCTGCGACTTGAGGTGTGCCCAAAGAGCCTTGGATGCCTCAAAGCCCAGAGGCGTGACTTCGCCGTTCGCTTGGGTCACAGCGATGCCGGCGAATTCGTGGTTTTGCACCACGCCAAACTGAATACCTGTGTCGTTCTCGATGTCGCGTTGCAGGTTCTCCGCGAACTGCTCGTAGCTCTCGGTCGCGATCACGGTCAAGGTGTTCACCTCGAAGCCGCGCAGGCGCTCGCCCTTCTGGTTTACGCAAAGGCGCAAGCCGCGACCAATTGTCTGACGACGCCACCGCTCCGTTTCGCGTGTGGAGAAGTTGCAGATCTGGAAGACATTCGGGTTGTCCCAGCCTTCTTTTAGTGCCGAGTGGGAGAAGATGAACTTCAGGGGTGATGAGAAGCCCAGCAGCTTTTCCTTGTCGCGCATGATGAGGTTGTAGGTGTCATCATCCGCGGCTGTGCTGCCGCTGGTGTCCTTCAACACCTCCACCGTCTTTCCGCCGATCTTCTTCTTGTCGATAGAGAAGTAGCCGTTATGCACCTCGCTCGCGGCTGCGGAAAGATCGATCTCTGCGAACAGGCTCTGATAGTCCGGGTGCCGTGCAAGGCGCTTGTATTCTTCCTCGAACATCAAGGCGTACTCGCCTTTGACCGGGTTGCCTTGCTCGTCGTACTGGCGGTACTTGGCCACCTCATCGATGAAGAACAGGCTCAACACTTTCACGCCCAACGGACGCAGACGCGTCTCTTTGTCCAAGTGCTCCTTGATCGTGCGGGCGATCATGGCCCGCTGAACGGCACCGGCGTCCACATCGCCCCAGGCCTCGCCCACGCGTAAGAACACCTCGCTGCCGGGCACCTTCAACTCGATGAACTGATCGGCCTTGGCTGCACGAATCTCGCCGATGCGGACGTTGGCGTACAGTGGGCGGCCGGTTTCCTGCTCCAGGTCGAAGCCGTCTTGAACCGTGATCGGTTCCCGACGCACTGCGCCAGAAGCGTTTTGACGATCCACTTCAATGCTGGCCGAGATCACGCCCTTTTTATTTGTGACCGCGAGCAGCTTCACGTAAGGTTTGTTGTTCCCGCCTTGTACCGTGGCGGCCGCAACCTCTATCTGCTTGACCAGCTTCTGCTCGTAGGCGTCTACAGCGTCCAGCCGGTACACCATGTTGTGCTTGTCTACGTGAGTGGCTGAGTAGCGTAGGGCGCACAGTGGGTTCATGTGCGCCAAGGCCTTCTTACCTTTGCCGTCGATGCCCCCATCAACGCTTTGAGGTTCATCCACGATCAAGATAGGGTGCGTGTTACGAATCAGATCAATAGGACGTTCGCCCCCTGTCTTCTCGCTGGCGCGGTACATCTTGTTCTTGGACTTCTCTCGCCGCTTCGCCTCGTCGGACTCTTCCGCAGCGGCAGCAGCTTCATCGCCAAACTTGTTGATGGCCCCTACCGTGATGACCATGATCTGGATGTTAGGGCTGGTCGCAAAGTTGCGCACCTCGCCCAAGCGGTCAGAATCGTACTGGAAGAACTCATAGCCCTTCGCCCCGGGGTACAGGCTCTCGAAGTGTTCACGGGTGATCTGCAGGGTCTTGTTCACGCCTTCCTTGATGGCTACGGAAGGGACTACCACCACGAACTTGGTAAAGCCGTAGCGTTGATTCAGCTCGAACACCGTGCGCAGATAGACGTAGGTCTTACCCGTGCCGGTTTCCATCTCTACCGTGAAGTCCAGTGCCTGCTTTGCCTTCAACGCGTCAGATGGGGGAAGACCATTGCGCAGTTGCACCTTCTGAAGGTTCTCACTCAGTTCCTCGTCCACCAGCAATTGCAAGGCATTGCCAATGCCGCCTTCGGCAGTGAACTGCTTGCCCTCAAAGCTCTGTTGCCCCGCGTCCTTCAGAGCCTGTGCGGTCACGGTAAAGACTGAACGGCACACTTCCTGCCCACGAAACAGGTCACATACCGCCTCGATGGCTGCCGCTTGGTAAGGAAGGTCGGATTCAAAGTGAAGTTTCATTTTTTCTTCTTGCTC
>APMI01080732.1_pt1 | contig 11852 bp, 13 predicted proteins | sample 667938 | NCBI WGS metagenome assembly APMI01 (sample SAMN01084076, study PRJNA167559) | wastewater metagenome | biome: Wastewater | place: Denmark: Ejby Moelle, Odense | collected 2011-11-28 | reverse complement strand
CCTTGTTATTGCTTAAGCGACCGCCTGAAGGCGGTCGCTTTTGTTTAATACATTGATTTTAAATTTCTTGAGGCAAATTCATTCCTTAATTATTGTTATCTTTTTGACCTTTGAAACTTGGATTTACTACCTTATCTTTGCAGCCCGTAAATCTGAACAAATTCGGTAAAACGGAAGTTCTTCATAAGAACGATTAGCTGAAGAGGTTCGACAAAGGTGCCCCGGTGGGGAATGCCTCAAAGCTGTAATATTTAATACTGGGTAAAATGCCTAAAGTAAAAACTAATTCCAGCGCCAAAAAACGCTTTAGAGTGACGGCGACAGGAAAGATCATGCACCAAAAGAGTTTTAAGCGTCACATCCTGACCAAAAAATCCAAAAAACGTAAACGTAACATGAGAATGGACGGAACAGTGGCAAAATCACACGTTGATTTTGTAAAACGCCTGTTACGCCTGAAGTAAAATGTCTATAAGCTGGCTGGCAGCTTCAGACTACTTCAATAAACTCAACTTTTAATTTTAAACTCTTTCAGATATGCCTCGTTCAAAAAATGCAGTTGCTTCCAAGGCACGCCGCAAAAAAATATTAAAACAAGCCAAAGGTTTCTATGGTAAACGTAAGAATGTATTAACGGTAGCCAAGAACGTAGTGGAAAAAGGGATGACCTACATGTTTGTAGGCCGTAAATTAAAGAAAAGAGAATATCGCTCTCTGTGGATTGCCCGTATCAATGCGGCAGTTCGTGCAGAAGGGATGACCTACTCTGAATTCATCAACAAATTACAGAAGAAAGGAATTGAACTGGACCGTAAAGTACTGGCCGATCTGGCCATGAACAACCCGGAAACGTTTAAAAACCTGGTTGCTTCTGTGAAGTAATTAAATAAAACCCTGAGCTGAAAGCCCTGCTGAATAAGCGGGGCTTTTGTTTTTCCTGATCCCGGGGCGGAGATTTTTTGCCCCTTAATTTTTACAATCGTATACATTTGTAGCCTTAAAAGCATGTCTAACCCAATCTATTTTTACTGTCAATGACGAACTCCTACCACGACCTGGTAAAACAAACATTCAACTTTCCCCAGGAAGGTTTGAACGTAAACGATGAAGGTTATCTTCATTTTAACGGTCTTGATCTGAAAGCCCTGATCGATAAATACGGCACTCCGATGAAAATGACCTACCTGCCCAAGATCGGGATGCAGATCAGGAAGGCAAAAACCATGTTTGCCAATGCTTTCAAAAAACACAAGTACGAGGGGAAGTACCATTATTGTTATTGTACCAAGAGCTCCCATTTTTCATTTGTGGTGGAAGAAGCACTGAAACATGATATTCACCTGGAGACTTCTTATGCTTATGATATTGAGATTATAAAAAAACTCTACGAAAAAAAGAAGATCACCAAGGATATTCATATTGTGTGTAATGGGTATAAAGAAAAGAGTTATACCCGCCGCATCGCTAATCTTCTTAATTCCGGGTTTAATAATGTAATCCCTGTTTTGGATAACAAAGATGAACTGAAGGAGTATGCAAAAACCGTAAAAGGGCCTTTTAAACTGGGGATCAGGGTGGCCGCAGAGGAAGAACCTAATTTCCCTTTTTATACTTCCCGGCTGGGCATCCGTTCAAAAGATATTCTTGAGTTTTATGTAGACAGGATAGAAGGTTATGAAAGCAAGTTCCAGCTAAAGATGCTTCATATATTCCTGAACAAAGGGATCAAGGATGATATATACTACTGGAGTGAGTTAAATAAGATTATCAACCTGTATTGCCAGTTGAAAAAGATTTGCCCGGAACTGGATTCCATTAATATTGGCGGAGGTTTCCCCATTAAGCACTCCCTGGGTTTTGAATATGATTACCAGTTCATGATCAACGAAATTGTTGGTAATATAAAATCAGCCTGTAAGAAAGCAAAAGTGCCAATGCCGAATATCTTCACTGAATTTGGCAGTTATACAGTGGGGGAGAGTATGGCGCATATCTACAGTGTGATCGGTGAAAAAGTGCAGAACGACAGGGAAACATGGTATATGATCGATTCCTCTTTCATCACCACATTACCGGATACCTGGGGTATTGGCGAGAAATTCCTCATGCTGCCCGTGAATAAATGGGACTCCGACTATCAGCGGGTTGTACTGGGCGGCATTACCTGTGACAGTCATGATTATTATGATTCAGAAGAGCATATTAATGAAGTGTTCCTGCCCAAGATCAACGGTGGAAATGAACCTTTATATGTTGGTTTTTTCCATACAGGTGCTTACCAGGACCAGATAAGCGGATATGGAGGAATCAAACACTGTCTTATCCCTTCACCCAAACATGTGATTGTTGGGTATGATAAGAATGGGAAACTAACCGATTGGCTATATGCAAAACAGCAGACTGCCCAGAGTATGCTGAAAATATTAGGATACATGAAGTGAACTCCTGTAAAGAGAACCGGGAGTTAGTAAAAGAGCAGCGCTAATTCCCGGTTCCCAATTACTCAATACTTTCCCCGCTTACTATACTTCCTGCCGAAACGTTTCCATTCCCTGTACTCGTAATTATTATAACGTACTTTTTTTACCTGGCCTTTATCCAGGTAAAACCTGTTATCATAACCCTGCCAGTACACAAATCCCTGCGGGCTCCGGTGAAAAAAACGGCCATCGGGATTCCGGCTCATAGTGAATCCGGGGCTGGGAGTAAGAATCAGGGCTCCATGTGAATTGTAACGGGCCTGGGGTTGGTTATAGTATTGCCGGCCGGAACTGCAACTGGCAGCGCTTCCAATCACGACCATCAATACTACCGCTTGTAGAATTTTTATCATTTTCATGATTTATGATTTTACATTAGCGAGACAATTCATTTGCCGCAAAATCATAAACCATTTTAACATGCGATATTTTTTGTTATTGTTAACAGCAGGCATTCTGGCCATCAATGCCACGGCACAGCGTACTGAAGATTCTGTAAAAAACGCCGTCAACAAGTTGTTTACTGCAATGAAAGAGTCGGATGTGGTTATGATGAAAAATTCTTTTACTTCTAATGCAGTGTTACAGACTATCGGCAGATCTAAAGAAACCGGAGCTGTTGTGGTTACCAGCGAAGATGTGAATGCATTTGCTGAATCTATTCAGCAAATTGCTAAAGGAGAGGCGGATGAACAGATCGTTTTTGAAACTATCAGGATTGACGGTGATCTTGCCAGTGTATGGACGCCGTATAAATTTTATTTCAAAGGGAAGTTCAGCCATTGCGGAGTCAACTCCTTCCAGCTGGTGAGGCTGGATGGCGAGTGGAAAATTCAATATATAATTGATACAAGAAGAAGGCAGGGCTGCCAGTAGTTATTTTCCTTTGAGCCTGTATTTTTTGGTAACCTTCGGGTTATTGAAATAATTGTTCAGTTCCTCTTCGGTCATATTGTTGGTAATGTCAACAGGCACATCGATCAATTGCATCTGGCTTTGCTTCAGTTCGTCTTTAAGCTTGTTCATTTTGTTGGCAATGCCCGGGTCTTTTTCACCTATCAGGGAATAATCAAAGATCATATATTCCAGCCGCTTAATAGAAGAACGGATAAGGGAAGCCTGGTTCTGTTCTACTGTTTTATTCGGAGAAGTGGCTTCTTTTACCGGAACCAATGCCACGCCAACACTCGGCAGAATTTTACCTGCAGTTTTCGATGACTCACCTCCCGTGGTGGAAAGTATAGTGCCAGTAAGGGCAGAAGTGGCAGAAGTGAGATCAAATGTGGCACGGGCTGTTTTTGTTTTTTTCAACCGTTTGTCGATTTGCAGGAAAGTATATTTCAACCTGAGAATATAACTTTTGATATTGGCAACAACATTTTCATATTCTTGTTTGGCCAGGGGGTAATTCAGGGCATCTTTAACAATCAGCTTGACAACGGCAGTATCTTTTGAGTTAAACCGGCTGGACCCTATAAAACTCAGGTTCACAATTTTTTCTTTTCCAGGGTCTGTTTCTTTCACAAAATCATAGGGGGGAGTCCAGGCAAATTCATCATCACATTTTTTTACAAGCGTATAGTTACTGATGGGGGTACTGCTGGTAAAAAGAATAGTCTCTATGGCGAAGGTTCCATTTTCACACAACACATTGAAAAGAACTGGTTGCCCTTCTTCCACGGTCAGAGTTCCGGCAACTGTTGGTTTTACCCTTGGCAGCACGATATCAGTATTATAAAAAGTCAGGATAAAGTTGGTATCGACTTTTTCAGTAGGGTCAACCAGGCTTTGAACACCCAGTTTCACAGAATATTCCTGGTCATATTTTAGTTTTCCCGACATAAAATAGGATTTTTCAGCTTTGAAAGTAAGCAAGCCATTATCCTTATTGATCTTGAGCCCGGCAGGAGAATTTTTGATATACCAGTAATACCTGGAGTCGTCTTTGTTGATGGCGAGCTGGTAAGAAAGCATGGAGTCCACATGAATGGAGAAATAAGGATTCAGGTTAGTGATACGCAGGGAAGAATCTGCTTCATGTTTTACAGAAATGTTAACAGAGTCTGCGACCTGTGCATTGGCACTGTGGATTGCCAGCAGGCAACTAATCAGGAAAATAAGCCTTACTCTCATGTGGTTTTTTTCAGACCGCAATATTACCGTATTTGTGTTGATTGGCCAGCGGCATTGGTTACCTGCACCCAAAAAGAAACCCCCTGTAGACACAGGGGGTGTAAACCAAAACCAACTGCTTATGAGAAAATCTTAATTACTTATTTGACGTTACCTGATGTTTATTTCCTTCGCTGTTTCTTTGACTGTTTCTTTTTTCGGAAGGTTTAATGTTAAAACACCATTAACATATTGCGCTTCGATATTGTTTGCTTCAATCTTTTCGTCTATTGTAAAGACCCTCCTGAAAGAACGATAGTTGTATTCCTTACGGATTTGTTTTTTTGTCTCGTCTTTTACCTCTTCTTTCTTTTCTGCAGAGATTGTTAGTACCTGCTGATCCAGGTTTACTTTGAAATCTGTTTTTTCGAAACCCGGCGCCACCACTTCAAGGCTGTAACCCTTTTCTGTTTCCAGGATATTTACAGGCACAAACCCTTTCCACTGTGGTTCAGCCTCATTCCTGAAAAGTCCTGGCAATTCGGTAAAGAAGTCGTCTACAAAACTGTTGAAGTTCCTTTCAAAAGGCTTCCTGTTTAATTTTACGAGTGTCATAGTTATTTAGTTTTTAAGTTTATGTATTTACTTACGCTTTGCAGTCCGACAAACGACATACCAACCGGTTTTCTGTGGCCTTTTACTGTCATTGGTTCTTAAACCTTGACAGCTGTATGTCATAATTTCCGAAATGCGAAAAATTTTCTGACATAATTTCCAACAATGACCCGGTAAAAGATTGCTGATAAACTTTTTCGCTACTTTTGCGTTCAACTTAAAAAACTCAGTAGGTTATGTATCCGGAAGAAATAGTAATACCAATGAAAGAGGAGTTAACAGATAACGGTTTTTCTGAACTCCAAACCCCAGCCGAAGTAGAAGCGCAATTATCAAAGGAGGGCACCACCTTAGTAATGATCAATTCTGTTTGCGGGTGTTCAGCCGGTACGGCCCGGCCGGGAGTCCTGATGGCTGTTGCCAATACCCCAGTTAAGCCAGATTTCCTGACCACCAGCTTTGCTGGTTTTGATATTGATGCAATCAACACATTGAGGCGACACCTGCTGCCTTATCCTCCTTCTTCACCAGCCATCGCCCTTTTTAAAAATGGCCAGCTGGTACATTTTATCGAAAGGCACCAGATCGAAGGCCGCCCGGCCCAGGTCATAGCCCACAACCTGATCAGTGCTTTTGAACAGCATTGTAAAAAAGAAACAGCAGCATAAACTTTTTATACCTGATGTGAATACCTCCCCGAACAGGGGAGGTATTTTCATAAAAGTTTCTTTTGCAACTACTTCCGAATTGAGTTGTATATTCGTTGCTCTTAATCAACTACTTCCCAGATGTATCCCAACCTGTATTTCGCTTTTAAAGATCTGTTCGGAATAGAAATTGAAAAACTCCGCTTTGTTAATTCATTTGGCTTTTTTGTAGCTATCGCTTTCATACTGGCAGCAGTTGTTTTAGTGGCTGAGCTGCGCCGAAAAAGCAAACAGGGACTGCTGCAGCCGACCGAAATGCAAATCGTAGTCGGACAACCTGCAACAGCGGGTGAACTGATCCTGAATTTCCTGCTGGGTTTTTTACTGGGCTATAAAATACTGGCTCTTTTCGTTATGAGCAGCTCCGCAACCGAGGACCCGCAGGCTTTTATTTTTTCCTCCCTAGGTAGCTGGCCAACGGGTATCGGACTCGGGTTACTGTTTGCCGGACTTAAATGGTGGGAAAAGAACAAACAGAAGCTGACTAAACCGGAGAAAAGAACCGTGCGGATATGGCCACATGACCGGGTAGGCGAGATTACTATTATTGCTCTTGTGTTCGGGTTATTGGGCGCCAAGCTTTTTGATATATTTGAGAACTGGAGCGCTTTCCTTAAACAGCCGTCTGATTTTATCTTTTCTCCTTCCGGGCTCACATTTTACGGAGGTCTTATTTGTGCTGCGCTTGCAATATGGTGGTATGCAAAAAGACACAAAATAGGTTTTTGGCACCTGAATGATGCGGCTGCGCCTGTATTGATGCTGGCTTATGCCGTTGGCCGTATTGGCTGCCAGGTGGCAGGGGATGGTGATTGGGGTATTAATAACACTTCTGATAAACCCTTCAGCTGGTTACCCGACTGGATGTGGTCATACACATACCCCCATAATGTAAATGAAGTGGGTGACCCCATTGCCGGCTGTGTCGGGAAATACTGTAACGAATTGCCTGTAGGGGTCTACCCAACCCCCTTTTATGAGACCATTGCCTGCCTCATCATCTTCGGGATACTCTGGTCGCTTCGGAAAAAGCTGAAAGTACCGGGAACGATGTTCGCTTTATACCTTATGTTCAATGGTGTGGAGCGTTTCCTGATAGAGAAGATCCGGGTCAATACCACCCTCAACCTTTTTGGTTTTAAACCCACACAGGCTGAGGTTATTTCCACCTTATTATTCCTGGCAGGTCTTGGTTTATGGATTTACCTGAAAAAGGCACATAAAGGATCAAAATCCACATCCTGACCCTTTTTTCTGACTGTAGAGACTGATATTTTTTTTCGTAGCAGTAATTCTACAGGCTGCTGAAACACAGTCCTGTATTGGCTTTCCCGGCAAACGCCAAAATGGGAACGTTTGCATTGGTTTCCGGCCTTCATATTTTATACACAACGGCTATGAGATTCCGGCTTTGCGATGTATTTTTGCAGACGGACTTGGACGGTTCCTATTTTACCACACTTTTTGCAACTAAGCTGGAACAAAGCCTGTCTATTATTTGTTTTTATTTAAACAGAGAGGTACTACATTATGCGGCAGCTCAAAATTGCTACCCAGATTACAAACAGGGATTCTCAGGCGGTTGAGAAATATCTGCAGGAGATATCGAAAATTTCGATGATTACTCCTGAAGAAGAAACCACGTTGGCACAACGGATCAAGATGGGGGACCAGAAAGCTTTAGATAAGCTTGTTCAGGCCAACCTTCGTTTCGTGGTGTCTGTGGCAAAACAGTATCAGCACCAGGGTTTATCGCTGAGTGACCTTATTAACGAGGGTAACCTCGGATTGATTAAAGCGGCACAACGCTTCGATGAAACCAAAGGTTTCAAATTCATTTCTTACGCCGTATGGTGGATTCGCCAGTCCATTTTACAGGCGTTGGCAGAGCAGGGCAGATTAGTCCGCCTGCCTCAAAACAAAATTGGCACTTACAACAAGGCTAATAAAGCTTATATGGCTTTTGAACAGGAACACGAGAGAGAGCCATCAACAGAAGAATTAGCTGAATTGCTCGAAATGAGTGAAACGGAGATCAACAACATCTTCCAGAGCAACACCCGTCATACTTCTCTTGATGCACCTGTGCATGAAGCAGAGGATGTGGCTATGGGCGACCTGCTGGAAGGCGGCGATGATACCGATGATGATGTGATGAAAGACTCTTTGCGTAACGAGATCCGCCGGGTGTTGAAATCACTCAGTCCCCGTGAAGCTGAGATCGTGAATGCTTACTTTGGACTGGATGGTGAAAATGGGGTAACCATTGAACAGATCGGCCAGAAGTATGATCTGACCAAAGAACGTATCCGCCAGATCAAGGAAAGAGCTATCAAACGTTTACAAAAAGCCCGTTACAGCAGTGCATTAAAAGCATACCTGGGCTAAGCGATATTTAATGATGGGTTTATTTACAACTCCGGCCGGGCATCCGACCGGAGTTGTGCTTTAAGCAGGAGCTTAACAACCTTTTTCCTCCCCGCTGGTTATTTTTGTAATAGTTATGAAGAAATTATTCCCTATCCTGACTTTTTGCATCCTGCTTATTTCCTGTGAAAGAAAAATTGATTTTAAACTGGATAATGTGGCACCAAAACTGGTAGTGGAAGCCACGATTGAGAACGGGCAGCCCCCTGTTGTTTACCTGACTCAAAGCCAGGCCTATTTTTCGCAGATAGATTTACTTACGCTGGCCAATAGCTTTGTCCGGAATGCGGAAGTATATGTTTCTAATGGCGTACTTACCCACAGGCTGAAAGAGTATACAATTCCTGCAGGTGGCGGGCTGAATTTTTATTATTATTCCATTGATTCAGCCAATCCTGCCACTGCTTTTACCGGGGAACTCGGTAAGCATTACTCCCTGCGCATCATAACAGGTGGAAAAGAATATACTGCCACAACCACTATTCCTGCCATTACGAAGAGGATTGATTCTTTATACTGGAAACAGGCTCCGGGAAGTAATCCTCCTGAGAAAGTGGCGCTAATGATTAAAGCCACTGATCCGCCTGGTCTGGGTGATTATATTCGTTATTTCACCAGGCGGAACCAGGAAGCGTTTTACCCGGGTCTCAATTCCGTATTTGATGACCAGATCATTGACGGAAGTACTTATGATATCCAGGTGGAAAGGGGCGTGGAAAGAAGGGGGAATATACCGGAAGGATATTCATTTTTTGAGAAAGGTGACACCGTAACACTGAAGCTCTGCAATATTGATAAAGCCACTTATGACTTCTGGCGTACCATGGAATTTACTTACGCCAGTGTGGGTAACCCTTTTGCTTCACCCACAAAGGTCAGCAGTAATATCAGTAATGGGGGATTAGGGTATTTTGGCGGTTATGCAGCCCAGTACAGAACGATTATTATACCCCGGTAACGCTATCATTGACTGACAGGTTTTGCACATGCTGCCAAACTGCAGTGTATGTTACATTTCAGTATTGCTTTTACAGTTATTTTTGTCCAATTCTTAAATCTACAGACGAATGGAGACTACCACAAGCGAAAGAGTTCATTGCCTCATTATAGGTTCAGGGCCTGCAGGGTATACAGCCGCTATTTATGCATCGAGAGCTAACCTCAAACCAGTATTATACCAGGGTATTCAGCCCGGTGGCCAGTTAACGATCACTACGGAAGTGGAAAATTATCCCGGTTATGCAAATGGCGTCCAGGGACCTGAAATGATGGTGGATTTTGAAAAACAGGCTGCCCGTATGGGGGCAGATATAAGATATGGCCTGGCTACTAAAGTTGATTTTTCCTCTCAACCGCATAAAGTGTGGATCGATGAAGAAAAGCTGATCGAAGCTGATGCCGTGATTATTGCTACAGGGGCTTCTGCCAAATGGCTGGGATTGGAAAGTGAACAAAAACTGAACGGATACGGGGTCAGTGCCTGTGCGGTTTGCGATGGTTTCTTTTTCCGGAATAAAGAAGTAGCGATAGTTGGTGCAGGAGATACTGCCGCAGAAGAAGCCATGTATCTTGCCAAGCTCTGCACAACAGTACATATGTTTATCCGCAGGGATGCGATGCGTGCCAGTAAGGTTATGCAGGACAGGGTGCTCAATACCCCAAACATTAAAGTGTATTGGAATACGGATACGGAAGAAGTGCTGGGAGACAAAAATGTGACGGCCGTACGGATTAAGAATAATAAAACGGGTGAAAAACAGGAGATACCCATCAGCGGATTCTTTGTAGCTATCGGGCATCAGCCCAATTCAGATATCTTTAAGCCATTCCTTCAAATGGATGAAGCAGGGTATATTCAGACTACTCCCGGCACATCAAAGACAAATGTGGAAGGGGTTTTCGCTGCCGGTGACGTGCAGGATAAGATATATCGCCAGGCAGTTACGGCGGCAGGGAGTGGCTGTATGGCTGCACTGGATGCAGAACGGTACCTGGGCGCAAAAGGTATTCATTAATTCTTCTTATGGCAGCAGTAATGACCATTCAGCTCCACCAGCTTCGTTTTTTTGCAAAGCATGGTTTGTATGCTGAAGAACTGAAAACAGGTAATGAGTTTGAAGTAAATCTCTCTGTCGGACATATTCCCGCAGAAGATATCATTACCGACATATCTGCTACCGTTAATTATGTGAAATTATATGAATTGGTGAAAAGCCGGATGCAGCAACCCTCTGCTTTACTGGAAACAGTGGCCATGGAAATAACGGAAGCTATCTTTGCTGCATTTCCTGCTGTAAAGAAAACAGAGCTTTCTATTACAAAATTGCATCCGCCCATAGCCGGCTTTACCGGCAATGTGGGAATAAAGTACTGTAAAGAAGCCTGATCATGGTTAAATGGCTTTCTTCTTCCATCTTCCGCTTTGCAAATAGATATAGGAAAGCGTAAACAGCACAGTCCAGTAGAGGAATTCAGAAGCCCATGCCCATTCTAAGGACAAATGCCATACCCTTAAAACAAGATATACGTAGATACAATAGACGGTTATTGCCACGATCTCAATAGCCAGATTGACCCTTGTATTGGCGGTTCCGGTAACTCCGTTTAACCATACAGCGGACACAGACATCAGTAACAGGGCAACTGATACCACCCTCAGTACAGGAACAGCTGCTGCAATAAACCCGGGGTCACGGCCATAAATCCGAAGAAAAATATCCGGAAACAAATTAATAATGAGGCACAGGGAAGCGGTCAAAAGAAAACTGAGCCGGGCAATCTTTCCGATCAGGAATAAAACTTTTTCTTTTTTACCCTGCCCGATGATATTGCTCACCATTGCATTACTCGTACTGGCGAAAGCCCATACAAAAATGCCGAACAACCCAAAAATATTACGCATCATCTGGCTGATAGCCAGCGGACGTTGTTTGTTGTCACCTGTACCACTGTTCTCTATCAGAATATAAAATAAAAGCCAGGCACCCACACTCAGCACAAACTGCATTACCAACGGGGAGGACTGACGGAATAACAGCCCGGATAATTTCTTATCGAACCGTAAGTGGTCAAACAGGAAAAAACGGGTATTGAATCTTTTATACAAAATAATACTAAACACTATTACCATCCCTGTTGCTTCAGCAATGACAGACGCAACTGCAGCTCCGTTAAATCCTAATTCGGGGAAACCCCAATGTCCAAAAATCAAAACATAATCCAGCAGAATATTCAGTAATGCTTCTGCAATGGAAGCATATTTCATATAACGGCTGTTATTGGTACTTATCAGCATCGCATTTCCCATCTGGAATAAATAGAGAAATGGGAGCCCGAGTATCCTGATTTTTATAAATGAGGGAGTTTCCTGTTCTACTCCGGGTATGACAAGGGTGTTTGATAAGAACCACGGGCCTGCCAGGTAGGTGATGAAAATACCTCCGGATGCAAAAAATAAAGCCATCCAGATTGATTGTGAGAATATCCTCCCGATTTCCCGGGGCCGGTTTTC